>ENA-UOWE01002467-UOWE01002467.1-activated-sludge-metagenome-genome-assembly--contig:-NODE-2467-length-20334-cov-4.326495_pt1 | contig 20334 bp, 14 predicted proteins | sample MGYA00249841_ERZ761562 | MGnify/ENA primary metagenome ERZ761562 (study PRJEB28883, sample SAMN05720200) | activated sludge metagenome | isolation source: Anaerobic digester | place: Japan... | reverse complement strand
GTAATGCGTTAATTTCTGATCCAAAATCAGAAATTAACGCATTACCTTTTCCATCCAACATTCTATTGGATGGAAAAGGTAATGCGTTAATTTCTGATTTTGGATCAGCTCAAATTCCATTGTCACACACTGATACTGATAGTTTTTTAAGAAATCATCCTGGAACTGCTGAATATATGCCACCGGAGCAACGACCTGGGAATTATTTGCCATTGAGAGCAAGTGCAGATGTATACGCATTAGGCTGTGTTCTTTTTGAACTATTATCAAAAAGACCCTATTTTAATTTTGAAGGAAAAAGGGTCAAGAATCTCAGAGTGAACACACCTTTTTGGCTTGAAAAGGTCGTAGCTAATGCAGTAAATCCTGATCCCTTGAAACGATATCCAGATGCGGGTGAGCTACAGAAAGCCTTACAAAAACGAGGACGAAAATTTTGGATTAATTTTCTTTTGATTATGATGATTGGTTTATCTTTGCTTGGATTGGAAAAATTGACTGATAGTCCGGTAAGATTATTATCACCTAAAGTTCAAACTCTTGACTTATTTGCAAACATAACTCCTACGCCAGTTTTGACTGATATTTTAATAAACACGGAGTTGTCAGGATCAACTAGCACAAAAACTCCGACAAAAACGACTACAATTGTGAAGAAAACAACAAATGAATCAATGTTGACCAAAACTCACACTCCAATACCGACAAAGACAGCAGTATATCAGACTGGATCTACGGATCTTCCAGATTTGATAGTAAACTCTGTTTTTGGACTTGCAAACTCCTCATTTTCAAACGGGAATACATATTATTCAACAATTTGTGCGACTATTCAAAATAATGGGAATAGTGAATCTGGCCCTTTTTCTGTGGTTCTTTACAACGGGGAGGCGATAATTGATTATGATTCGATAGGTTCATCAAAATATTATACAAAGTGTGCTCAATTTACGCATTATTTTCATAGTGTTCCTTTCTGTGAATATGTAACTGCTGTAGCTGATTACACACATCATGTTCAAGAGGTGAATGAAAATAATAATAGAGGTGAAGGTAGAATCTGTATTAATCAATAATTTGTGTGATTCGCAGAGATCATTTCAATTTTACTAGGATTGAATCGACTTTATAAGATTGTTCCCGGATGAGTTCTTTAGCTGGATCATAGTTTGCTTCAACTTCATCCCAGTATGGTGTCATATCTTTCAGCTCAAGGTATCGATCGATAGGCGTCATACGAATTGCTCCGTGTATCTGCTCCTGTTTTAGTAATGCTGCCATTCACTCAAACGATCCCGTAAATGGGTATCCTCCAAGTTCACATTTGCATAGAACTCTTCAAGGTCTGTTCTTTGTGCTCTCTCAACCTTGCCATTGAGATGCGGTGATCTTAGCCGTATGGGACGAAACTTGATACAGGAATCCATTAGCCATTCTTGTACTTTGTAGGCAAAGAATTCCTGTCCGCGATTCCTTTGCACTCTTTCAACTGGAAATGGCATCTCTTCGATCACTTTTTCCAGGAAATTTACAGTGTTTTCAGCCGTCCGACGCGAGTAAATCTCCACGACTTGATACCTGGTGCAATCAACCACCGCTGTATATTGGTATAACCCTGGTGAGATCTTGCACGTGTCGATTTGAATTCGTTCGCCTGATATCTTCTTGGAATATCGTCGAACTCGTTTATCGCGGGGAGTTTTCATGAGAGGCGGCACCACATGAGCAATCAGCACTTTTTGAATGGTCGAGAGCGAAACTGCAAACCGATATTGTCTCTTCATTTCATTTTGAATCCGTCAGGCTCCCAGGTTATCCTCTGTTCGCAATTTCAATATCCAGCTTGCTTTTTCATCATCGATTTTTCGTCGTGGTGATGTTTTTGGCTTCCGACTAAGGCTTTTCAGTCCTTCTAGCCCAGATTGTTCGTAACGTTTCCACCATTTCCGTAATGTGGGCCTGGAAATCCCACATCATCGGCATACTACTCCAGCTATCCCGACCTTTTCATAGAGCTCGATCCATTTTAGATGGGTTTGAGCATCGTGTTCCATAGACACATTGAATATTGAAACTATGTCTATGAATCACACACCTTATTCAATGTCGGTTTTGGCACCGGGCAGTAAATATTTATAAAGGGGGAGTATTAACAATTTTGTAAAGGTTAAAAAAGACATAAAAAGATATAAAAAGGTACATATTTACATAAAATTCATAAAATCCCCATTGCTTTTAATCATTTTTCGATGTATTCTATTAACAGAACAATCAAAAGAGGGGAAGTAAAGATGACTAATTCTCCAAATTCTGAATACATGAAGATCGCAGAAGCTGCCCGTTTTCTGGGGGTGACACAGCGCTGGGTATACCGGCGGGTTTTGTCGGGTGAGCTGCCTGCTTCCAAAGTTGGGGGGTTGTACTTTATCAGCCGCAAGGATCTGCAATCCCTTCTGGATGCCGGTCGTGTGATACCCGGTGCGGAAGAAAATCCGGAGCAAGAGTCCGTTATCCCTCGTCTTAAATGCGGGTTTTGTTATCGATTACTGCAGAGCGAGAATGAAGTGGGTGGGGTCTGTGAGCACGCGGACTGCGGTGAGATTATCTGCCAGAAATGCTGGGAGTTGAATATCCATACCTGCGTGAGGCACTCTCCAACCCGCGATCAGCGTCTGCAGCAAGCCAGTAAAGAAATAGAAACCGGTGCGTTAAATGTACTGGTTAAAGAAGACGTTGCTCGTTTGAATGAGACCAGTTTTCTCAACCGCATTCATGCCCGGCTGAGCGGGTTTTCAACCTTGATCCACCCGGTAAGCGGAGAAGCCGTCAATGTTGCTTCATGGGACGAGATCCTCGAAACCGGAGATGATCGCACCGAGTTGATGCATCTGCTGGGTAAGGTGGTTCTGGATACAGCCACAACCTCACAATTACCCTTAAATGCCTGGCATCACTATCTCACCCGCGTGAAAAATAAAAAAGTCAATCCACTTGAGGTGCACGTCCAGGTGGTCAGTCACATGGAAACCATGGTGAGGGATGGCTTCGATACGCAGCGATTTTCTGCAAAAGACCTGGGAGACTGGATTGAGAAATTGATCGAGGTCCCCTCAAAAACCGGCAATTTCCGCCTGGTTCTGCTTGCTTCCACCACCGGCTGGGATGACTCTGCCCGGCAGGTCATAACCGGTGGCAGTGGTTTTGCCTTCAATCACCGTTTAGCCTTGCTTTATCTGTTTGATATGGGTACAAAAGAACTGATCTTCAACACCGCTGACGACCGCGCTCGCCGTTATTCCGATCTATTTCGCCCGATCCTGATCGATGAAGATTTGTCGGAGGTCATCCAGGCGGTCATCAAACTGATGGGCATTCACGATAGTATTAGCTTGAAGAATGCACAACAAACTCTTTCTTATCCAGAGGAATTAGTGTCGCTCGCTTTCGAAAAAATGACAAAAAATGGTGATTTCGTACTTATTGAAATTTCAGGTTTTGGGATTACGCTTACCAAGAAACAAGCTTTGTAAAAAAACAAAAAGAAACTTTAAAAAAGCGGAGGGAAAAATGAACGTTAAAAAATCTTTGTGGGAATATGGTAAAAGTGTCTTAAGGGAGTTAGTAAAAGAACCTGAAAAGCTGGAAGGGACTAAGCCCGCTCGTCTCGAAGATCTGAAAATCGAGGATATGAAACGTGAAAAACTTCGATTAGGACTTGAAAAGCAAAAAACACTAAAAGAAATCAACGATTTGGAAACTCATAAAAGGGAGCTTTTTGAGGAAGGTGTTAAAGCTTCTGGTACGATTGCTGCAAAAATGATTGCAACTGACCTAAAATCAGTTGATACACAAATTGTGAATTTGAGCCGTGTCTTGGATTCACTCATTCAACAAACTCGGTTAGTTGACGGGCTTCTGCAGGCAGTAAAGATTTCACAAATCCAAAAGGAATCTGGGATTGGCGCCATGCTGCAGAAATTTGATATGCAGGAATTAGTAGCCTTTATCGATAAGAATTATATTGATGGTGTATTGAATGATGAAACGATGGGACAAGCTATCGATATTGTTGAACATCAAGGTCCAGGGCAAAAGAAAAATGAAGATCCAGATGTTCTTGAGATAATGGGTATATTCGAGCGCGCTCGTATAGATGGCCCTGAAGTTATTGACCAAAATTTTCAAGAAATGAATAACACCTTGGGTGCAAAAAGGATTGCAAAAGAAAACCCTGAGTTAGAAGATACGCATTAAGCCATGACAGTTGATCTTAGCGCATCCATCTACTCTCAGTATCTGCGCGTATACAAGTTAGCCCTTGAAGCAGAAAAAAAGGGCAAGACTAAAGAGGCGTCTGCTGCCTACCATCAGGCTGCCGAGTTCATGCGCAGTTATGCAAAATATGCCATTGATGCCACGGTCAAACAAAAGCGTGAAGATAAAGCCGCTTCTTTGGATAAGATCTCTCGAACTCTCGTAAAGGTTCCGGAGGGCGAAAATCTGCGTAAGGCTTCTACGGTGAATACGCGGAGTGAGGGCAGCGAATCTTCCTCCGCAGATGCCGGTGACGCTGAATTCGATGAGCAGATCAAGCAGTTGATCACGCGCACCCGAATCACCTGGGATGACGTGGCTGGCATGGAATACACCAAGGCTGCAATTAAAACAGCCTATTTTGAAGCCCTGGCAAAAAAACCTCCCCGGGTGGAGATCAGCAGTGCGCGCGGCATCCTGCTTTACGGTCCGCCCGGAACGGGAAAGACTCACCTGGCGGCAGCCACTGCCGGCAGTCTCGATGCCACCTTTTTTAGCGCCAAGGCCAGCGACATGCTCTCGAAGTGGTTCGGAGAGAGCACCCAAAAAGTGTCAGCCCTTTTCCGCGTTGCCCGCAAGATGAGTCCTTCAGTGATCTTCATGGACGAGATCGAAGCCCTGGCAATCTCCAGAACTGAAAATGCCAACTCAGCAAACCTGCAGGTGGTTAGCACCATGCTGGCTGAACTCGATGGGCTGGATTTCAAGGAAGAGAACCAATTTGTGCTTTCCATCGGGGCTACCAACGTGCCGTGGATGCTTGATTCGGGTATCCTGCGCCGTTTTCCAAAGCGCATCTATGTGCCGCTGCCTGATCTTGAGCTTCGTAAGGCCATCTTTGAGATCCATCTCCCGAAAAAAGGGCATCACACTGCTATTCCAGTTTCTGTTCTTGCCGAAAAGACCGATGGCTACTCCGGTGATGAGATCAAGCAATTGTGCAACACTGCCATTGAGTTTATGATCCACCGCATGAACCCGGATTCGCAAAAGATCGTAGATCAGGGGCGCCAGGCTGTGAGAGATTACACCATCAGGGTAGATGTCATTCAGGAAAACGAATTTGAAAAAGCGTTCGAACAGGTCAAACCGATCACCGATGCCAGAACGGTCGAACGCTTTCAAAATTGGGCAAACAACACCAACGACTGACGAGTGAGGAAACCATGCTGCCTGATCCAAAAAGTGTTGCGAAAGGGATTAAATACCTGTTGCGCAGCAAGGAAGAAAAACAAAATGCGATTGAGTTAGAGCGGGATGTTCAACTACGCCAGGGGAAAACCCGCATCCGGGCTCACATTACCCACCAAAAAGAGATGATCCCGAAACTGCGAGCGTTGGCAAAGCGCGCCTTGGCCATGGGGGACGAAGACAGATTTCAGCAGATTGCGAAACAACTCATCTGGACTGAAAAAGACATCATCCGCTGGGATAAATACTCCTTAACCCTCGATATGATGGAAGCCCGACGTGATCAGGTGAGAGCCTCCGCAGATTTAATTCATACGGTCAGGGTGATGACCGATTCCATGACCGAATTGGCGGGTACTCAACAGGTGAGTCAACTTCAGCAGCAACTTGACCGCAGCCTTGCACAGGCTGCATCAATGGATGAACGTATCAATCTCATGATGGACATGATGGATTCAACCCTGGCGGAAGGTATTCCTGCGGATGAACCATCGCTTGAGAAACTGCGTGAGAGTCTGGGTGAAGAGATCGTTTCGCACGAGAGCGCGCAGTTTGACAAGGAGATCGAATCCGGGTTGGAGGAGATCCGCAAGCAGCTCGCGAGTGAAAAAGGCAAAAAAGAAGAATAACTGATCTTGTGCCAAAGGAGGGAATTGTATGGCTGAAGAGAATCTAGAATGTCTGATGCAAGTTGCTTTGCGGGAGTTTCAATCCGGCATGCGTACACGCGCCAATGGTGATCTCGAATCTACTCGCACACACTTACTCAAGGCATCAGAAAAACTCTTCATGGCCTCGACTAAGTCTAGCGGCGCTTTTCGAGAATCGCGAAAGCAACTTGCCCAGCAGTTACTGGATGAAGCAAACTCTATCCCAGTCGTGAAAATGCCGGTACATACACTTTCCAGTAATAGAACCTCCTTATCCATAGGTGATGACACGCAGGCTGAAAGCTGGATGGTACGCGTCAAGCCCGATATCCATTTTGACGATATTGCCGGACTTGAGGAGGTTAAAGAGCAGATCCGTCTCAAGCTGCTCTATCCTTTTACCCATCCCGAGATCGCAGAAAAATATGGTGTGCATCCCGGCGGTGGGATGCTCTTATACGGCCCGCCTGGAACAGGGAAGACAATGATAGCGCAAGCCGTGGCGGGTGAGATCGATGCCGCGTTCTTTTCTATCACACCCTCCGAAGTAATGAGCCAGTGGGTGGGGGTAGCCGAACAAAACATTACCCGCTTGTTCGCTGAAGCAGAATCTTACCCATTAAGCGTTATTTTCTTCGATGAAATGGAATCTCTTTCACCTAAACGCAGGCAGTCAGGCTCCACCATCATGGTGCGGGTCGTGCCCCAACTGCTGGCCGAATTGGACGGGTTTTCGAAACGCAGGAATCCACTATTGTTGATCGGTGCGACCAATGAACCGTGGTCATTGGATCCAGCTATGCTGAGGCCTGGACGACTCGATCGACTGGTCTATGTCCCGCCTCCTGATCTTGTCGCCCGGCAGAAGATCCTAGAGATGAATCTCCGTCAAGTTCCATTAGATGCGGACATCAACCTGTTGTCCATCGCCGAACAGGCTCAGGGCTTCAGTGGAGCGGACATTGCCGAACTGGCCAAACGAACCCGCGAAAATGTCTTTAGCGAAGCAATTCATCTGGGCATCTTCCGCGATATCTGCCAGGATGACTTCTTAAAAATCGTGGATGGTATGCAACCTTCGATCACTCCTAAAGAGATCCAACTTTACGAAGAATACGCTTCAGGTGGTTTTTCGATCCCGAAAAAAAATAAGCAGGTTTGGAATAGCAAATGTTTGAAAAATCAAAGCATTTGATTGCAAAAAGGATCCTAGAATTGCTGAGATTATTTTCAGTATAGCGAACGAAGAATATGATAACTGATACGATTTTTTGTCCCCATGAACATCTGATTCTTGATCAACCTTTCTGCCCCGTATGCGGATGGCAGAGGTCTCCACGTCTTCCACAGGGAACCCTGTTATGGGAGCCGATCACTGCACCGGCTGGGATTGGTGGTCCTTCAAAGGAGTCCTTTTACCGGCCGGGAGTTCTTGATGGGATTGCGGTCTTTCCATTGAGATCGGGTGAGTTGATCGCAGTAAATCAGGTTGATGGAAGTAAATTATGGCAATCCGAGCCTTTCCCAGAACAATTTCCCAAACAGTTCTTTTCCTACGAGAACCAGTTACTGGCAGTGGTTCCAGATAATCGCCCGCTCGGCCAGGCGGAAGACGGTTACCTGGCATCATTCGATTTGAAAAGCGGAAAGAATCAGTCAATCTGGAAAGGTTACGGATTTACCATGTCTGACCCGGTTTTTTCTGAATCGCTGATCATTCTGCGAACAGCACGACCCAAATTGGTAGCGCTGGATCGGTGTGATCCTGGTAAGTTGGTCTGGGAGACACCTCTTCGTACTTATAAGTCGTTTTCTCCAGTAATTGCGGGCGACTTGGTGTTGGCCTGGGATGGCGAGATTACCAAAGAACAAATGATCTTGAAAGCCTTTCAGATCAAGGACGGAAAACCTGTCTGGCAGTCAATCATTAATGACATTGACTCTGCTCCAGTTGTTGTTGGATGTTCTCTGATTTATCGATCACAAAAAAAAGTTTTTACCGCGGTTGATATTCATGACGGATCCCAACAATGGCAGCAAAAGTTTGCGCGAATATACAGCAGTCCGTCCTCTGGAAATAACGGGATTTATTCTGTGGTTTGTGGTGATCAAGCTAATGACTCACCAGCCCATTACAGCCTGGCCTGCTTGAATCCTGAGAATGGTGAACCTGAATGGCAGGTGCCGGTGGGGATTAGAGCTCAGGAAATCGTTTACCAATCGGATGGAACACTTTTGGTCGGGATGGGAGATGCCACCCTGGCTATCTGTTCGGCTCAGAATGGTGAAATCCTTAAGCAGCATTGTTTTGGCAACGAGACTGTGGATCGAATCCAAACCCATCTGGTGGTTCGCGATGGGATTTGCTGGGTTGGTACCTATGCTGGAACAATCGCTGCGTTGCGCGTATCGGAACAGGAAGAAATACTTGCTGACCCTAAACAGCTTTTGGCTGATAAAGATTTCGAAAACGCGGCCGCTGCTTTCGCCCTGGAAGGAAAACTGGAGAAATCTGCCGAGATTTATCTCAAAGAACTCAATCAACCACAGAAAGCGCTGGTGATCTATGAATACTTGAATAACCTTCAAGGGCAGGCTGGTACTTTAGAGTTGATGGGTGATGAATTTTCTGCCGCAAAGCTTTACGAGAAAGACGGGCAACTTAAAAAAGCCGCCCAGTTATTCGAAAAAGCAGATGAGCTCCGCTCTGCATTGGAACTCTATAAGAAACTGAAATCGAAAGAGGATGTCGACCGGCTCTCAAAGGTCGTCCCACTGCAGCTCAACGATGTCGAAGCGTTGGAATTGGAGGGAAAACTGCCAGAAGCTGGTGACGCAGCCATGGCAATCAAAGAATATCGTAAGGCAGTGGATCTTTACGAGCGTAGCGGCGAACCTTACCAGGAAAAAACCTTAAATGCCTTAATTCATTTGTGCGATGTGGAATCGGAGACCTGGAGTCTTGAACGGTTAAGTGCCCTAGCTGGCCGTTTCCAGAGGTACGAGATCCAAGCAAGAGCATTTGAAGAATTGGAAAAGGATTGTGAAGCTGCTGAAGCTTTTCTAGCTGCAGCAGAACAAATGGAAAGCAAAAATGCAGCTGACCATGATTCAATCTGGCGTCTTTATGACCAGGCTGCGAAATATTTTGACCGCGAAGGAATGATCGTCAAGTATCAGAAATGCTATTCAAAAGTCATTTTCTACAAGAAACTTCCATGGATCCTGGTGGGCGGAAAAACTGAAAAAGCCTTTAGGGAAATGGAATACAACACTCTGTTCCTTTTTGTAAAGAACGTAGGTAATGGTCGAGCGGATGATATCAACATCCGGGTGATCGGTGACAATTTCAAGGTGGATGAATACAGTTTGCCTGAGCCGATCAAAGCCCTGGCTGCATCAGCCGAGAGGCGAATTGAATTGTCGATTCGCCCCAATAAGGAACAGATTGGTGAAGACGTCAGGTTTGTCTTGGAATGGTCATGGAAAGATAAAGATCACGTTGAATACCGGGATCGAACCACGGTCAAGGTAGTGGTCAAATCGCAAACCGACAGCAGAACCGGAGGGACACCTGTAATCATCAATGCTGAAAAAGTTACCTATGTGGAAGGTGAATATGTTCACCATGAGGTTTCAGGTGACAATATTGAATCAGGCGGCAAGAAAGAGACAGGAGACAAGGTGGAGATCAATCATGAGGGTACCTCTCGTGTTGTCGATTCGGATGGTGAGGGAGTGGATATTTCAATAAGCACGAGAGTATGTCCCAAGTGTGGAGCAATTAATGACCATGCTATTGGTTATTGTGACAAGTGTGGTTCAAAACTCGAATAATTTTTTACTGCTTGAGGAGTAAAAATGGCATCGATGGAAGAAATTCGCAAGAGTTTTGCTGATAAGCTCGATCAGGAAGTGGTGAATCGAAAATTGAATTTTGAAGTTGAGGTTCAACAGTATCGCAATGCAGTGTCTTCGAGAGCCAGATCCAATAGATCAGACGATGTGATCGACAGCGTGCAGCAAATCCAATCTTCTGCAGCGAAAAACCGGCAATCTCCACCTCCTCTTCCATTTCGCCCGAATGCGTTGATAGATATAACGAACTCTAACCCGTTAAAAGAATTGGATCGCACTTTCTTAAACATTTTTCACCTTCCCCAGTATTTCCCAACCAACAAACTATCCTATCCAACCATTTTATGTCAGGACCTTGAGGAATTTTTCACACCATTCCTATCTGGGATGAATTATTCGCAGCAGACCCGCGACCAGGAATTGAAGCGTTTGATATCTGAAGCACAAGAGGTCGCCAAAAAGCACAAAGGCGGAATTTTTGGTGTTAATTTCCCGGGGCAGGGATGCTATCTCAATGGCTGGCTGTTTGCGTATCTGGCAAACATTCAAACAAACCAGGTGATGACCACCCCGTCGGTTTTTCAAAAGGTATTGGGAACAGCAGCGCACGAGAAACTAGGCCATGGCTTTTTAAGCGTTTATTCTTCTTTAGGTGAAATTAAAACGAATTTAGGCTTGACTTTGGTGCAAATCGCAGACCAATTCGGTTTGGCAGCCTCCGATGACGCGATGGCAAGATTGCGCTACCAGCAGAATTCTCTACTGTTTACAGTTTCACAATTCCTTGAAGAAGGGTGGGCTACCTGGATTGAAAATTACTTGAAGGGAAAATTATTCCAGTCAGGAACGAATCCGTCACACTCTATTGAAGAGATCATTCAGGCTGTTGAACACTTGCCCGCTGAAATTAAGAACGTCAACGAGGTGAAGGAATCATTCCTCAGTGCACTTGGTATCCTTCTCGGAGACGAAGACCAGACGATGGGGGATATATTACAGTCCATAAGATTCCTGGCGTATGCAGGAGGTCAGTTGGACGACTACTTCAGCAGTCAAATTCGTCAACCCTTGCGGTATGCGCTGGGCGAACTTTTATGCATGCAGTGTGAGTCGAACCTCGGAGTGGAATGTGTTCCGTATGCCGCGCTTATCGCAGGCAATATTACTTTTGATCCAGTAAAGATCAGTGTCTCTGACCTGTCAAATCTGCTGTCGACGGATCCGCGCTTGAACCCTGACGCGAGATTGGCGGCCGTCAGCCGGATCAAGCTAGAAAAACCTGGAAGCGTGAAGGAACTTTCACAAAAGGTGAGTTCGTTGTTAAGCTTCAGCATTCCGGTTGAACTTAGATAGGTCAGTGGAGGAAATATGAAAGATCAAAAAATCGAAAATTACCCAGTTGCCAGATCCTACACCTTGATGGAGTTGACCGGTTGGTTTGGAAAATGGTTCCACATTCCTGAAGGCACACAGGGCATCATGATTGATACTTCGGGTAACTATAAGTTGTTTTCTCCCGGAAAGCGCCCCGCGATTAGTCCTTGGGCGAGGTTGACTGGTAAAGGGATCGGGGTTCATCTGGGTTACTATCCACCTGAACCCTTTGAACTGCCTGCCAGGATCAATAATGTGCTTTGTGGCGATGACGAACTGGTGGACGTAACAATGAATTTAATCGTCAAGGTCATCGATCCAGTCTTTTTCTTTAAGCGCGTATTGATCCCTGTGGGCGAATTGATAGAATTCCCTGATATCGGCATAGAATCCCTGCATGACGAGATCCAGAAGGTGATTGGCCAGTATACTCGCGTAGACGTGATCCATAACGTTCCAACCAGCAGTCTGATTAATCAAATCCGTGAAAAAATTACAGGTATTCTAAATTGGATGGGTTTGGATTTACTCGATATTCCATTATTGTTTTTCAGGCAGACAGAAGATAGATTGATGATTTCTGACAAACTGGCAGAGATTGACTCCAGAATGGAGAATTCTGCCCCAACCGAGATGGATACTGCGCAACTTGAAAAAATTACCAGGGAGGTGTTGCCTGATTCGAGCGATTTGCGTTTGGTCGGAAACAAATCTCTTAAAGAGACCATGAACAATCTAAAAAATTTGAGAAGGATTGAAAATTTACCCAAACGCCATTGGTTGTTGCGTTCGCTAAATTCACCTGCCCTGGATGGCATGGATAATAAAACCAGGATTACTTTACGTAAGATCCAATCTCTTCAAACCAACTGGATCATCTTTTTGTTGATCCTTGGAGGAGCGATTACTTATATCTTGCTGAAATTGGAATTGAATAATTCTGAAATTATTGCTTTCCTGGTAGGAACCTGGGGGACGATTCTCTCTTTTATTTTGGCTTCTATGAAAAAACTGGTGGAGAAGAAAGAATCCATTCTGTTGGGCAGCAATAGCATTGTCGATCTTGAAAAATCTCTGCTCGTCAGCCATGAAGATCGCAAAGAGGTGGATCACCTGGTTCGTCAACAATGTGGAACTGAATTGAAACGAGCCTTTGAAATAATCAACGAATTGCGAAGCCGGGTCTATCGGGCTGGAGAGGTTGATCTGGCACTGGCGCTGAAAAGTTTTGAGTCAGAATTGGATGAAAAACAGACCAAAATTCAATCTTCAAGTTTTGGCAGACCCTTTTATCTTTCAGGTTTACCAATTAGCGAGTCGGAGTGGAAAAGCATCCTCGACCAGGAGGAGGAAGTACTCAGCACGGCCAAAAACATAATCTTGATGGTTGAAAGAATTCGTTCGAAAGATTTGGATCTAGAATTGGCAGACATTGAAAAAGTTCGCCAGCAAGTGCAGCTTCTTGAAGATCGCTTTTATGACCGTTCGCGGATAAATTGATCAGATTCCAAGTGATGATAAGGAGACTAAGATGAGCCCATTATTCGGAAAGAAATGTTCCAATTGTGAATTTGAAAACAATGGTGATGCACGTTTTTGTGCCAAATGCGGATCTCCCCTGGCAGGTGCAAAAGGCAAAAAATGTGGCGTGTGCGGAACCGATAATAAGCTGGATGCCATTTATTGTAAGGAATGCGGCAGGCATCTCTCGGCCAACCAGGAAGTGGAGGTGAAAGCCCAGCATTGGTCAAGGAACGAAGGCGATTTCGCTGCCCGCCTTGAGGTTTTCGATCTCCCCGGAATTTTCTCAAAGAAACTGGAAGTGGAAATCGGTACCCAAGCCATGATCATTTCAGGCGCCACTCCTCAAGAGATCCTGCCTCCTGGTCTTTATACTTTGGATAGTGTTGGTAAAACCATTGCCAGATGGTTCAATGGAGTTCCCAAAGCAGCCACGGTGCTCCTGGTGGATGCTTCTCCAGTGGAAATGGTCATTCAGATCGCGAACCGCTTTACTTCTGATCCTTTGCCGATCAGCCTGGCCATGCGCCTGGTGATCGAGGTGGATGATGCCTCAAAATTCCTGATCAGTGTGTTACGCGGGCGCGAACGGTATTCTGTTGATGATATGCAAAAGTACATTGAACCTGAGATCGCGGTGGTAGTGGATGATTATCTGACGCAGCACACCCTTGAACAGCTGGTGAAGAACAACACAACACGCAATGAACTCGAACTGGCCATCGAAGAGGCGCTTCGAAAAACCTTCAGACAATATGGGCTGAAATTGATTTCGTTGCGAACAGCTGAATTGGACCTTGAGGTCTATGACAAGATCAAGGGTATCAAGGGTAAAAATTCGTTATTGCTTGCCGAAGGTGAAGCTGAACTCGAAGCTGATAAGCTGCTTTCTGAGTTACACAATAAGGTCGATCTGCAAGACCTTACCAAGGAGACCTCCAAGGTTGAATTGGAGGAGAAGAAAGCCAATCTTTATCAGCGTATGCGTCAAACCGTCGCGAATGACAAGATGAACGAAGTCAGGAGCGAGGTTGAGTTTAATAAGTTTCTTGATGACATTGACAAACAGAAACTCCTATCTGAAAAAGAGCGCCAGGATCTGCTGCGTGGATGGAAGGAAGAATCTGAAGATCACGACCGTGCGCGCGCCTTCATGCTTGCCAAGGCAGATGTGGAAGAAAAGTATCAATTGCAGGTAGCGGCAATCAAAGCCAGCGGCGAAACCCAGATTCAGGAACAGGAAACTCAACTGGACTTGGCTCGCAGACGGGCAGACATGACACTCCAAATTGAGGAGCAGAAATGGCAGGCTGCCATCAAACAGCAGCAGGCTGTCTTGGAACTGGCTAAACTCGAAAGTGAAAAAAGACGTCTTGAATTTGATCAGGACATGGATGAGGCTGAAAAAGGCTTGAAATTGCTGGATATTATGAAACGGCAGAAAGCCGCGTTGGAAGCTGAGATCGCTGATCGTGATCTGGACCGCCGTTTGAAAGAAGCCCGCCAACTGGTGGAGATAGAAATTGTTAAAGAAGATGCAGCCCATAAACGTGAGATGGAGCGGATGGATAAACTTGCCACCCTCGGCACCGAAGCGCTCATTGCTGCTTCACCCGTTGAACAGGGCAGGATCCTTCAGGACCTTAAACGCTTGGAAAGCTTCAAAGATATGTCGGAAGATCAAATCCTGGCTCTGGCCGCAGAGAAGAACCCCGAACTGGGTAAAGTCTTTGAGGAAAAATACAGGGCTATCGCCGAAGGAAAAGCCAGCGAGCGTGAAAGGGAAATGTACGAAAAACTTCTCGGCGAAAGCAAAGATTATCAAAAGCTGTTAATGGAAACTCAAAAGGATGCCATGGATCGGCTGCAGCAAACCTCTCAACACGGCATGGATACGATCAAGGAAATCAGTGTTGCCTATGCCCAGAAAGGTTCTGACCCGATCATCATCACGGGGCAGGGAGGTAATTCCGTCGTCCGTCCCTCGGGTACCAACATGAACCAATCACAGGAAGAAACTAAAACCTGCCCGGGCTGTGGACGTCAGGTGGTGGTGACATCGCGGTTTTGCCAGTACTGCAACAACGAATTCAAAGATATGAAATAATTCTTCACCGAGGTTATGATGAAAAAAACTCTCTTCTCTGCTATTTGTCTCACTATTACTGTATGTTTTTTTCTGACAAGTATAGCGTTTGCAGCTTCTCCCTTGATAGTTAAGGTATCCAGAGTGGATATCACTGCCTTTCCTGAGGTGACAGTGCAATTCAGCGCCTGGGATAGCAATGGTATCCCTCTCACCGATTTGACTGCTCAGGATTTATTTCTCAAAGAGGATGATAGCCTTGAATTCCATCCCACATCACTTCAATCAGACACGAACGCCCAGCTTTCGGTTGTGCTGGTGATGGATGTATCCGGTTCGATGGCAGGTCAACCTCTCGAGGATGCCCAAAACGCTGCCAACCGTTTTTTGACTAAATTGGATCAAGCCGACCAGGCCGCGGTGATCGCCTTCTCCCGTGATGTACTGACTGATCCCGCCATTCTGGATCCAGCCAAAGAGATCGGATTTTCAAGCAATTTGAGCGGTGCATTCAACCTGATCGAAGGCTTGAAGGCCGAAGGAGCCACCGAAGTTTATAACGCGGTGGAAAAAGCCGTGCGGATGAGTGCCATCCTTCCCACCGGTAACCGCGCTATACTCCTCCTCACGGACGGTAAAAATGATCCAGCCGAGGTGGGAGACCCCGAAGCGAGTATCACCCTGGCTAAAGAATCGAACATCCCTGTCTTTGCCATAGGATTGGGAAATGACATTGATGAAACTTACCTTGCCCGCTTGACCAGCGAGACGGGTGGAATCTATCGCTTGACCCCCCATTCGTCTGATTTGGGCACTTTATTTAACGACATGGCGACCCTGTTGAAGACCGACTACACCATGACCTATACATCTTCCCTGCAACCTGATGGGCAGAATCATTCCTTGACAGTGCGCGCTCAAACACTGGCGGGAGAAGTTTCCGCTGTTATTGACACGGGTACTTTGCCGCAGGCGCCGGAAGGGATCGCGCAGCCTGTAGAAACGGATGAAACAGAGAATGCAATGGTTTCTCAGGCTGAAGCTGCTCTCGATGAGCACACCGGGCAGCAGGGGATGGATTGGCTGGATGCCAACCGGCTGATATTGATCATTTGTGCTGTGTTCGTGATTGTGGTGGCGGTGGTACTTGGCGTGATGCGCAGACGCAAACCCGGTATGGTGGAAAAATGTGCCAAATGTGGCACGGAATTGCACGACAGCGGTCCCTGCCCGATGTGCGGAGGAATCAAAAGAATTACAGCCAGAAAGAAGTGAATGGGTTGTGAGAATAATGGAGAATAACAATGAAATGCACTAAATGTGGCAATGATCTGGTGGAAGACGCCATTTTCTGCAACCAGTGCGGCACACCGGTGCCATCCAAGACTCCGGAGGGAATGAAGGTCGGTGATATAGGCATGATCCGGGCTGAAGCTATCTATATGGGAGGTTCTTCACCCGCCCCAAAAGCTCCAGAGGGAGACTATTGTGCGATATGTGGGCTGTGGGTGGAAATGAAGAGTAGCTTTCGCTGCAAGAAATGTGGCCGCAGTTATTTATGTCAAAAGCACCTAAACCTGGAATACAAAATATGTGAAGAATGCGTAGACGATATTCTTTCTCAAAATGAATCAACAGTCCAAAAGGTAAAGGCTGAGATTGCTGATTTTGAGAATAATACAATGCAAAAAATTGAAGTGCTATCGAATGGGACTGGTAACTCTCATTCAACTCTTTTCTCATCTTCCAAACAAAGAATTTTAATTGTCGATAAAAAAGGTAAGGGTGATTTTACAAGTATTTCAAAGGCAATAGAATCCTCAATTTCAGGAGATAGAATTGAGATTCTTCCAGGTTTATATGAAGAGGTTTTACATATTAATCACCCAATTGAGTTAATTGGACAAGTGACATCGGAAATTGTAGAAGTTTGTTCTGATGGTGATTGCGCTCTTTATTTTAATGCTGAAAACGGCCTGGTTCAAAATATCAAGTTTCGTCAAGTCAATGGAAAGCAGAAACCATGTATTGATATTCTTACTGGGGAACTAAAACTTGTAGAATGCTCAATCTCATGTGACGGAGTTTGTTGTATTAATATTCAAAAAACCTCAAATCCTATGGTAAGGGCAAATCGAATTACCGGAGGAGAGGTCGGCATAGAATTTGCTGATTACAGTCAGGGGTTGGTTGAACATAATGAGATAAGGGGTCAAACGTGTGGGGGAATTTTTACTGGTGAAGCCAGTAAGCCAACAATTCTTCACAATAATATTCACAGTGAGGTAGGTGGTGGGATCAACTTTGGACCGAATGGCGGCGGTATCGTTGAGGGTAATGATATTCATGATTTCAGAGTTATGGGCATTTCAGTTAAAGACAATTCTGATCCAATAATTCGTAATAACAAAATTTGGAATGGAAAAGAAGCCTCAGGAATAATTGTTGCTAGCGGAGGAAAGGGAAACATCATAGAAAATGAAATTTGGGGGACGGAATATCCTGGGATTAATGTTAATGATAAGGGAAGCAAGCCAATCATTATGAATAACAAAATACACCAGTGCAAATTTTCTGGCATCAGTTTTCGTGAGAATTGTCAGGGTCAAGCGGAAGACAACGAAATATGGGATATTGACGAATATGGAATTACTATCCGGAATTCAAATCCTTCTATAAGGAATAATTTGATTCACGATGTTAGAAATCGAGGAATAGTAATTGATGAATGTGGGACTGGATTAATTGAGAATAACGATATCAAAGGCGTAGAAAAAGCAGGTATTTCGGTTGTCAATCAATCAACACCTGTGATACGGTTGAACAGAATTTATGGTGGATCTGGAGTAGGAATTGGTATAGGAGATAGCGATTGTACTATAGAGAATAATGATATTTTCGATTTTGAATCCATTGGTATTCTAATCACAAATTCAGACGTGATGGTTAAGAGTAATCGATTATCAAAGAATTTGCATGGAATTTACTTGGCAGACAATGCCAAATGTACAATCGATTCAAATACACTTCTTGGAAGTAATATCGGTCTACAAATCTTAGGGGGCAGCAATCCAGTAGTGAGATCAAATTCAATAACCTACTGTAAAAACCAGGGAATAGTCATTGGTGAGAATTGTGGAGGAAATTTTATAAATAATTCATTTACCTGTAATGAAGGTGGTGATTGGAATATTCACGAAAGCAGCAAAAAAGACGTTCATATTTCTTAGAATGCAAATTCCATCTACTTAACTTTTTCTTCTACCAGAGGTAATGGTTACTATTTTATGACCACACTTGGCAAATACGAACTTCACGAAATACTTGGACGCGGCGGCTTCGGTACCGTCTACCGCGCGATTGATACCTCTCTGCAGCGTGAAGTGGCGCTTAAGGTTCTGCATCCCCAGCTTACCACTGATCCGGATTTTCTGGAAAAGTTTCGCAATGAGGCACGTCTGGTGGCTGGTCTGCGCAACCCCAATATTGTCACCATCTTTGACCTGGGCGAAGCGGATGGACGAGTGTTCATTGCCATGGACTACCTGCCGGGGGGATCGCTCAAGCAGAAACTGGAGAAAGAAGGCGCGCTGGCCTATGATGAAGCGCGCGAGATCGTTGGTCAGATCTGCAATGGGTTGAAGACGGCGCATAAGAAGGGGCTGGTGCACCGCGATATCAAACCCGGCAATATCCTGTTCGATGCAGAGGGCAACGCCGTGATCGGCGATTTTGGTCTGGCGCGCGCGATTCAGCTTTCGAGTACCTCGGCAGCCAGCAGCACAGGCGGAGTGGGCACGCCGGCTTATCGGGCGCCTGAGTTGTGGATTGGCAAACCTCCCGCCAGCCCGGCCACAGATATCTACTCGCTGGGTTGTGTGTTCTCTGAAATGCTGACGGGCAAGGAGTTGTTCGAAGGAGATACCACCGAAGAGATCCTGGCGCACCATCTGAACCTCGGGCCAAGCTTGCCAGAGACTTACCCTGCCGGGGCACCGTCTAGTGTGCACCTAGTGATCGAAAGGGCGGTGAAAAAAGAGGTAACAGAGCGCTATCAAACGGCGGCCGAGTTCGAACATGCTTTGGCTGAAGCAGAAGAACATGTTCAAGTAGTAGAGCAAAAACAACAAACGATTCCGGAAGCATTCGAACCTTTACCTGTTGAAGTTCCTGCCATCCCTGAAAAATCTGAAGATGGATTAGGAGACTCGAAGCTCAAGCCTGCGTTTGACCAAAAGCCCAAAAGGGGAGTATGGTTGGGCATAGGTGCAGGATTGGCAATGATCCTGTTGTTGACCATAGGTGGATTGAGCGGCTTGATCAGTCCGAAAATCTCCGCAATACCTCCTGATAAGACTGAAGGACTTGATGCCGGATCTACAATGGTTTCACAAATGGATGGAATGACCATGGTGTATGTGCCTGCAGGAAAATTCACCATGGGTTCACCAGATGGGGTGGGTGAAAGTGATGAACATCCCCAACATCAGGTGTACCTGGATGCTTACTGGATTGATCAGACGGAAGTGACCAATGCCATGTATGAAAAGTGTGTGAAGGATGGGGGTTGCACTGAACCATTATCCATTTCATCCTACTACAGAAAGGATTCATACTACGGCAATTCTCAATATGCTGATTATCCGGTGATCTATGTGAACTGGAACCAGGCGCATAACTACTGCGAGTGGGCAGGCAGGCAGTTACCCACCGAAGCGCAGTGGGAGAAAGCAGCGCGCGGGACGGATGGCAGGACATATCCGTGGGGGAATGAATCACCAAATATATACCTGGCAAGTTTCAATGGAAATGTTGCAGATACAACAGAAGCAGGAGCGTACCCGGATGGAGCAAGCCCCTATGGGGCGTTGGACATGGCGGGCAACGTGTGGGAGTGGGTGGCAGACTGGGACGGGGATTATCCTTCAGGTATGGTGAGCAACCCGACCGGTCCAGTTTCGGGAAACGCTCGCATACTGCGGGGTGGCTCTGGGAACCTCAATGCGAATTATATCCGATCTGCCGTTCGGTTTAGGAACAGTCCATCGAGTGCGTATTACCTCATAGGTTTCCGGTGTGCCTGTTTGCTGCAATAACTTTGGAAATTTGAAAGGGGATTTGCCACTCTTTGAATAATGTTAAGGCTAGAAGTCCTCTTTGATTCGCAATGGACAAATTATCGACCAACAAAATGCTTGAAAGAAGAAACAACTATGACCACACTTGGCAAATACGAACTACGCGAACAATTAGGCAAAGGCGGCTTCGGCACTGTTTATCGAGCTATAGATACCTCATTGGGCAGAGAAGTGGCGCTCAAGGTACTGCACCCGCAGTTGA
>ENA-UOWE01002457-UOWE01002457.1-activated-sludge-metagenome-genome-assembly--contig:-NODE-2457-length-20379-cov-4.914338_pt1 | contig 20379 bp, 20 predicted proteins | sample MGYA00249841_ERZ761562 | MGnify/ENA primary metagenome ERZ761562 (study PRJEB28883, sample SAMN05720200) | activated sludge metagenome | isolation source: Anaerobic digester | place: Japan... | reverse complement strand
GCAAAACCTTGCACATAAGCATCTACGCCAGTAGTATTCAACGATGATTGTACTTGAGTCGAGTGTATATGATGAAACATACTTAAGGCTTGCAAATACACTAATGAAGGATCGCTTGTAGAACTTGCAGTATAGGGCGTAGCCGTAGGAGCCAAATCTACCTGATATTTAGTAGACCCCTTACTTACATATATTGAAATTTGCGGATAGACATTAAGTATTGCCGTATTTTGATACCCCGAAGTAATATATAAGCCTTTAAAAGTTTTTATAAGCAATGAATCTACACGTTTCATTATAGAATCTAATTTATCAACATCTTCGGGTTGCTCATATATAGACTGAATTCGAGCATACAAATCTGCGGCATAGGGCTGTGGAAATTTAAAATTAAATTGTGACGTTGTATCAAACACCGGTTTATAGGTTTTTTGACCTATTAATAATGCGGTATTAATAAGATTTTGAGGCAACACCGCATCTTCATAATATGCTTTACAAATATCTTTTGATAAACCTTCTTGCAATTCGAATATTTGAACCGTTTGCAATGCATTGGTATCGCCATAGAATTGCGAACGCTCGTACATAACAAAACAAATAGAATCAAGAGTACATTCTGCAAGAGGAACAGCAAAACTAGTAAAATAAAAACGAGACATAAAATCGGCACGAGTTTGCGACCCGTCGTCATGCGTTGAACTCCCTATCATATATGTTATATAAGAAGAACGAATACTATCATCGCTAAGAGTTGAATAATCTACAATAACCGATGTAGAATCTACAAAAGCACCAACAAAATCTTCATCTTGCAACACGTCTGAACCAAAGGGAATAGCATCTTTATTACAAGAAATTAAAACAGATAAACCAAAAAAACATGCAAGTATGCACAAGTATGAACTCTTCATAAACAAAATATTAGTCTAACAAACTATCATAAAAATCGGCATATGCTTGCAAATAATCATCGGGCGATTGATAGCTAAGAATAGGTATCTTAGCCTGTTCACTATATGCTACTAAGTCGGGGTGAATATGTTCACTTCCGTAAATTATTCCATCGGCTTGGTCAATTGCTAATTTATTTACACTTATCCAATCGGCACCTTTCGAAATAGACTGCAAATCTGATTGAGAAATACCATCAAAATGCACTTTATTTATAAAATCTTTAGAAAAAGGATTCGATATACCATTATCAAATAAAGAATACACCACTTTGGACTTAGCAAATAATGGATCTTCGTAAAATGTTTTTTTAAGATACAAAGGCAACAACGAAGTAAACCACCCTTGACAATGAACAATATCGGGCGACCAACGAAGTTTTTTTACTGTTTCTAAAACACCGCGAGCAAAGAATATCATGCGATCTTCATTGTCTTCAAATTCTTTTCCCGAATCGTCGGCAAATAAAGCTTTGCGTTGAAAAAACTCTTCATTGTCGATAAAATACACCTGCAACCGTGCAGCTTGTATAGATGCAACTTTTATTATCAACGGTTGATCGGTGTCGTCAATTATTAAGTTCATTCCCGAAAGACGAATTACTTCGTGTAATTGATTCCTACGTTCGTTTATTGAGCCATATTTTGGCATAAAACAACGAATCTCTTTTCCGTTTTCTTGAATATATTGGGGCAGATTTCTACATATAAGTGACATCTCAGTATCGGGCATATATTTAGCCATTTCTTGAGATACAAATAATACTTTTGCTTTCTTCATGTAATTTTACTTGAATATCCTATTAAATACGTTACAAAAGTACAAAAATTATTGCACATATAAAAAATGACAGGTAAAACTTATTTAATTTATAAAAAAAGTTATTTTTGTCGCCTATTTATGTATCTGAAGTATTACATATGATTATTTGTAAAAACAGAACGGAACTGCAGACTGTTGTTACCGACATACAATCTCAAGGCAAAACAATTGGCTTTGTTCCAACAATGGGAGCTTTGCATAAAGGGCACATTTCTCTTATAGAACAGTCTGTAAATCAATGCAATACGACATTTGCAAGCATTTTTGTAAATCCCATTCAATTTAATAATCCACTTGACCTACAAACATATCCTCGAACTATAGAATCAGATATAACACTGCTTGAACAAGCGGGATGTGATGTGGTATTTATTCCCGAAGTATCTGACATGTATCCTAACGGAACTGCCCAAACCGAATCATATAATTTTGGGACATTAGAAACAGTTATGGAAGGTGCATTTCGTCCTGGGCATTTCAATGGAGTAGCTGTGGTAGTAAAACGATTATTCAATTTAATTCCTGCCACAATTGCATATTTTGGGCTAAAAGATTTTCAGCAAGTTGCCGTAATTAGAGCTTTAGTGGAACAAGAACGCATTCCAATACAAATTGTAGCCTGCCCTACCATTCGCGAAGCCGATGGTTTAGCAATGAGTTCTCGGAATATGCGTTTAACACCCGAACAACGATTACAAGCTGTTCAAATATCAAAAACATTGTTTACCGCACAACAAATGGCTCAAAAAAATTCGGTAGAAGATGTAAAAAAATTTGTAATTAACACACTAAATAATGTACCTTTACTATCTGTTGAATACTTTGAAATAGTAGACCAAAAAACATTACAACCTGTAAATACGTGGAACAAACCATGTGTTGGTTGTATTGCAGTAAATGTTGGTATGGTTCGATTAATAGATAATGTATCGTTGTAATTTAAAATATAATGGTTATAGAAATTTTAAAATCAAAAATTCATAGAGTTACAGTTACCGAAGCTAACTTAGACTATATTGGAAGCATTACTCTTGACGAAAATTTGATGGAAGCGGCAAATTTAATTGCCAACGAAAAAGTTCATGTTCTAAATCTAATGAATGGCGAACGTATTGAAACATATGTTATTAAAGGCGAAAGAGGATCTGGAGTAGTTTGTTTAAATGGACCTGCAGCTCATAAATTTAGTCCTGGACATATTGTAATTGTTGTGTCATATGCGTTTATGGATTTTGAACAAGCAAAAACATTTGTCCCTCACATAGTATTCCCCGATACAGCAACTAACACATTAGTATAACTTGAAAATATCTGCAACACATATTGGGAAAACAATTCTTTTTTCATCGTTTGCACTTATTTTTTTATATTTTGCTTTTCAACACGTTGATTTTTCGAGCTTTTGGACAGATATCATTCAAGCAAATTATTGGTGGGTTGCATTGTCTTTATTATTTGGTTTAGCCGGATATATTCTCCGTGCCATTCGATGGAATTTACTTCTTGAACCTTTAGGATATAATCCATCGAAAAAAAACAGTTTTCACGCTGTAGTATTCGGTTACTTTGCAAACTTAGCGTTTCCCCGTTTGGGCGAAGTTGCACGCTGTGGGGTAATGAATCGTACCGAAAAAATTCCAATGGATACACTAGTCGGAACTGTTATTGTTGAGAGAATTATAGATTTAATAATGCTTGCTGTATTAACAGCAATTACATTTAGTATAAAAATCCAATTTTTTGGTTCATTTATCCTGCAACGTATTATAATTCCTACTACGCAAGCAATTAGTGCTCATACATACACTTTAATTATAGGTGTATGTATACTTATAATTTCCGCAATAATTCTTTGGAAAATCCTTGGTAAAACAAATGTAATTCGTCAAAAAATTGGAAACTTTACCAAGGGAATTGTACAAGGAATTGCATCAATATATACTGTTAAACAAAAACCACTATTTATTATTTACACCCTCCTTATTTGGACTATGTACTGGCTTATGTCGTGGTTGGTTTGTTTTGCTATTGAACCCACTTCACATTTTAGCGCAACCGACGGGCTATTCCTATTAATAGTAGGTGGTATTGGTATGGCTGTGCCGGTACAAGGCGGCATAGGTGTTTTTCATTTTATTGTAGCCCAAGCTATTACCATGTACGGTCTATCGCAACAAACAGGATTATTGTATGCAACAATTAACCATGAATCGCAATTACTTTTTATCATAATCATGGGTTGCATATCAAGTTTTTATATTTTTATTGCAAAAAAAAGATAACCAAAGTTATTCTTATGAAATTTTTAGAAACAATACAACAAAAAATAGTAAATCGTGAACAGGCATTGAATATAATATTGCAATGGCGAAAACAGGGCGAAACAATAGTTTTTACCAATGGTTGTTTTGATATTATTCACAAAGGACATGTTCACTATTTAGCCCAAGCACGCGATTTGGGCACTAAACTTATTGTAGGACTCAACACCGACGAATCAATAAAAAAACTTAAAGGCGAACATCGTCCTGTCAAAGAATTAGAATCACGTGGATTAACTTTAGCATCGTTTGTATATGTAGATTTAGTAATTCCTTTTGAAGAAGACACTCCGTATCATTTAATTTCTTCAATAATTCCACACGTATTAGTAAAAGGCAGCGACTATACAGAAGACGCAATTGTGGGAGCTGATATTGTAAAACAACATGGCGGTAAAGTTACTACAATAGATTTTGTAACAGGATTTTCATCAACAAATTATTTCAAAAAGATATAAAATTTCAAATATTTTTTTATCTTTGAACAGCAAAATTTACAGAAACAAATATGATGTTGAAAAAAATATTTTACGCATTACTTATAACTCTTAGCTTTACAATGTGTTCCAAACGAACCGAAGTTAAAATTATAGGCGAATGGAAAGTAGTAAATGTAGGTCAAGAAAGTTTTCCTGAAGATGCATCGTGGACATTTAACGATGGAGGCAAACTTGATATTTTTCATGACAGAAACGCACTTCCAACAGGTACCGTTAGCGGAGAATGGAAATCATTTGCTCGCAATGCATTTGTACCTCATATTGAAATTAAAGGCTTAGGTCCAAAAGGTATGGATGGAAAATGGCGGGTTGAAAAATTAAATAAAGATTTTCTTGTAATCACACGAATAGAATTTGGCACAGGCGAAACTGCAGGTGCGTTTTTACGAAGAGAATTTCAGAAAAAATAGTGGCAAAATCAAAAACAATATTTGTTTGTCAATCGTGTGGGGCACAATCTCCTAAATGGATTGGAAAATGCAATTCATGTGGAAGTTGGAATACATTTCAAGAAGAAATTCTACAATCATCTATTTCAACAAAATCAGCTCCGGCATCTACGGCAAAACCTATTGTACTTACCCAAATACAATCGGAACAACATACTCGAATTGACACCGGAATACACGAACTTAATCAAGTAATTGGTGGTGGTATAGTTCCGGGGTCGGTAATACTCTTAGGTGGCGAACCGGGAATAGGTAAGTCTACATTATTATTACAAGTTGCTGTTGCTCTTACAAAAAAAACATTATATGTATCGGGCGAAGAAAGTCCGCAACAAATATCACTTCGTGCTAAACGATTACAAATTCAAAAAGATACTTGTATTATATACAGCGAAACAAATGTTCATGCTATCATTCATCAAATAGAAGAACTTAAACCCGAATTGGTAATTATAGATTCTGTACAAACACTAAAACACCCCGATATAGATTCATCGCCGGGAAGTGTATCGCAGATTCGTGAAACTACAAATGTATTAATAGAAATTGCGAAAACTACGCACACACCTATTATCCTTATAGGTCATATAACCAAAGAAGGCAGTATTGCCGGTCCTAAAATATTGGAACATATGGTAGATGTAGTGCTCCAATTCGAAGGCGATATGCACAATGTATATAGAATTTTGCGTAGCAATAAAAATCGATTTGGTTCTACATCTGAAATTGGCATTTTTGAAATGGTGCAATCGGGATTACGCGAAGTTACCAATCCATCGGAAATGCTATTGAGCGGAAATCCCGAACAATTAAGCGGTGTTGCAATAGCATCAGCTATGGAAGGAGTTCGCCCGCTACTTATAGAAGTTCAAGCACTTGTAAGTACTGCAGCTTACGGCACTCCGCAGCGAACTGTAAACGGCTACGATGCTAAACGATTAAATATGTTATTGGCTGTTATAGAAAAACGATTAGGCGTTAAAATGTACACAAAAGATGTGTTTATAAATATAGCCGGAGGCATAAAGGTACAAGATACCGCTATAGATTTAGCTGTGGTTGGAGCTATATTGTCTTCGTTATTCGACATGTATATTCCGGCATCGTATTGTTTTGCAGGAGAAATAGGTTTAACAGGTGAAGTTCGAATGATAGGACATATAGAAAAACGCATTAAAGAATGCAGTAAATTAGGAATGAAACATATGTTTATTCCCAAAACCGATATACAATTCCAAAACAAACATACAAATATTGTTCAATGTAGTCGAATAGATTCTACATTTCGAAAATTGTTTAAACCAAACTCTCAAGAAACTGAAGAGTAAATAATTACATCGAATTCACGTTATTTAGTTGTATTTATTTTGTAGTGCAATTTCTACACATTTCTATACTTGCTCTTTGCGAATGAACTCTACGTTTGAACCGTTGTGCTTGGCTGGAATTCCAAATATCTAAAAATCCTGCATCTTCAACATTTCCATAGGAATATATATGATTTTTGTCGAAACAGCATGGCAACACATTACCTTGCCAATTAATAACACACGAACTCCACATACGCCAACAGGCATTTCGTAATGGTTTTTTAATACGTATTTTTTTATCTTCAACTGTATATCGGCTATATTTTGAATCGGGCAATAAATGCATATTTTCTGTTGAATAAAATTGTGCTGTTTTAAATACTACCCTATCGGCACCATACTGATTTCCCAATTCTCTAATTTGGTGTAAATGATTTTGCGTGTGAGCAAACAATAAACATTGTAATTCAACAATAGGAGTAAAAGATTTTTGTTTCTGTTTTGCTTTTTTTATTGCCTCTAACGCCTCTACAACTTTTTGAAACGAACCGTTTCGGCGATACAATTCATACGTTTCTTGATTATACCCATCAAAGGAAACTATAAGATGCGTTAAACCCGATGCAACAATATCTGCAGCATTTTCGGCAGTTATATAATGTGCATTAGTTGAAACAGAACTAATAATTGAAGCTTTATGAATCTGCGAAATCATAGAACACATTTGGGGGTGCAAAAATGGTTCGCCTTGAAAATACAAATTAATTGCTATAGTATATGGCTTACAGGCTTCGAGTACTTTAGAAAAAATTTCGGCAGAGACATACCCTTTGGCAACCGTAGATGTCTTATTTCCGGTAGGGCATTCAGGGCATTGGAGATTACAAATATTGGTTGGCTCAATACTGATATATGAAGGAGGATAAACTGAAACATCTTGATGCATATATGCTGAACGAATATACGAAATACGCAAACGTAAGAGATTCCACAAAGCTCGCAAACGTAAGGTTCGAATAGCTATGTATAAAAAAATTATGATATATCTTACATCTAATAAATTCATAGTACACTTACATATTTATGCTTTTGAAATAATCCCATACTAAATATACAATGATTGAATGCCTATGCATATATTCAAAAAATTATTCTACGTTTAAAATAAAAACAAAATCATAACAATTCAACTCTTTATGTATCTTTGCAAATATGAATACCGAACTCTATATTGCTAAACGAATTTTGCCGCATAAAGATACGGCAAATATATCAAAACCTATAGTTACTATTGCAATTATTGCTATAGCATTAGGTTTAGCGGTAATGATAGTATCTGTATCGGTAATTATTGGATTTAAAACAACTATAAGCGATAAGATTTTTGGATTTTCATCGCATATTCAAATAGTAAATTTCGACACTAACACATCGTATGAATCAATCCCTGTTAAAAAAGACAGTGTGCTCGTTGAATCAATACTTGAACTTTCAAATGTAGAACACGTTCAAACATTTGCAACAAAACCCGGAATAATAAAAGTAAATAACACCGTAAAAGGCATTATAGTAAAAGGTATTGACAAAAGTTTTAACCCACGTTTTTTCGAAACGCATCGAGTTCAAGGAGAGCTATTTACAATACCCGATACCATAACCGACAAAGTGCTAATTTCGAAATATCTTGCAAATTTATTAAAGTTACAAGTAGGCGAATCGTTTATAACTACGTTTGTCCCCAACGAATCGGGCAAGCGTCCTCGAAAACGACGATTTGTAGTTTCGGGAATATACGAAACCAATCTTCAGGAAATAGATAGTCGTTTTATCCTTGCCGACATACGACACATTCAAAACTTAAATAATTGGACTGATTCAGACATTTCGGGCTATGAAGTTTTTGTTTCGTCACACAAACAATTACAAACATACAAAAATCACATTCAAGATATCGTGGGATATGACATTGGCCCCGACACGCAAAGACTAAAAGTACAAACCTTGCAAGAAACAATTCCACAAATTTTCGACTGGCTTGCATTGTTAGACATGAACGCTTGGATTATAATACTATTAATGCTTTTAGTTGCCGGCATGAATATGATTACAGGATTACTTGTTATAATTCTTGAAAAAACTTCTGATATAGGTATTTTAAAAACTATTGGAACCGAAAACGTACGTATTCAAAAAATATTTTTATATGTAGGCGGAATACTTATAAGCAAAGGTATACTGTGGGGAAATATAATTGGAATATCATTGTGTTTTATTCAAATGCAATTTAAACTCATTCCTTTAGACCCTGCAACCTATTTTATGTCGTATATTCCTATTTATATTTCAATTCCGGCAATAATTGCATTAAATATCGGCACACTTATAATAACCTTAGGAATGCTGCTACTTCCCTCGCTTATTATTTCAAAAATTAGTCCTGCCGATGCAGTGAAATTTGAATAAAAATCTAATACAAAAAGTTATTATACGGGTAGCGAATCGCATGCATTTCTTTAACTTTATCGTACAACAACTGTTTAAATTCTTCTATATTTTGCTTATGTTTAGCCGAAATAAACACACACGTTTCTTGACGAGCAAAATACATATGTTTAAAATCATCTAAAGAATATTCATCTGATAATTTTGGGGTCAAATCATCTTCATCTTTAGGAGTGTAAGAAAATGCATCTATTTTATTAAAAATAAGGAATGTAGGTTTATCACCAGCACCAATATCCGAAACAGTTTGCCTAACCACATCAATATGTTCTTGAAAATTTTTATGAGAAATATCTACAACATGCAACAAAATATCGGCTTCGCGAACTTCGTCGAGAGTTGATTTAAAAGATTCGACTAAATGAGTTGGCAGTTTTCGAATAAACCCCACTGTATCGGAAAGTAAAAAAGGTAAATTATCAATAACAACTTTGCGGACAGTAGTATCGAGTGTTGCAAACAATTTATTCTCTGCAAACACTTCGGATTTACTTATCATATTCATTATGGTAGACTTACCCACATTTGTATAGCCAACCAAAGCAACACGAATCATATTTCCTCTGCTTTGGCGTTGAGTAGCCATTTGACGATCAATTTTTTCTAATTGTTTTTTTAGCAAACTAATTTTATCGCGAATTACCCTTCGGTCAGTTTCTATTTCTGTTTCACCCGGACCACGCATACCTATACCTCCTTGCTGACGTTCCAAGTGAGTCCACATTCGAGTTAAACGCGGCAATAAATACTGATATTGAGCCAATTCTACCTGCACTTTTGCATGTGCCGTTTGAGCTCGCTGAGCAAAAATATCAAGTATTAAATTAGTTCTATCCAATAATTTACAAGCAAATTCCTTTTCTAAATTACGTAATTGTGATGGTGTTAATTCATCATCAAAAATTACTAATTTAATTTCGGCAGCATCTATATATTCCTTAATTTCCGCAATTTTACCCGAACCAATAAATGTTTTAGAAATTGTTTGAGGCAATTTTTGGGTAAATGAATGAACTACTTCTACTCCGGCAGTTTTAGCCAAAAATGCTAATTCGTCTAAATACTCTTTTGCCTGATTTTCAGTTTGCTCCGAGGTAATAACACCTACCAATACCGCTTTTTCTACCTCATCATGGGTATAATATCCACTCATATATTATCTAACTATTACCTGACGCTGAATAGATTGCTCGAGCGAAATAAATGTTTCGGTACTTGATATTCCAGAAATTTGCTGAATTTGATGATTTAAAATCTCCATTAAATGATGATTGTCTTTTGCATAAATCTTTAAAAACAATGCATATGTACCTGTAGTGTAATGACATTCTACAACTTCGGGAATTTCTTTTATTGCTTCGACTACGCTACTATATACACTACCTTTCTCAAAATGAACACCTATATAAGCACAAGTATTATATCCTAATGCACGTTCTTCTACTATATATTTTGAACCTTTAAACAACCCGGCTTCTTCTAATTTATTTACCCGCTGATGAATAGCAGCACCAGATACTCCACACAAACGAGCAATTTCAAGAAATGGCATTCGTGCATTTTCCATCAAAAGATTTAAAATCTTTGTATCAATTGAATCAATTTGAAATGACATACATTACATTTTTTATAAAACAAAGATACAATTTTTCGAATACATTTTTACATAATTTAAAAAATCGAATATACAATAACACATATATAGGCAAGATTTTTGGAAAGAATAATACAATTCGAAAATTTACAGAGGTGTAATAAAACAAAAATTACACGCATTTTTTTGCTTGAAAGTATTTTTAGATAAAAATTATAGTATTTTCGTAAAAACTTATTGCATATGAAACGGTTAATCTTAAGTATTGTCTTTATAAGCTTTTTTCTCATAGGGTTTTCTCAAAACAATAATATTTTTATTCGTAAAGAAGATAATCCTGAACTTAAAATTACAATCGATGCCTATTTTGGGATTAGTTTAATGACTCAATATAACGGGTTTATTCGATATGGGTTTATTCAGGTGAAATCTACAGGAGAAACCAAAGTAACTTATTTATCGCAACAACAATTTATGCAACAAGTTACCGGACAAATGGTTTCAAAAGCTAATCCTAATAAAATTAATTATTTGGAACAAAAAGAAATAATGTGGCAATCGTTCGAAAATTTATGGAAAATACGCTATGCCGAATATCCTTACGATGGTCCGAATAAAATGGAAAAAGGTTGGGCGGGTCGCGACATGGCACCAAGTGAAGCTCAATGGAATTTTCTCAAACAAAATTATGGATACAATAACTTCGACCAATTTTTATACGGTGAAAACATGTGGAAATTGGTAAAAGATTCTCAAGATGCCGCATGGCAAAGTCAATATTCCAGCTTGAAGTAATGAACCAATCTTGCCCTCTTTGCAACTCTGAAAGTTCAGAATTTTATCATTCACACCAACAAATATTTTTTATCTGTCCATGTTGTAGTCTTATATTCTTACATAATAACTTACGATTACAAACAAACAAAGAATTTGAACGGTATAATTTGCACCAAAATAATCCTTACGACACAGGATATCAATCATTTGTTTCACCTATAACTGCCGAAATTGAATCTCGATATAGTCCTTTACATCAAGGACTTGATTTTGGAAGCGGTAAATCTTCTGCTATTTCCCACATTTTACGCTCAAAAAATTTCGATATAACAGAATACGATCCTTTTTTTTCAAATAACCCATTGGCATTGCAACGCACATACGATTATATTGCATGCTGCGAAGTTATTGAACATTTTTACCATCCGTTTAAGGAATTTTCACTACTATATTCGCTATTGAAACCTTCGGGCGAATTAATCTGCATGACCGATTTATACTCTCCATCCAAAAATTTTGAAACATGGTATTATAAAAACGATCCAACACATGTATGCATATACACTGTAGAAACATGCGAATGGATAACACAAGAATTTGGGTTTTCTAATTGTGATATTTTACGGCGTAGAATAATTTTCACGAAATAATCCTACAATCCATGTAATGTTCACAGGCATCATTAGTCAAAATATAAAAAGACTCATGAAATTACTATATATCATACTATTGACATGGTTAGTTTCGTGTAGTGCAAAAACACAAGACTTACAAACAATAAGCAGTGATACAATGAAATTACGAACATTAACAGAATTTGAATCATATGTAATTCGAGACAAAGGCACCGAACGACCGTTTACAGGGGAATATACCGATATGTTTGACGAAGGAGTATATGCATGCAAACAATGTGGAACGCATTTGTACACATCGAATCATAAATTTCATTCGGGTTGTGGGTGGCCTGCATTCGACGATGAGATTCCGGGGGCTGTAACTCGCATACCCGATGTAGATGGCAGTCGTATCGAAATAATATGTTCAACATGCAAAGGTCATTTAGGACATGTATTTACCGGCGAAGGATTTACGCAAAAAAATGTTCGTCATTGTGTAAATTCAGTGTCGCTGGAATTTATTCCAACAACAGAAAAACTATATGATACCGCTTATTTTGCAAATGGCTGTTTTTGGGGTACACAATATTGGTTCAACAAAACTGAAGGAGTAATTAAAACAACTGTAGGTTATAGCGGTGGTAACATTGAAAACCCTACCTACGAACAAGTATGTTCTGGAAATACCGGACATGCAGAATGTATAGAAGTAATTTATGACACTTCCAAAACCGACTTCAAAACATTAGCAAAATTATTTTTTAACACACACGACCCTACTCAGATTAATAGGCAAGGACCCGATATAGGCGAACAATACCGAAGCGAGATTTTTTATACATCAGCTAAGCAAAAACAAATAGCCGATGAATTATTTGTTGAATTATACAAAAAAGGAATTGACGTTGCTACTGAAATAACGCCATTTGCAAAATTTTATCCTGCCGAAGAGTATCATCAACAATATTATGAAAAGAAACAAGGAATACCATATTGTCATGTATTTCGCGAAAAGTTTTAATTTTCTATCCGCAAATTGCCATTATCGTAAGTACATACATATTCGCGAAGAGGATATTTTGCAGGACCTTGCATCATGTAGCCGTATTGCATGGTAAACACCGAGCCACAACATGGACAGGTAAGTAAATCGCCAAACCCTTGTTCTAATTGCATAGCACAGGTATTAGCTTCGTGAGTACAAGTAACATCAAATGCACGAAAATCGTCATAGCTATATTCGCGTTTAAGTCTATAAATTACAATACCATTACATTTATACCCTAAACAATCAGAAGGTCGTTGCAATAAAGCAGCACCACCTTCTACACGTAAATTTTGATAACGAGGGTCGCTTTCGATATCGAATATTGTAACTTGAATAGAAGTAACAGGTACCGGATTTTCATTTTTATCGCACGAATGTATGGGCAATACGCAGAGAATGATACAAAAAATAAAGTAACTCCGAGTAATTCTTGTGTTATTAGACATATTCATTATATTTGTAACATATTGCAAACTTACTATAAATTACCATTAGTTACGTTGTATGACACAAAAAAGTATTTGGAGAATTCTTATTATTACGAGCTTACTTATAGGCTGGGGGCATGCATATAGTTTTGCTCAAAACAAACCTAAAAAGGGTGCATACGTGCCCGATAAAAGTCCAGAAGAAGAGGAAGAAGAATTACAAGAAAAAGTAAAAGAAGAAACCAAAAAACCCGATAAACCACTTACCAAAAGGCAAGGGTATAAATTTATGCGTAAACGCGACAAACGAAAAGAAGGAGAATACAAAGAACATCACGAACGTATTCAACAAGAAGAAACCTACAAACGCATGAAAAAAAGCAAGAAAAAAGCTGAAATGAGGAACACCCGTAAGAAACCAAATAAAATAAGAAAATTATTATTAAAAATATAATGGTATGATACGGTGCATTCCTAACCATACTATTGATAAAGAACAGTGGGATAAAACTATACTCAATTCTACACACCCACACCTATATGCCCGGTCATGGTATTTAGATGTGGTTTCTCCCGGATGGAAAGCTCTTGTATACAATAATTACGAATATATAATGCCTCTACCAATAAAACACAAATGTGGCATACCATATATTGTTCAGCCCCCATTAACTCAGCAATTAGGAATATTTTCAGCCAATGTCATAACAGCTAAAATTCAACAACAATTTGAATCGAAATTATTTTCACACTTAAGTGTTCGTTTTAGCAGCTCCATAGAATTTAATTCAAAAATATGTAAGCAAACTCAACGGGTTAATTATATACTGCCTCTAGAAAATTCGTACGAAAATATTCGACAAAACTTTTCTGATAATTGCAAACGAAATATTAAAAAATCTGAAACAGCCGGCATACTTGTACAACATGTTTCTTTAGATTTTTTTATCAAACATTTTAAAGATTTAAGTGTATTTGATGTATCTCAAGATTTATGGAACACCATTCAATTATTATTAACCCAAGCTGAACTTCAAAAATCATTGCGAATTTACGGTGCATTTTTTAATAATAAAATTTGTGCACTTGCAGCATTTATTTCAAGCGGAACTACACTATATTATCTTATTCCCGGAGCAAATTCAATTGCTAAAAAAAATGGTGCAGCATATGCAATTGTGGTACAATGTATACAAGACCATGCGGGTACATATAAAATACTCGATTTTGAAGGTTCAGAAATTGCCGGAGTTGCTCAATTTTATAAAGGCTTTGGTGCCCAGATTCAGCCATATTTTTATATTAAAAAAAAATTGGTGCCGTTTCTGTCTTTCTTATTAGATAAATAAACTTAAAATTATTTTCATTATAGTTACAATTGTGTAAACTTTCAAAAAATGACGATTATTAAAAAAATAATAAATAAAGTTGGTAATAATATACCATTTTCAATATTACATACTATTTCAAATGAAAAATTAATTTTACCATTTTATCATGCAATTTCAAATAATGCAATGCCTCATATTGAGAATTTATACTCTATTAAAAATGAAAAAGCATTTATTAAAGATTTAGATTTTCTATTAAAACACTATCAACCTATTGATTATATTAAGTTTAAAGAATTTAAAATTAATGATTTACAGCCAATTAAACCATCATTTCTACTTTCATTTGATGATGGATTAAGAGAATTTCATGATATAATAGCACCTATTCTAATTAAAAAAGGAATACCTGCTATTTGCTTTGTAAACACAGATTTTATTGATAATAAAAATTTGTTTTATAGATATAAAGCTAGTTTGATAATTAATGAAATTAGAAAAAATACTGAAATAAGAGAAAAATTAAGATTTTCAAAAATTTATAGCAAAGATATTTATCAATATATATTATCAATATCATATAAAGATAAGCAAGAATTGGATGATATAGCAATTGACATTAATCTCAATTTTAATGATTATTTAAAAAGTAATTCTCCATATTTAACAAGTAATGAGATTAAATCCTTAATTAATAAAGGATTTCATTTTGGTTCTCATAGTATAGATCACCCGGAATTTCAATATTTAGATTTAGAAACCCAAATAATTCAAACAAAAGAAAGTTTGAATTATTTAATGAATAAATTTTCATTAAATTATAAAATTTTTTCATTCCCTTTTACTGATTTCAATGTTTCAATTGATTATTTTAATTATATTAAAAAAAATGAAATTTTTGAATTTAGTTTTGGTACTGCAGGACAAAAAAAAGACTGCATCCCATTTAATATTCAAAGAATTCCATTTGAAAATGGAAATCTCTCAGCTGAGAATATTTTAAAAATAGAACTGTTATATTATTTAATTAAAATGCCTTTGAGTAAAAATACTATAAAAAGAAATGGTAGAAATAAAATTATTTAATAAAAGTCAATTATTTGAATATATATATTCAAGTGATTTTGGAAATAGTAATTGTATACCAATTACAATTCATCGAGCACTTTCACAATTCAAAAACACTAAATTACATGAAGAAGATGTTATTTTATTGATTGCGTTTTGTAATGGAAATGTAATTGGATATTTAGGTGTTTTACCCGATATTTTATCATTTAATAATAATGTAATAAGAATAGGTTGGTTAAGTTGTCTTAGGGTTTCAGATGAATTTCGAGGTAATGGCATTAGTTATAATTTAATAATAAAAGCTTTAGAATTATGGGATAATAAACTTTTAACTTCTGATTATGTATCATATACCAAAAAAATATATGATAAAACTAAATTATTTAATTTAAAACCATATGTTAAAAAAGGGATTAGATTATATTTAAAATCTGACATGCAAAATATACTTCCACCTAAAAAACCATTCTTATCAAAATTTTTATTTCTTTTTAAAATATTAGATTTTATTCTAAACGCTTTTTTAAATTTAAGAATTTTACTTTTTTATAAATTTCATACAAATTTTGATTTTGAATACACAAATTATGCTGATGATGAAATAAATGATTTTATTAAATCAAAACAAAATAATCAATTATTTAAGAAAGATAAAAATGATTTAAATTGGATAATACAAAATCCTTGGGTACTATCAGAAGATAAAAAAAGTAACTTAAATAAAAAATATTATTTTTCATCAACAGTCAACTTATTTAGATTTCATCTTATTAAAATTAAAAATAAAAGAAAAGAATTAGTTGGAGTTATACTTTTCTCTGAAAAAGATAAATCTTTAAAAATTCCTTATATCTATCATAATAATATTGATTGTATAATTGAAACTATTTATTTTCATGTACATGTATGGAAAATAAAAACTTTAACAACATTTAATATTGAAATAGTTGAAGGTCTTAAGAAAGGGAAAAGTCATCCTGAAGTTTTAAAAAAAGAAATAATTCGAAATTATATTGTATCTAATCCTTTAAGTGAATATTTATTTTCTCCTGAAATCATAATTCAAGATGGAGATGGGGATAGCGTTTTTACTTAGTGATTATAAATAAAAATAATCTTTCTATTTTATCTTCAATTAATAAGTTGAAATTTTATTGAAAAATAAAAATCTAAATTGGTTGTAAAAAAATTAATTGTACCTTTATACAGGGATTATCCTCTATTTACTGTCATAAAGTAGGGAAAAATTTAGATTCTTTGTATGCGTTCTATACTGTTTTTTTTATTCATACTTGTTTGGTTTGTGTCGCATGCGCAAAACCAAGAATTGTATTTACAAACGTTTACCAAACAACAAGGTGTTCCACAACATAAAATTACTTCGATAACACAAGATGCGAATGGACGATTGTGGTTTGGTACTTCACATGGTGTATACACATTCGATGGCTATAATTTTATTGATATCAATAATTTTTCTCCCGTGAAATTATCGGAAATTCATTGTATGATACAGGTTTCTGATACGGTTATGTTTGTTGGCACATCTATGGGGTTGTACAAGATTCATAATCATACGTATACAACAACACCTATTCTTACACAAAAAAAAATTACCTCTATTATTCATGTAACCCCCAATACAATAGCTTTCTCCGGTATTGGTAGTCGAAATCTTTACCGGTGTACTTTTGACCTAACAACACAATCATATTCAATAGATTCGACAGAATATCCTCACGAAATCACAAAAATATATAGAGATTCTAAACAACGGATGTGGTTACTCAATTCACCACATTCTATTACAATGCAGGATTCACGAGGAATTCACAACATAGCACTCCCTTCTAATTCGCTTCAACTTTTACTCAGTGATATTATCGAATATTCCAATTCTTTATTACTTGGCACTTCGCATGGTCTGTATATGTTTAATGAACTTGAACAACGCTTTGAATTATTTTCAATGGAAAAAACTCGTTCCAGCGAACTCTTTATAACCGATTTCGAATTATCCAAAAACGGTAATCTTTATATTTCTACAGACAATCAAGGAATACTCATGTATACAAAACATGGCACCATTGTCCCAATTATTCCTAATAATTCATCAATACACAATTCTGTATTTACCATATACGAAGATGCTTTAAAAAACCTATGGATAAGTACCTTAGGTAACAATTTGCAATATATTCGATTTATACAACAACCTATTGGAAATTACTTGAATACCAATCAAAGTAATCTTACAGAAAATATGGTAAAAACCACATTTCGCGACTCCAATGCAACCCTTTGGTTGGGGACAGATGGCGGAGGTATTTGCTATATTCCCAATTCTCACACTACCGTTTATGAATTAGCCAATTCTCCTAAAAAAATCATGACCTTTGAACAACAAGGAAATACCCTTTGGGTAGGTACATACGTAAATGGTTTGCATGCAATAGATTTGAAAACAAAAAAAATAATACCCCATCCTATATATATTGGTAAAACTGCAATACAAAATATTTTTGATATTGAAATACTTAATGCCCACACATTGCTCCTTGCTACATTAGGTACCGGATTGATACAATATGATATTCGCACAAAAAAAGCTACGCATATACACACCATACCTTTTGGCAAAGAAACATTTCAAATTGATGCATTTTTGTCGAGTATTTGTAAAGACATGAATGGAAATATATGGATAGGTGGTTATGGGCAAGGAGTAGTTGTATGTAATCCGCAGATGGAAGCAATACAAGTGCTGAATGAATTTACTCAAACAAACACCATTACCAACGACAATGTATACGACTTACAATTAGATTCTAACGGGAATATGTGGATAGCGACCTGGCAAGGAATTACACAAGTGAATACACGTACATTTTCTATTACAAAATATGCTACGCAAGAATTCCCGGCTTTTTCGCAATGTTATGCTATGGAGTGGCACAAACAAATACTATGGATAGCTACCGGTGGTGGCTTGGTAAGTTTTGACACAACTCACAACACAACACAAACATATTCGGATAAACGAGGCATATATTCGCTTGCATCGCAATGCAATCATATAACCTTAGTAAACAACACCTGGCTTGTAGCAGGCGGAAATAATGGAGTAAGTATTGTGCCTATCGAGAAATTATCCTCTCTTGCAAAACCACAATTACAGTTTCGAGCTATTACAATTATTCAACATGGTACCATAGTGCCACAAAGTTCGCATATCCAATTGCCACACAACAACAATACACTACGCATAGTATTTCCAATTATTGATTTTATACATAATTTTGATATTGAATATTCTTATAAAATTGCCGAAGAATCAAAAGACAAACAATATCTCGGAAATTCCTATGAATTGCAGCTTACCAATATGTCGCCGGGCACTTATACTATAACATTGTATGCTCGCTACAAACAACATAGCGAAAGCGAAACTTCATATACATTCACTATTACTATTACACCACCATTTTGGCAAACATGGTGGTTTCGGTTATGTATCGTGATTATTATGTGTATCACTATTTTTTATAGTATTCGCCTGCGTTTATATAGAATGAAAAAACAAGCATTTATTTTGGAACAAAAAGTAACAGAACGAACAAAAGAAATTTTGAGTCAAAAAGAAGAGTTACAAGTACAAACCGAAAAATTGCAAGAAATAAATGATGAATTGCTACGCACGAATTCTGAACAATCAAAATTGTTCGAAATATTGAGCAAAAAAGCTGAACCATTACAAACAGTGCTTCCGAAATCGCACGACGAAGAATTGCTCGAAAAAACTATGGTATATATCCATGAACATATTTCGAATCCAAATCTTTCTATTGAAGACATCAGCAATCATTTGTGTATTACAAAAATACAATTGTATCGCAAAATAAAATCACTTACCGGACTTACACCAATTGATATTCTAAAAACTACGCGATTGAAAGTCGCAGAAGAAATGTTACTGCAAAATAAATATTCAATTTCAGAAATTTGTTTTCATGTAGGTTTTACCGAACCAAAATATTTTAGTAAATGTTTTAAAGAACAGTATTCTGTATCGCCAAGCGATTTTTTAAAAAATAAGTTTATTCATTAAAAATCAATGATTTATATATTTTATTTTATTTTTTTTGATAAAAATGTATACCGTTTTTGATAGTTTACTACACCATATGGTTGTAAATATATTTGTACGTTTGTATATTGAGAGTTGAATATAATTTTTTAAAAATATGAAAACAATAAGTTACCTCCGAATCTTACTCATATTGAGTATATTGTATGTAAATCAAAGTGTATTTGCAACCAAATTAGTAGAAGTAAAAGTAGTTGACAAAGACCACATAATGCTTTATTTTATGGATGGCGAGGTAACGTATCCCGAAAATTTAACACAACTAGGAACAAGAGCCTATACAAGTTCAACAAATGAAAATGATAATGCTTTAATAACGTATGGCACTGCTCTAAATACTACAAATGCAGGTACAGTTGGCAATTGGTCAATTAAATCGAGCGACGATGCAAATTTTGGTGCTGCCGGCAAAGCACCTACAAATGTATACAGAAAATCAAAACTTTCGGGTGTTTCGCAAGAAGCATGGAATACGGGAACAAATGACTATAATTACGACTGGGCA
>ENA-UOWE01002448-UOWE01002448.1-activated-sludge-metagenome-genome-assembly--contig:-NODE-2448-length-20409-cov-5.191805_pt1 | contig 20409 bp, 18 predicted proteins | sample MGYA00249841_ERZ761562 | MGnify/ENA primary metagenome ERZ761562 (study PRJEB28883, sample SAMN05720200) | activated sludge metagenome | isolation source: Anaerobic digester | place: Japan... | reverse complement strand
CCCTTCTCGCTCGCCCGATCACAAAGATGCCAGCAAAGGTTGGCAGGATGTAAAAAAGAGCCAGTTCCATGTCTCTCGGATGACCAAAGACAGTCAGAACTGCCAATAACAAGCTCAAAAGCATGCCAGTCTCAAGCCGCAAAACAATAGCAATGGTCAAACCAAAGGCTGCGATCGGAAAGATCCAGGGAATAACGGTACGGTCCATAACCAGGAAACGCGCCAGTCCGAGAAACACCAGGAAGAATGCAGCCACCAGGATGATCGTCCTGGTTTCTGTCAGGACTGGAATCTTTCGCTGACGATTGTAGTACATCGCACAGATCAATCCGCAGATGGCAACCAGGATTCCGCTGGTGATCAATAGATCGCTACGGTTCTCTGGTTCACCCAATCCGAAGACATTCAGGGCTTCCAGGTCAGCTGGCCCAACAATTTGACCCCGCCGCACCAGGACCTCGCCGGCCATAATCTGCCTGGTGATTGGTTCCACGCTATTTCTAGCTGCCTCCCTGGCTTGCTGGGTCAGTTCTTCGCTGAACAAACTGGTTGGGACGATCAGGGGAGAGACGATCATGGTAATTAACTGGGTTTGATCGCTTTTGAATCCGAAATCGATAACAGCCGGTAGATTGCTGCGAGTACGACCGATCTGGTCGTTGCGAATGCTGTCGCGCAAAACCAACTCGAGCACTCGATTTGCTTCCACGCTAATGGCTTGCCAATCTTCGTCCGTGAGATTCAAAATGGCTTCGTAAGCCTCATCCTTAAGCGTAAGCTTGTCAGCTGAACGCATGTCGTTGATTTTTTGCTGCCGGGTCGAAAATTTGTCGTTGCGTACGGACGTGAAGAAGTAGAGAGCATTATTCAAGGTTTCAAGCTGCGCTTTTGCGATGTTTGGATCTGCTGGAAGAAAAACCGGTTCCACTCCAGCTGCTGCTTCTTTGCGAGCCTGATCAGTCAATACTTTGGATTCAAAAGTGATCGAAAAAGGAGCGGTAATTTCCTGTGGGGCAACCTGACCGATCCGGATTGCCTCGTTTTGGTCGCTCAGGATATCAGGCAACACAAGGCAACCAAAGGCTAATAAGCATGTAATTACCAGAATGATACCGTTGATCACTCCATAGGTGCTTGTTTCGCTTAATTTGTCTGTGGTTGACTTTCTTGCCATGCAACTATCCTGTCAGAAGTTCCCGCACCACTTGGCTGGCTTCAGCATTGCTGGCTCTTCCTGCCAATAGAGGTTGGAGAGTCTTCATTACAACACCCATGTCTTTGATCGAGGTCGCGTTGCATTCTGCGATCACGCTGCGTACCAGCTCTTTCAGTTCTTCCGAGTTCAATTGTGCTGGCAGGTAGGTCTTTAAGCAGGCAATTTCCTGGTCAGCCTGCATCACCAGATCCTCACGATGAGCCTTCTCAGCGTCAGCCTTGGCTTCCTGGCGGGTTTTGATTTCCTTCTGAATGATTGCCATGATTTCGTCCTGGTCAAGTTCTTCCCCTTTGGCAACTTCTGCCAGCTGAATGGCTGCTTTGATCATTTTGATTACCCACTTTTTGGTTTCGTCGTGAGTTTTCATGGCTTGGACTAAGTCTGTTTGTAAGCGTTCTTTTATATTCATAGTTTTTATTATACCTGTCTCTGTCTCTTCCCTCATTCACCGAGAGTGATGAATCCCGCGAGCTTTTCGAAAAGTGATTGACTAATGCCTTCCACTTTCATCAAATCCTCCAGTGCGGTGAAAAGGCCGTTTTTCTGCCTGTAATCAAGAATGGCCTGCGCTTTTACCTCCCCGATTCCAGGCAGGCTGTCAAGTTCTGCAAAGCTGGCAGTGTTAATGTTCACTAATGGGGTTGTTTCTAGACTCAATCCTCTATCGTCAGTCGTCAATGTCACATCCTGTGCTGGTGGAATGTATAACCTCTGACCATCCACTAACGCGGCTGCAAGATTGAGCGACTGGGGATCAGCTTTTTCCAGCAGTCCTCCTGCGGCTTGGATTGCGTCTTCCAACCGCGCAGTTTCTGGGAGGGTGTAAACGCCCGGAATGTTGACTAAACCAGTCACGTGGATACGAATAAATTTGGGCGTAGAGGTAGGGTCTGGCGTCAGGTTGGGTGTGTGAGTGACGAGCACCAGTGGTTGCCCTCTTTGCGGGGAAACCACCAGGAGGATGGCGCTCACCACAACCAACCCGAGCAAAAAGCCGGCCAGTGTCTGCTGCCATGGCTTCATGCGGACGTGACTTCAGAGCCTTTCTGTTCTGCCTCGTACATCAGGTTGAAGGCTTTAATGGATACCTCAAGCATGTCTTCCGAGGGCTCACGGGTGGTCAACTTCTGCAAGGCGAGATTGGGCGTGATCAACGCGCGCACAAGTGCAGAGTCATCCATATGCCTGGCAGCAAAACGGATATATTCATAAGCCAGTCCCGAAACCACCGGTAGCAGCAGGATGCGTGTCAGCAAGCGCCAATGCAGGGGTAAAGGACCAAGCAGACTGAAAAACAGAATTGAGATTAACACCAGCGTGAGCATAAAAGATGTGCCACAGCGCGGATGAACAAGGCTGAATTCGCTCACTTTTTTCGGGGTCAGTTCCGCACCGGCTTCAAAAGCGTTGATGGTTTTGTGTTCCGCGCCATGATAGGAAAAAACCCGTCGAATTTCCGGCATTCTGCCAACCACCGCAAGGTAAACCACCAGGAGGGTGAGACGAATCAACCCTTCCAGCAGGTTGCTCAGCCAGGTACCAAGCGTCCCCCAGCGGTCGATTCCGAGCGGTCCGTCCAACCAGCCTGTAACCAGGGCTGGTAGAAGGAAAAAGAGACCAATACCCAGCCCAAGAGACAACACAATCGCAAGTACGAGATCCTTGCCTTCGATTTGTTCCTCTTCCCCGTTAACCATGTTAGAGGACTTGGTAAGGAAGCGCATACCCAGGTTCAAAGAATCCCACAAACCTAAAACGCCTCTCAGAAATGGAATACTCATCCATTTTGAGCGGTAAAGAGCGGGGAGTGTCTCCTCGTAAGTGAGGATCTGGCCATCCGGCGCGCGCACAGCCATGGCAACATGCTGTTTGCCGCGCATCATGACCCCTTCCATCACAGCTTGTCCACCATAGGAAGGCAGTCTTAACTCTTTTTGATTACCCGCCATGCTTAAGCCCCGAAGCTGGTCAGGAACCGGATATAGGCTTTTATACCTTTTCGCCAGGTGGGCAGGTGGAGATGCTCATTGGGAGAATGGATCCCGTCATCGGGCAGTCCAAGCCCAGTGAGGATCGATTTCACACCCAACACTTCCTGCATGACCGTCGCGACGGGGATACTTCCGCCTTCACGCTTGAAGATCACGTCATTTTGCCAGGTTTCCTTGAAAGCCTGGATCAAGTTGGGCAATCCCGGAGCATCGTCTGCCAGATAGGAGGGTCCGCCTGAGTGCTTGATGAAGCTGACTTTCACTGTTGGAGGAACGAGGGAGCGAATGTACTTTTCAGCAAGTTCGTAGATTTCAGTAGGGTCCTGGTCTGGAACCAGCCGGCAGGAGATTTTCGCTTTGGCATAAGCAGGAATGATGGTTTTTGCACCTTCGCCGATGAAACCGGCATAGAGACCGTTCACGTCCAAAGTTGGTCTTGCTCCCTGGCGCTCAAGAATCGAATATCCTTGCTCGCCAGCTAAAGCAGGTGCGCCGGTTACTTCCAGAAAATCAACTTCGCTGGTCGGATTCATGGCGATTTTCTTACGATCTTCTTCAGTTAGAGGTCGAACACGGTCATAGAATCCGGGAATTGCTACAGATCCATCCGGGTTATGCAGTTGGGCGATGATCTTTGCAAGAACGTTGGCAGGGTTGGCCACATTTCCACCAAATAGTCCGGAATGCAGATCCATTTTCGGACCATCGATGCGCACTTCAAAGTAGACCAGTCCGCGCAAACCGAAGACAATGGTAGGATGATCCTTGTCGATCATGCCCGCATCCGGGTTGAGGATCATGTCACATTTCAGTAAATCGGCATTATCACGGATAAAGTCGTCCAGGGATGGGGAACCGATCTCCTCTTCGCCTTCGAGAATGAACTTTATGTTGAGCGGAAGTTCTCCAGTCTTTAAGACACTCTCAAGCGCGAAGACGGTCGCCATGATTTGACCTTTCATGTCCGAAGATCCCCGGGCATAAAGGTTCTCACCCCGAATAGTTGGCTCAAACGCGGGTGTTATCCAGGAATCCAGTGGATCTGGTGGCTGCACATCGTAATGGCCATAGATCAGGAGGGTTTTTGCAGCAGGCAGGCTTGAGCGCTTCTCGGCAAAAACAACGGGGTGTAAGTCGGTCGGATAAATTCTGACCTCATCCATGCCGAGGTTCTCAAAATAAGACTTTAAGAATTCAGCTGCTTGCTGCATGTGGGGTTTCATCTCCGGGTCTGCGGAGACTGACGGGATCCGCAAGAAGGCGTCAAAGGCGCGCATCTTTTCAACTTCTGTGTTTTCAAACTCCTGGATTGCTTGTTGGGTTCTGGACATGTTCTTCCCTCACATTTTTTCTGATTATATGCCATTTGGCTCAAAATTGTGATAGCATAGGCAATGATTTCAGGTTATTGGCCACACAAAATAAAATATTGAAGCTATGTAATGACCGACACATTGAAAATGTCATCATTATCAAGGATAATAGTGACATGCTTGTGGTGATTTCCCCTAAAATCGTCACGAACAAACAACATCATGAGATGGTCAGCGTGATTGATAAGTATTCTTATTCCGCTGATGACAATCTCTTGGTTGGAAAGGTACATTAAACAAATGGGCTTGATTGAACATAGACAATTGATTATCCTGGGCGCTGGACCTGCAGGGCTATCCGCCGCGATTTATGCTGCCCGGGCAGAGCTAAAACCCCTTGTTATAACCGGGATGGTCCTTTATGGACAGGCGTCGTTGACCTACGCAATCGAAAACTATCCTGGATTCCCAAATGGGATCGGAGGAATGCAGCTTGGCCAGCTTTTTGAGGAACAGGCAAAAGCCTTCGGCGCGGAATTTTTGTTTGATGAAGTTCAAGCGGTTGACCTTTCCAAACATCCCTATACTGTAAGTGTCTATGGTGGAGACTATACAACAGATGCGTTGATCATCGCCATGGGAGCAAACAACAAGAGGCTCAATGTCCCCGGTGAGGAAGAATTCATCGGGAGAGGTGTCTCTTACTGCGGCACTTGTGATAGCCGGTTCTACAGGGACAAGGATATTCACGTTGTTGGCGGTGGGGACAGCGCGCTCGAGGAAGCTATATTTCTGACCCGTTTTGCTCACAGTGTGACTATTATTCACCGGCGTGACACCTTCCGAGCTGGACCGATCCTGGAAAATCGCGCCAGAACCAACCCAAAGATCAGTTTTCTTTTGGATTCGGTGGTCAAAGAAATCAGGGGGCATGAAGGCGTGGATGAACTGCTGGTTGAAAATGTAAAGACAGGTGAAAAAAACATCATTCCCACTGACGGTATCTTCATTTTCATCGGTCATAGCCCGAATACCAAGTTTTTTGAAGGGCAACTTGAGATGGAACCGGGTGGCACGTTGAAGATCAACGAACTCATGGAGACTAACAAAAAGGGCGTCTTTGCCGCAGGCGAGATTGCCGATCCGCATTTTCGTCAGGTTGTCACCTCGGCGGGGATGGGGGCAGCCGCAGCAATTTCTGCTACGCGCTGTCTCGAAACGATGTCGTGCGGGTTTTAAGCTCGCCTAAGGCGACGTGGTTGGCTGTGCCCCGGTGCCAATCCAACTGAATACCCTGAACGCGCTCGTCGCACCGGCTTCTTCATAAATTGGATTCTCATTATCCTGGTTTATTTGGCGAGCAACGGTCACACTCCACTGGATGATGTGGGGATTGCCATCTGTTGGGCGAAAAGTTGAAGGCAGGATGTACTTGGTATCTGTGACATAGGCAACCAGAATCTTTTCTTCGACTGAAGTAAGATCCTGCACTTTTACCCGATAAACCTCATTCGTGCGCAAGGCTGCCACTGCAGCCCATTGCAAGGTGACGCTTTCGTCTGCCGCGGAGAAGGCAGCACCGGACCGCGGCAAAAGCAGGTTTGGCGCCGGGTATGGTGGCAACGGCGTAGGGGTCAAGGTTGGACCGGGAGTAGGAAGTCGGTCGCACAGGGGAATGACGAGGGTTTGACCCTGGCGGATAGTAGTGCCAGATAATTTGTTGAAATCCTGGATGTCCTTCATTGAGACGTTGTAATTTAAGGCAATCCCTTGAAGCGTATCGCTGGAGGAGACAACGATCGAGACCGTGTTGGTGCAGATATCTGCTGCTACCCCGATGGCCTCAGGGGTCGCAGTGGGCACTGGAGAAGGGGTCAGGGTTGGTTGGGGAATCTTCAGCGCGCGCCCCTCGCTGAGCAGGCAGTCAGTTCCCAGGTTGTTGGCAAGAATGATGCTTTGTACGGACACTTGGAATTGGGCAGCAATATCGGTGCAGGTTTCGTTGGCTTTTACCACGTAATCCAGGTCAGGTAAAGGCGTCCAAGTGGGTTCCGGTGGAAGCGTCGGAGTATTGGTGGGGCTGAGTGTCATCGTGGGAGTGACCGTTTGGGTCGGTTCCTCGGTGGCTAAAGCTGCTGGAGTGCCAGCACGATTCTGGTTAATTACCATAAAAATCACCACTCCAGCTAAAGCAAGAATCAAAACCCCCAATCCAATCAACGCCCCCAGGCTTACTTTTACCTCGGGAATGCGTTTGGAATCGATCGGGCTTTCTTTCTTTACACTGGCGGTTCCATTAAGAGCTGTACCGCAGACAAGGCAGCGAGTAGCGCTTTCAGAGATCCGGGTGCCGCAGACGGGACAGTTCTGAGTCCCTCGGCTAATTTTTTCAGTTTGGATTTTTTTCATAAGCTTCTAATAACCGAGCCAACAGAAATTGGTAAAATTGGCTCAATGTTTGGTATCTATCTCCATATTCCCTTCTGTCGCAGAAGGTGTAATTATTGTGATTTTATCACGTATGCTGGCAAAGACGAATTAATGCCAGGATATTATGCTGCATTAATGTCTGAATTACAGCACCAGGCAGCCACTCTTCAGGATCTGCCGAACCAGGTGGAAACTATCTTTTTTGGCGGTGGAACGCCTTCTTTATTGAAAGTCGAGTGGATCGAAGCCCTGATCGACTGTGTACGCAGTGAATATGGTTTGGCAGATAAGGCTGAAATTTCATTGGAAGCCAATCCCGGGACGCTTAGCCCGGAGTACATTGCCAGATTGCTTGAAGCTGGAGTCAACAGACTCAGCATCGGTGTCCAATCTTTCATTAAGCGTGATCTCGCACTTCTGGGCAGGATCCACAACCCCTTCCAGGCAAGCGACGCCATTCTTTCAGCCCGCCGGGTAGGATTTACCAATATCAGCCTTGATCTGATATTCGGCATCCCGGGGCAAAGCCTTGCTGACTGGCAGGCAAATCTGCAGCAGGCGGTTGCCCTTCGACCGGATCACCTTTCACTCTACTCCTTGATACTTGAACCCGGTACGCGACTCTACGATGATGTTCAGGCCGGCAAGATCCAACCTGTTTCAGAAGACTTAAGCGCTGATATGTACGAGTTGGCTATGGATACCCTTGTTCAGGAAGGTTTCTCTCATTATGAAATCTCGAACTGGGCAAGGGGCGAAGCCTTTGAGGCAAAGCATAACAAGATCTATTGGAAGAACCAGCCTTACCTCGGGGTGGGGGCAGGCGCACATAGCAGCCTTAATGGGCTGCGCGTAGCCAATACAACTTCAATAGAAGATTATATCCAAAAAATGAGCAATTTGAAATTCAACGGCGAAGGCACTTTCCCGGCTGCAGTGGAAACGATCAAGTTGGATCCGTACACCGTGCAGCAGGAGACAATGATGTTGGGTATGCGCCTTACGAGGGAAGGCGTTTCTGACTTTGAATTCAGGAACCGATTTGGTGAAGCGATCCAGGATGTTTTCTCAAAAGAGGTAAAACGAATTATTGCCAGGAAACTTGCGGAGTGGGGGAACTTCCCCGATGGACCTCATCTGGTGCTAACCAGGGGTGGAGCGCTACTTGGCAACCAGGTTTTTCAGGAATTCGTGTAATTACTTGTGGACCCTGATGGAGGTTCCCCAGCCGTGTTTGGCCCACTCTTCGGGTCCGGCCTGGGGTAAAGTCCAGCGGTAAACCCATTTAGCATCATCATTTGCCATGTTGATACACCCGGCACTCATGGGTGTGCCGAAATTTGAGTGCCAGAACGTACCATGCGTTGCGAGCCCGATCTCCATCTCAAAGAAACAGGTCCACGGTACTCCCATCCAGATCCTTTCGCGAACGTTACTGCTCAGGACGGCATCGCCCATGTGTTTGGACGGCATTTTCGTCTTGATTGCGTATAGTCCTTCACCTGTGGGGAAGCCAGTTGAGACCTTATACTCTTTCACCAGGTTATCACCTTCAAAAGCCTGCAGACGCTGCAGGGGAAGCGAAACGTCAATTGACTTCTCACTGCCAGGTACGTCCGGAGAAATTGGCGCAAATTCCTCATCTTCAATGAAACGCATATGTTCAGCCCGCACAATCGTTTCCGTATGTCCAAGCTCGTCCTGGATTTTGTACCAGGGTTGCTTATCTGGTCCCTGCACAACGTCAACGACCCAATGGGCTGAGCGGTAATAGTACATCCAAAGCGGAACCCAGCCATCGTAGGCCTGATGGTAGAGCGAGCGGGTGTAGGGAACGGTAATTTCAGCCAGTTGACCAGTGCTACGTTTTGGTTCTGATGGCTCGTTTAACTCATATTTGACTTCGTAGAGGAGCCCGCTAAAAACGAATCCACCCCAGCAGCGATACCAGGTCGGGTTCCAGGCGGGTCCATTCGGACCGATCACCTCTTCATAGACGTTAATAATATCCATGTATTGGCGCTGGTAGAGGATCACACTCGCCTCGTCCGGTTCCTTGTAGATGCTTACGCCGGATTTCTCGCCCACCAGCATAAAACGCGGCTTGCTCCAGCTTGCGCCAGCTTCAGCATTGGGGAAGATCGCTGCGGTGCCTAAAGTCAGAGCACCGAATTTGAGAAAATCGCGTCGTGAAAGATCCATCAATCCAGATCCTCCAAGTTGATGTCTCCAATTGAGTTAAACACATATTTCGGTCGATAAGGAAAATTGGAGATGTCGTTTTCTTTCGTCATGCCAGTCAGCACAAGTATAGTCTCCATGCCTGCTGAAATACCAGCCAGGATATCAGTGCGCATGTTGTCGCCGATCATGTAACTGTTTTCGGAATGTACCCCGAGGTGGTTGAGGGCAGAACGCATCATCAGGGGGTTTGGTTTGCCGATATAAAGAGGGGATTTACCCGTTGCAGCTTCAATCAGAGCAGCCATTGCGCCAGTTGACGGTATAATGCCTTGCTCGCTTGGTCCGGTTAGATCCGGGTTGGTGGCAATGAATCTCGCACCGTCATTGATCAGGCGGATGGCAATCGTTATCTGGTCAAAACTGTAATTCTTCGTCTCCCCTAAAACCACGTAATCCGGGTTCATCGGGGTCTGCACGTAACCGATACGGTGGATTGCTTCGGTTAGCCCGACCTCACCAATCACAAATGCTTTGCCTTGTGGTAGTTGGGCGTCTAAGAATTCAGCGGTCGCAACTGCGGAGGTGTAGATGTTGTCTTCAGGGATATCCAAACCTGCAAGTTGCAGCAGGTGAGCCAGATCGCGCGTGGTATAGAGCGCATTATTCGTCACAACGAGGAACTTGCGTTTTTGATCCAATGAAGTTTCGATAAATTTCTTGGCGCCTGGAATTGGTTTTGATCCATGTACAAGAACACCGTCCATGTCAATCAGGAAACTCTTTTTCACCTCGCTCATGCATCCACTCCAGTCTTAATAATCAAAGCCACTGCTGATTTTACCAACAGTGGCTTGATATTACGAATTAAGTTGAAGGTTTATTTCTTGGTCAGAATAATGCGGGCATCCACAACCGCAACGCCTTTGCCTTCTTCGTAGACAATGACAGGGTTGGCGTCGGATTCAGCGATTTCATCCCGCAGATCGTAGACCATGTAGGAGTAGTGCGCCAATACATCTGCAAGCGCTTTCTGATCGCGGGGTGAATCACCGCGAGCGCCTTGCAGGATCTTGGAGCTTTTGATCTCAGACTGCATGTCCAGAGCGGTGGCTTCGTCGATCGGAGCAACTTTGAATGTCACGTCTTTCATGACCTCAACAAAGATGCCGCCGAGCCCAAACATCAGAGTCGGACCAAAAGTGGCATCGTTGACGGAGCCAACAATCACTTCGGTTGCCCAGGGAGCCATTTCCTGCACTGCGACACCGTCAATCTCGGCGTCGGCTTTGTAATTCAAGGAGTTCTCCATGATAACCTTCCAGGCATCGCGGACACCCTCCTCGTTCTTGATATTGACTTTGACGGCGCCAGCATCGGACTTATGCAGGATATCGGGGGAGACGATCTTCATTACAACCGGAAAACCGATTTCCTGGGCCATGCGGATCGCCTCTTCTTCAGTCTTAGCAAGGTCCGTCGAGGTTACGGGCAATCCGTAAGCCTTGAAGACATGCTTGGCTTCGACTTCGGTGAGGGCGTCCCGACCCTTGGCGCGGGCAGCGGCAATGATCTGACGGGCTTTTTCGCTGTCAACATTGGTGGGTTTGTACATGCCATTGTGAGCGGTTTTCAGCATTTGGTCTTGTTTGCGCAGGGACGCCATGGCCTTGACAGCCAGATCGGGGGCGTTGTAGGTAGGGATGTCGCGCTCGATCAGCCATTTCATAGCTTCTTCACAGCGCTCACCACCGATTAAGGAGACAGCCACAGGTTTGCCACTTGCACCAGATTCCTGCAGGGCATTGTAAATAGCTTCGGCGATTTCCTGCGGGTTGGTGACGGAGGTTTCGCAATAAAGCACAACCATTCCATCGACCCAGGGGTGTGCATAGGCATATTTGACACCTTCGTAGTAGCCTTCCAAACCCGCCTGACCAGTGATATCTACCGGATTCTTAGCTGAACCGAAGGAAGGCATGTGCTTGCGCAACTCAGCCTGGACGTCTTCGGGAGCGAACTTGAGGGGCAGACCGTATTTTTCGGCTGCGTCGGTTGCCAAAACGCCAACTCCACCGCCATTGGTGACGATCAGGAGGTTGTCGCCTTTCATGGTGGGCTGCAGGGAAAGCGCCAGGGTGGTATCGAACATGTCGTTTAGATCTTGCGCCTGGGAAACGCCAGCTTGCTCGAAAGCCGCTTCGTAAACCTTGGCACTACCAGCCAACGAGCCGGTGTGGGATGCAGCAGCGGCAGCGCCGTGGGCAGAAGAGCCAGCTTTGAGGGCGATGATCGGTTTGGTGCACTTGCGGGCTTCTTCCATGAAGCGCGGACCATCTTTGATACCTTCAATGTAGAGGGTGATACAGGTGGTGTTTTCGTCCTCGTTTAGATAGGCGATCAAATCAGCGAAGTCGAGGTCTGCCTGGTTGCCGATGGAGATCATCTTGTCGAAGCCAACACGGCGGGTGTAGGTGGCAGCGTCCATGGCGATCAAAAGCGCACCACTTTGGGAGACCAGAGCGGCCTTGCCTTCAAGCGGGAGGAAGTTGGCGAAGGAGGCATTCATCTTGTCGCTGTTTGAGAGCACGCCGATGATGTTCGGACCGATGATGCGCATGCCATACTCGCGGGCGATTCGGACGATTTCGTCTTCAAGCGCGTGGTCGCCGACTTCACTGAAACCGGAGGTGATGATGCTCAAACCTTTCACGCCTTTTTCGCCAGATTCCTTGACGACCTTTGGTACGACCTTTGCCGGCACGGTGATGACCGCGGTGTCGACTACAAAAGGCACATCCTTGATGTTCGGGTAGCATTTGTAGCCTGCGATTTCTTTGGCGTCGGGGTTAATCGGATAGACAGCGCCCTGATAACCGCAGTTTTTGAGGTTTTCAACGACTTTGTAACCGATCTTATCGGGGTTGGTTGATGCACCGATAACGGCGATGCTCTTGGGTTTGAGAACAGCATTAATAATTGGATCCACTTTTTCCTCCGGAAGTAATTTGTTTAATTTTCCAAGTGGTTAGTATACCTCAAATAGGTTCTGTCACGGATCAGAAATAAAGAAAATGTAGTGGCAATATGATAATGTCCTAAAGTAGCCATTTAGAAATGTCCTAAAAGGTATGAAAATAGACTACATGTAACGGACAATCAGAATGACCCAAGAAGAACTCAAACGCAAGACCTATTTGGACAAAGCCATCGATCGGCGGATCACGCAAAAAGCAGCCGCGGAAACTCTGGGTATCAGTGAAAGACAAGTCAGGAGGCTTCTCAAGAGATACCGACAAGACGGTGACGCGGGGTTAGTATCGCAGCAGCGCGGCAATCCAGGCAATCGACGCTTGAAGGAAGAGGTAGTGACACAAATCAGGCAGTTTATCCATCAACCGATCATGGCGGGTTTCAAGCCGACCTTCATGCGGGAAAAGTTGGCAGAAGCCACTGGCATCAGGGTGAGCAAAGAAACCTTACGCCAGCTGATGATCCGGGAGAACCTGCACCTTGCCAAGGCCCAGAAACCCAAACAGGTTCACCCGCCGCGGGAACGCAGAGAACGGCGGGGAGAACTGGTCCAAATCGATGGCTCTTATCATGCCTGGTTGGAAGATCGCGGTCCCAAGGGCTGCTTGCTCTTGTTGGTAGACGATGCTGGCAGTGAGATTCTGGCTGGTGAGTTCGTCAAGACAGAAAGTTACTTTAGCTATGGGGAGCTGTGTAAGCGCTACTTTCAGCAGGTGGGGGTGCCAGCAGCCTTTTATAGTGACCGTTTCAGCGTTTTCAGAGACAACCATCCGGGGGCATGCCGCAAAGACAGCATCACCCAGTTTCAGAGAGCGTTGAACCACTTGGGTGTCGATCTCATCTGTGCCAATTCGCCGCAGGCCAAAGGCAGGGTTGAGCGGGCGAACAAGACCTGTCAGGACCGTCTGGTCAATGAACTGCGCTTGAGAAACATTGGTACTTATGCGGAAGCCAATGCCTATCTGCCTGAGTTCATTGCGGACTACAACCGGAGATTCGCGGTTCAACCCGCATCCCTGCTGGACGATCACCTGCCCCTTGACCCTCAGATCGATCTGGATTTCATCTTTTCCATCCACGACAGTCGCATCCTCAGCAAAGACCTTTTGCTTCACTATGATGGCACCACCTACCAGGTAGTCACCAAACGCAATCCTGTTTATCTCGCCAAGCGTGAAGTGCTGGTGACAGTGAATGCCGAAGGCTTGGTCTCTGCCTGGTTGGATGGGGTGAGATTGGAACTGAAACCAGTGGATCAGTCTGCCAAGCCTGCCCCTGTGGTTGACTTGAAGCAGGCTGACCGGACGCCTTTATCTCCCCCCGTTGATCACCCTTGGAGGACTTATGAAAAGAAACTAAATGGCAAGCCTACTCCTGTGATCGAATAGGACATTTCTATTTAGCCAGCATTAGGACATTTCTATCTAGCCTTGACATCAGAAATAAAGAAAAAGAAATAAAGAAAAAGGCTGATCCGGTGAGGATCAGCCTTTTCAGATGTTGCTTTAGTAAAACTAAAGAATGGTTACATCCTGAGCCTGGGGGCCTTTGGGGCCGGCAGTGACCGTGAATTCCACGGACTGATTTTCCTGCAAGCTTTTGTAACCTGCAGCGGTGATGGCGCTGTAATGCACGAAGACATCCTTTGCACCCGACTCTGGGGTAATGAAACCAAAACCCTTTTCACTATTGAACCATTTGACGGTTCCAACTTGACGTTCTGCCATAATATATTGATCCTCTCTGAATCTAAAAACTAAATTGGTTTGATTTACTGGGGGTTTGGATCCGGATGACTAGCATTTTGAAAAGCAAACTACCAATTACAACAACGTAAATATACCACAATTAATGCAGGTGTCAAGCCCGGCAAGCCCTGGGTGTAGAACGAACAAAGGGGACTTAAAGGCAACTTCTGGTGTTTCAAAAACTGACCCTGCCACGGAAAGTTGTAAACCTAACCCAGAAATCCCCTCAAGGCTGGTGTGCTGCCCTTATCACGGACCATTCTCATAACAAACCTCTGCGTTCTGAAGAGGGGACTCGTTATTGCCTTGAAATAACGATCTTCAAAAATGGTCGCTTGTCGGATTGTGCCAGTTTTACGCAAATTGGCAGAAATAAACCTTCCATCTCCCAGTTTCGTGCCCACAAATTGGCTATAATTAGCGCGAAGGAGTACCCTATGACAAAAATGAGAATTGGCTATATCGGTCTTGGCACCATGGGCGCACCCATGGCAATGAACATCCTCAAGGCAGGTTTTCCGCTCACAGTCTACAACCGCACAGCTTCCAAAGCTGCTGACCTGATCGCAGCCGGGGCGCAATGGGCAGAGACTCCAGCGGAAGTTGCGAGCCGAACCGAAATAGTTTTTACCAATCTCTCAGATACTCCTGACATTCTGCAAATTCTTTTTGGGGAGAACGGTGTTATCGATGGTTCACACCCGGGGATGATCCTGGTGGATAATTCAACCATCAAACCTTCTGCCAGCCGTGAGATTTACCAGCGTTTCCACGAGATTGGGGTAAGCGCGCTGGATGCACCCGTGAGCGGTGGCGACATTGGTGCAAAAAACGGCACACTCGCCATCATGGTTGGTGGGGAGGCAGAAGCGCTTGAAAAAGTGATGCCAGTCTTTGAAGCGATGGGCAAGAAGATCACGCACGTGGGGGATGCTGGCGCAGGGCAGGTGGCAAAGGCAGCCAACCAGATCATGGTTGCGGCACAGATGGTGGCAGAGGCAGAACTGATGCTGTTCGCTCAGAAATCTGGCGTTGATGTTGCCAGGGTGATCGAAGCCATCAAAGGTGGCGCGGCACAATGCTGGACGCTGGATGTCAAACCACAGCGCCTGCTGGCTGGCAACCGGAATCCGGGCTTTAAATCCAGTTTGCAGGCAAAGGACCTGAATATTGTCATGGACACAGCACGCGATTACCAGGCTGTTCTGCCTGGAACAGCACTCAACAGCCAGCTTTTTAATGGCATGGTGGCATTGGGAGAAGGCGATTTGGATAACTCTGCGGTTATCCACATGCTCGAGCTGTTGAATGACACAGAACTGAAGACTAATCCATAAAACCAAACGGACCTGACCAGATAATTAATCTATGGAAATTGGTCCAATAAAAACGAAAACTAACCGGAGGACGAGAGAATGGATTTCCAATTTATCAAACCACTTTTGAAAGAAGACGCAAAGGGCAAAATTGTGATGCTGGTCATGGACGGGCTTGGCGGCTTGCCACTCACACCAGAAGGCAAGACTGAGCTTGAAACTGCCCACAAACCGAATATGGATGCGCTGGCGGAAAAATCCTCACTCGGCTTGCATCACTCTGTTCCCTACGGTATCACTCCCGGCAGCGGACAAGCCCACCTGGGGCTCTTCGGCTATGATCCAGTGAAATACGAGATCGGACGCGGTGTTTTGAGCGCACTGGGTGTGGATTTTGACCTGGGTCCAAATGATGTCGCAGCCCGGGGCAACTTCTGCACTGTGGATGAAAATGGCGTCATCACCGATCGCCGGGCTGGACGCATTCCAACGGAGGTGGGTGAGCGGCTGTGCAATTTGCTGAAGGAAAAGGTACAACTCCCGGGGGTGGAACTTTTCCTGACCCCTGAGAAAGAGTATCGGTTCGTCTTCGTTTTGCGGGGCGAAGGGCTGAGCGGCGACGTCTCGGACACCGACCCACAGGCAGTCGGTAAAAAAGCTCACATTGCCGCTGCAACCAGCCCCGCGGGAGAACATACAGCGGAACTGGTCCGTGAATTTGCGCGCCAGGGAAACGAAATCCTGAAAAATGAATTTCCTGCCAACAGCTTTGTGCTGCGAGGCTTTGCCGGCTTGCCAGCCTGGCCAAAATTCCCGGAAGTCTGGGGGATCAAATCGCTCGCGATCGCGATGTATCCGATGTATCGCGGCGTTTCGAAGGTGGTCGGCATGACTGTTATGCCGCCGGCTGAGTCCATGGCGGATGAGATTACCATGCTTGAACAGAACTGGTCGGATTACGACTTTTTCTTCGTACACATCAAGAAAACAGACAGCTATGGCGAAGATGGCAATTTCGAAGGCAAAGTGCACATCATTGAAGAAGTGGATGCCCTCCTTCCGCGGATCCTGGCCTTGAACCCGGACGTACTGATCATAACCGGTGACCATTCCACCCCTGCCAAACTGAAATCGCATTCCTGGCACCCCATCCCAACCATGCTGTATGCAAAGGACGCCCGCCCGGATGGTATCACCAGTTTTGGTGAACGTGCTTGCATCCAGGGCAGCCTTGGCTCACGTTTTGACGCAACGGAGCTGATGCCAATGGCACTGGCACTCGCGGGGAGGCTTGAGAAGTACGGAGCATAATTCTTACACAACCTGGTCTGCTAAGGCAGACCAGGATTCCTTTTTCTGGAGGTTGTGATGACAGAACATCCCGCACTGCTATTCAAGCAACTGGAAGATGGAAAAGTCCGATGTGATCTTTGCGCGCACAGGTGCTTAATCCGTCCGGGACGAAGGGGTCTCTGCAAGGTGCGGGAAAACCGCGGAGGAGAGCTCTTTAGCCTGAGTTATGGACGGTTGATTGCCTCTCATGTGGACCCAATCGAAAAAAAGCCGCTCTACCACTTCCTGCCGGGTAGTTTAAGTTACTCGATCGCTGCCCCGGGCTGCAACTTTCGCTGCCAATGGTGCCAGAACGCGGATATCTCGCAGATCTCCTCAATCAATGAACCTGGCACACTGCGTTTTGTAGCCCCTGAGCGCGTAGTGCAGGCGGCGATTGCGTCTGATAGTCAAAGCATCTCCTTTACCTATACAGAGCCTACCCTGTCTGTTGAATACAACCTTGAGGTCAGCCGGCTGGCGCACGACGCAGGACTGAAAAACGTATACGTCACCAATGGTTACATGACCCCGGAAATGCTTGAGTTGGCACTTCCAACGATGGACGCAGCCAACGTGGACATCAAAGCCTTTGATGATGATATTCACCGGCATTACACTGGGGGGCACCTGCAGCCGGTGTTGGATTCTTGTGTTGCGCTGCTGAAGGCTGGGATCTGGCTGGAAGTGACCACATTACTCGTGCCTGGAATCAACGATGATGGGCCTCAGCTACAGGGTCTGGCAGAGTTTATCTCCACGAAACTCAGCCCGGATGTTCCATGGCACATCAGCCGTTACTTTCCGCAGCCGCAATTCAGGCAAATCGCTGCGACACCCCCGGACAGGATCTTCCACGCCATGGATGTGGGTCGAAAAGCAGGATTGCGGTACGTGTACGGAGGGAATTTACTTGCCTCCACTGACACCAACTGCCCAAGCTGCGGTGAACGCGTTGTACGGCGGATGGGATATGTGGAGACAATTGTGAATTTAAACGAGAGCGCCTGCCCTAAGTGTGGATTTAGAATTGCAGGCGTCTGGTAAATTCAATCATCTGAGCCAGTAAGCTCTTTATCACTTTAACCCTTATACAGCACAAAACTTACCTTGCTTAACCATCTCAGCGACTGCATCCATGCTGGGCTTGAAGTAGGCATCCTGTTCAAAGAAGGGGACCACTTCACGGATGGCATGATAAGCCTTTGATGTCCCCTGACCGAGACGCAGGCCGGGGTTAGCCTTCAACCTGAACTCAACCGCCTGCGCGGCACTCATCAACTCGATGGCGATGACCGTGCGCACGTTTTCGACAATCTGCTGGCAGTGTAAGGCGGCGTTGGCACCCATGCTGACGTGATCTTCCACGTTACCCGAAGAGGGGATGGTATCCACACTGTCGGGGTGAGCAAGGGTTTTGTTTTCCGAGCACAGAGCTGCAGCAGTGTACTGCAGGAGCATGAAACCTGAGTTCAACCCGCCCTGGGCAGCCAGGAAGGAAGGGTAATGCTCGGGGTGGTTGTCGATTAGTTTGGCAATCCTGCGCTCGGAAATATTGCCGAGATCCGTCATTGCTATGGAGAGGAAATCAAGCGCCAGCGCCAAAGGTTCCCCATGGAAATTGCCGCCTGAAAGGATGGTGACATCGTCCTGTTCGTCGAAGAAGAGCAAGGGGTTATCCGTAACCGAGTTAAGCTCGATTTCAATGACATTCTGCGTGTAGTTGATGGCACAATGAACCGCGCCGTGCACTTGCGGCACGCAGCGCAGGGTATAAGCATCCTGGACGTTTTTGGAGTTGTCCGGACGGGTGAGCTGGCTGCCAGCCAACAATTCGAGCAGATTGGCTGCTGTTTCAGCTTGCATCGCCTGTGGACGGCTGGCGTGGATCTGGGCAGAATAGGCGCGTAAAGTACCATTTTGAGCTTCAAGCGAGAGTGCGGCTGCGCAGTTGGCAGATTTCAATACGACTTCCGCGTCGAAAACCTGCAGAGCTCCAATAGCTGTCATCAGCGTGGTGCCGTTGGTCAGGGCAAGCCCTTCTTTTGCACCTAACTTGACGGGTTTCAACCCGTTTTGCTGAAGAACCTCGGCTGCAGGTCTGACTTTTCCCTGAAATCGCACTTCGCCTTGCCCGATGAGAGGGAGCGCCATATGGGCAAGAGGAGCAAGGTCGCCGCTGGCGCCCAAGGAACCCCGCGATGGGATGATTGGCAGGATGTTTTTGTTGAGCAGAGAAAGCATGAGCTGGAGGGTTTCAAGGCGAATGCCAGAATGTCCCTTGGAAAGGGTGTTGGCGCGGATAATCATCATCGCACGCACAACTTCTGCTGGTAATTCAAGACCGGTTCCAACAGCGTGGCTGAGGATAATATTCTCCTGTAACTTCTCTACGTCTTCAGGTGGGATCAGACGATCTTTGAAAGCGCCAAAACCGGTGGTGATGCCATAGGCGATGCGTCCTTCGCTAACGAATTTTGCAACCGCATTCGCTGCTCGTTGGATGCCGGGAATGGCTTCGGGGGCGAGGGTAATCTCAGTGGCGGGATCTCTTGCAGCTTGAACAAGGTCTTCGAGGGTGAGTGAACAACCGTTAAGCGCCAGGTATGCCATGGAATCTCTCCTTTTACCGTTGAAATCAGGCTTCGATGATTTCGATCGTATGCAGTTTCACAGCGGGTGAACCAATGCGCATCGGATCGCGCTCGGGGATGGCGAACAGGACGTCCAGACCGTTAGTGACTTCGCCAAAAATGGTATGTTTGCCGTCCAGCCAGGGAGTGGGGACGTGGGTGATGAAGAATTGTGAGCCATTGGTATTAGGGCCGGCATTGGCCATGGAGAGGATGCCAGGTTTGTTATGTTTCAAACCAGCGCTGAATTCGTCGCGGAAAGAATAGCCTGGTCCGCCCCGACCGGTGCCAGTGGGGTCCCCAGCCTGAGCCATGAAGTCTTGGATGACGCGGTGGAAAATGGTGTTGTCGTAGTAGCCTTCACGGGCGAGGAAGACAAAGTTGTTGACGGTGTTCGGGGCTTTATTGGCGAAGAGTGTGACTTCGATATCGCCGAGGTCGGTCTTAAGGATGGCGGAGTATTTTTTGCGCAGGTCAAGCTTAAATTCCGGGGTTTTTGTCCATTGTTTTTGTGTCATGTTAATCTCCTTGGGGTGATTTTATCAGAGGTTGAGGTTAAAGTTCCAGAGGGGTCATCCATGTCTCAGGCATCAAGGTTTGTAATAAAATAGTATGATGCTTACTGAAACCCCTACTGTACTGCAACCTGTTAAGAAGAACACCACCTATTGGCGTTTAGCCCTCGCGTTTTTCTTGGGAGTGCTATGCTTCCTGGTCACCCAGGTGTTCACACGGGTGCCGCTTTTAAATTGGCTGCAAGGAGAGCCAGATTTTATCGTATGGGCGATGTCCATCCCTTTATTAAGCGGAATGCTGATCGCGTTGACTGCGGGCATTTTCGAGGAGAGCGGTCGCTTTGCTTTCAAAGCGCTGGCATTAAAACCAGCTCGAACGCAAATTTGGGAACCTATAGTCTTCGGACTTGGGCATGGACTGTGCGAGGCGGTCTGGATGTTCTCTGCGTTTTGGGAGCCGATCGACCTACTTCAACCAACCCAATTGATCCTGCCTGTGGTTGAGAGAGTGCTTGCGATAACGATGCATGTGGGCTTTTCTGTCATAATCTGGAACGGTTTTCAGCTTAATCAGCGTGTCCGTTACCTCGTTCTGGCAATCCTGGCGCACGGGGTGGTGGATGCCCTTATTCCTCTGGCTGGGAGATTTGGCTGGGGCGTGATGGCATTGGAAGGTATCCTGGCTGGGGTTGCAGGCTTAT
>ENA-UOWE01002442-UOWE01002442.1-activated-sludge-metagenome-genome-assembly--contig:-NODE-2442-length-20447-cov-4.572872_pt1 | contig 20447 bp, 14 predicted proteins | sample MGYA00249841_ERZ761562 | MGnify/ENA primary metagenome ERZ761562 (study PRJEB28883, sample SAMN05720200) | activated sludge metagenome | isolation source: Anaerobic digester | place: Japan... | reverse complement strand
CATGGATCCGGCCGCGTCGGAGTTCTATGAGGACGGCAAGTACCATCTGAAGGTCGAGGGCAAGGCGCTGACCGGCCGCGAGATGGTCGATTTCTGGGAGTGGTGGCTCGACAAGTACCCGATTATCTCTATCGAGGACGGCCTGGCCGAGGATGACTGGGACAACTGGGCGCTGATGGTCGAGCGGTTGGGCGATCGTTTGCAGATTGTCGGCGACGACCTGCTGGTGACCAACGTCAAGCGCATTGAGCAGGCGCTGGAGCGCAAGGCAGCCAACAGCCTGCTGTGCAAAGTCAACCAGATCGGCACGCTGACCGAGGCTATCGAATCGGTCAACCTGGTGCAACGCAACGGCTGGACGGCCGTCACCTCCCACCGCAGCGGCGAGACCGAGGACGCGACCATCGCCGACCTGGCCGTGGCCCTCAACGCCGGACAGATCAAGACCGGCGCCCCGGCCCGCAGCGACCGTATTGCCAAGTACAACCAGCTTCTGCGCATTGAGGAAGACCTGGGCGATTCGGCCATCTATCCGGGCATGAAGGCGTTCTCGAACCTGCGCCGCTAAGGACGGCAACGGTGAACACGACGAGGCAGACCGGCGCGCCGCTGGTCTGCCTCGCCCGATCATTGCGGTACAGCCGCAAGGAGAAGCTATCGGATGACACACCCATGGGAACTGGCCATGCTAGACGATGATGACGATGATGACTTTCCCCCGGACATTGACCCGGATGAGGAACCGGAAGAGGACGACGACGACAAGCCGGATGACAAGCGCGACGGCTTCGGCTCGATGGAAGAGAAGCTGCTGAAGAACCGTACCATCTTGATCTATGGTGAGATCAACATGGAACTGGCCATGGACATCACCAAGCGGCTACTGATTCTCGACGCCGAGTCGCAGGATGAAATCCGCATTTTCATCAATTCGCCCGGCGGGCACGTAGAATCGGGCGACACTATCTTCGACATGATTCGCTTTGTGAAGTCGCCGGTCAAGGTAATCGGCACGGGTTGGGTGGCCAGCGCCGGGGCATTGATCTTCGCCGCGGCCGAGCGCGAGAATCGCTATAGCTTGCCCAACACGCGCTTCCTCTTGCACCAGCCAGCCGGCGGCGCCAGCGGTCAGGCGGCCGACATCGCCATCGAGGCGCAGGAGATCATCAAGATGCGCCGCCGCCTCAACGAGACCTTCGCCCGGCAGACCGGCCAGCCGATTGAGAAGGTCGAGGAAGACACCGACCGCAACTTCTGGATGTCGGCCGAGCAGGCGCGCGACTACGGTCTCGTCGGCAAGATCATCGGCACCATCGACGAACTCTAGGCCTAGCCCCTATCGGCCCCGCCAGACGGGGACGGCGCGTCGCGCCGCCCGTCTGGCGGCCATTGCTTATGAAGACACTCCTGCTGATGCGCCATGCCAAGTCGAGTTGGGACAACAACGAGTTGTCCGACTTCGACCGGCCGTTGAACAGTCGTGGCCGGCGAGACGCGCCGCGTATGGGCCAATTGCTGGCCCAGGAAGACCTGACGCCCGATCTGATCGTCACCTCAGCCGCCCGCCGCGCGGCCACCACAGCTGAACTGGTCGCCCTGGCCGCGGGCTATGGCGGCGACATTCATTACACCCGCGAACTCTACCTGGCCGATACGGATACCTATCTGGAACTGGCACGTGAGATAGCCAGTGACGTCAACCGGCTGCTGCTGGTGGGCCACAACCCGGACATGGAGGCGTTGGTGTCGCTGCTGGCCGGCCACGAGGAGCGCATGCCCACGGCCGCGCTGGCCCACTTCCGGCTGGCCATCGACCATTGGAGCGCGCTGACCGAGGAGACAGGCGGCGAACTGGTCGCCCTCTGGCGGCCCAAGGAACTCTAGCTCTCTAAATGGGCGTGCAGCCGGCTCAGACTTTTGTTGCGCGCCACCCACAACCCAACCAAACCGATTCGCAGCTCATACAGCGCCTTGCCCTCTTCGGTCACCTCGCGCATGATGTCGCGCGCCACCAGGGAGACCAACGCCTCAGTTACCTGCATCGGGTCCAACTCGATGTTGTAGGGCTGCAAGTGCTCGATGAACACCTCCGGGTGCAGCGGCTCGTTGCGGTCCATCAGGTGGGCGGCGGCAGCCAGCAAGGCCCGCTCAGCGTGGCTGGAGCGCTGCCAGAGGTAGGCAAAGTGCACCTCGCCCAGACGCAGCATCTCGTCCAGCGCCGTGTTGACGTCGGAGATGGTCACGTAGCCAGTCTTTTGCTGGTTGGCCTGCTTCACCAGTGTATAGCAGACCAGTTGCAGGAAGTAGGGGTGGCCGGCGGTGACACGCAGGATTTTGTCTAGCGCCAGATCGTCGTAGACCAGGGTGGGCGCGACCGGCTCGCAGATGAGGCGCAGCGCCGCCGGCTCCGATAAGAAGTCGATTTTGCGGTAGAGGGCGACGTTGAACAACACTGACCAGTAGTCGGCGCTCATCTCCTCCAGGCGGCGCGTGCCCACGAAGACGAAGCCCAGACCGGTGCTGTGCTGCATCAGATGCCGCATGTAGGGGAAGAACGTCCGCGGCAGAATGCCATCGGCGATCATCGACTCGAAGGCCTCGAACTCGTCGAAGACCAGCAGCAGCGTTGTGTCCTCCGGCAAGAGACGACGCGCCGTGGGCAAGAACTCGCGGTGGAAGAGCCGGGCCGGGTCCTCTTGCCAGCGCTGGCGGTCGGCCACAGGACAATCTAGCCCGCGCGCGGCCAATGCATCGGCGATGTGCCAGGCGAACTCCTGCAAGAGCGCGGGCATGCCGGCCGAGACGCCCAGGGATTGGCAGTCGATGTAAACCGGCACGATGGACGAGGGTAGGTAGTCCTCCAGGCGCAGCAGCACCGAGGTCTTGCCCGTGCGCCGCTGGCCGACGAGCATGAGAACGTTGCGTTGGCGCTGGGCGCCGGCGTTCTCGGCGATAAAGTCGAACAACTCTTCGCGGCCGAAGAATAGAGGGCTGTTCTTGCGCAGCGCCGTGCCCGGCAGATAGGGGTTGGGGATGGGCGTGAATTCGCGCACGGGCGGCAGCAGGTAGACCATGTCGCCGAAGGCAATGCTCTTGTCGCGCCGGTTGTGGTCGTCGTAGGTCAGCGACAGGCCAACACGGAAACGCGCCTCTGCCTGCGGTTCGATGAGGAAGCGCACTTGCCGCGACCGACCCGACGGCAGGAAAGGAATGATCTGTGGCTCGCCATAGACGCGATAGGCCGGATTCTCATCCAGGGTGGCCACGAGGTTCTCGGCCGCGGCCCGGCCCGTGTTGCGAATCTCCAGGGCGACGTGGGTGCGGCCGTTGGGGGCCAGCCGCTTGGTCATTAGGGCGACTTCCAGCTCGGCCCGGCCGCGCTGCTCCTCGATCTCAGCCGTTAGCAGGCCCGACCAGCGGCGGACGATGGCTCGCAGCAGCGTCCGCTCCACGCTCGCTCCCAGCCCGTCTAACTGCTCCTGAACCCCCCGCAGCCCGGCTACCGCCTGATTCAGATAGACCAGCCGGTCTTCGACCAAATCGACCCGCTCGCTGTCGCGCATATTGGTGATGATTGGTAGAAGGCCCTCGAAGACAGGCGACCACTCGCGCTTGTCCTCCAGGATGGTCAGCAGATGGATGAATTGCGGCCGCAGCAAGCCCAGCTCGGTGATAGAGGGAGCTTCCAGCAGCGCCTGGCAGGTCTTATAGATGAGCCGCCGGCGGGCCAGGTTGATCCACTGCCGGCCGACCAGGTGGATGTCGTCCAGCGTGCGGGTGATGATCGATAGGCCGGCTTGTGGCCGGTTGGGCAGCAGGAACAGGCCGTCGGCCATGTTGGCCAGATCGACGTCGTTGGCCTGCCGGGCGCGGTTGGCCAACTGTAGCAGGAAGTCAGGCGAGCCGCCGACGACGGCATAGCGGGCCTCCAGGCGCATGAGCGTCTCGGTCGGGTTCTGCCCCAGTTGCCGGTAAAAGCGGTCGGCCTGCGCGGCTGGCGTCTGCGCCCCGCGCACGGCCAGAAACAGCCCGGCCACCAACAAGACGCCGACCACACTGCCCAATAGCAGACCGACATTGCGGCCGCCCCGCTCGACGTACTCTGGCCCGACCGGCGGGGTGAGGGTGCCCGTGTAAAAGCCATCGTTGTAGACGAAGCGATAGACAATCCGCGCCGTGTTGGCCGGGAAGGTGACCGCCGGCCAGACAAGGCGACCGTTGCCCGTGGGCAGTTGCTGCTCTGTCTGAGGCAACCAGCCGCCGCTGACGGGTTCGAGCAACTCTAAACGGACATTGACGGCGTCGTTCTCTACATCGTTGACCTGTACGCCGATGGTATACTGCTCGGCCTCGGTCTCGACGCGCGGCTCTGTCAACAAGGGCGGCCGGTTCTCCTCTTCGCGGAAGAGGCGTACCAAGCCATTTTGGGTAATGGCCAACAGGTCGGGCGACTGGCTAGACGTGCGCGGCAAGAGCGCCAACTGGAAGATGCCACTGGCCAGCGGCAATTCCAGGATGCGCTGGGGCGTGTGGGTGTACAATTGCTCGTAGAGCCAGACGCCACCGTCGCGCGTGCCTACCAGAGCGGTATCGGGGCGGCCGTCCTTGTCCAGGTCGCTCCAGGCCAGGGCCTGCACCGCGGCCAGATCGCCCAGCTGCCAGGAGACGACGGGCAGGTTATCGATGATGGCCAGTTGCTGCAAGCGGTCGTCGTCGGTGGCCACGAGGAAGGCGTTGCTGTTCTCCTGAAAGGCCTCATCGGCGCTGCCGCCGAAGGTGACGGTCGTCGTCGGCCGGGCGTCTAGCTGGAACGGCCACGACCACTGGCCCATCTCGATGCCGCGGCCGTTAAGGCCATGCACGGAGCCGTCTTCAAGAAAGACGACCAGACTGACCGCCAGTTCCCGGTTGGGCGAGGCCGGCACGCTGTAGAGCGCGACGATAGGCTGATCAAAGGCGACGAACACCGTGCTGATCGGGCCGGCAGCGCTGGGCGTAAGGCTCTCGATGGTGCGCTGTCCGGCAACGAGCAGGCCGCCGGGTTCCGTGCCGACTTGATCGTGGTAGACCAGATGGCGCACACCGCCAGCCAGGTCGCTAAACCGGTGGCTCCACAGCAGGTTGCCGCCAAAGCCATAGGCAAATACTTCCCCATTGCTTGTGCCCACGACGATGCTCGACGTGTCGCTGTCGCCTTGCGAGTCTACCGTCAGGGCCGTTATCTGCGCGTCGATGGCCGCCGCCCATAGACGCTCGCCCGTTGCTTCGCGCAGTTCGAGCCAGCTGGGGCCGGCCCCCGTCGCCACGCCATCGTTCAGGGCGCGTTTGCGGCGGACAACGGCCACGCGCGGTGGTTGGCTGGGCGTGGAATGCGCGCCGGCCAGGAAGGCGATCTCCTCTCCCGGCGCGTTAAGCCAACGGATGGTGCGGTCGATGCTTAGGCTGTGCAGCCGGCCGTCGCGCGTGCCCACGATGACCTCGTCTTCGCCATCGCCATCCAGGTCAAGCACCAAGACCGCTGTCGGCGCTGCGTCCAGGGCGTAGTTCCATTCCTGCACATACTCGCTGTCGCCGATGCCCAGCCCGACGAGTTGCAGCGTAGCGAAGCGCGCCAGCAGTAGCTCATAGTAGCCGTCGTCGTTGACGTCGGTCAGGCGAGTCAGGCCGGCCAGGTCGGTGTCGGCGGGGTTGCCCAGGGTTTGCCCGTCGCCGGCCAACAGGAAGACATCGGCCAGCTCGCTGGACTCCGAGGCAGGCTCCAGGATAGCTGCAAGGGCAGGCTGGTCGGTCAGAATGCGGTCGTTGGCCGGCAAGAGCGCCAGAATGCCGCGGGCGGCGTCGCGATCGAGGTTATTGGCCCACAGCCGCCGACCCTCCTGCGAAAAGGCGATGATGGAGCCGGCGTCTGTGCCGACGGCCAGGGCCGGCTGGCTGCTCAGGTTAGCAAACGCCAGGGCAGTAATTGCCCGGTTGAGAGTGCGATACCAGATCAGCTGGCCGTTCAGGCTATAGAGGTTGAGTTGGCCGAAGTTAGTGCCTACGGCGATGGCGCTGGCGTGATTGTCGAACGGCGCTTCGGCCAGCGCGGTGATGCGCCGCGAGACGGACTGTCGCCATTGGACGACGCCGCCCTTCAGGTAGATGAGCTGGCTGAAGCGGCGCGGCGTGAATAGTCCTAGCACAATCTCTTGCGTGCCGTCACCGTCCAGATCAGAGACGATCAACTGCGGGTTAACCGCCGCCGTCGGGTCTTCCTGTCCGCTGAACTGCCACAGGAGCGCGCCGTCGGCGTCATAGGTCAGAAGCTGTCCCGATGCCAGCATGACCAGAATCTCTTCGTTGCCATCACCCTCAAAGTCGTAGGCGAAGATGCCCGCTGGAGCGATGGGCGCGTCGATGGGAACACGCCAACGCTCTTCGCCGTCACCGTCCAGCAGGATGAGGTTTTGCCCGGCGGCCGCAGCGACCGAGCGCTGTGGCAGACCGCTATCGACGGCTGCCGCGCCGATCGCGGCCACGGGGTCGGGGCTTAGGAATGACCACAGCGGTGTGCCATCGGCCGATAGGAGGGTCAGGCGGCCGTTCTCATCAAGCACAAGAATGTCATCGACGCCGTCAGCGTCGATGTCGGTCAGCATCACCGAGTCGAGCCGGTTGGAGGCGGCGAACTGCCAGTAGCCGGGCGCGCGGCCGGTGGACTGGGCAGCGGCGCGCGGCACAAGAACCACCGCGGCCGACAGGGCTGCCAGCAGCGCCAACCCGTGGAGGAGCCACAACCGAGCGCGGCGCGCTCTGTCGCCAGGGCCTCCTTGTGGGAAACGGATGCGGTTCACCAGTACGCTTGCGAGAGGGGGCCTAGTCCTCGCCCGGCGGACGCAGGGCATAGCCGACGCCGCGCTCGCTGACGATCCAGTTGCCCAGCGGATCGACGGCGCGACGCAGCCGCTTGATCAGTGTCTTAAGGCGGTCGGGGTCATCCACGAGGACATCGCCCCATACGGCCAGTTCCAGGTCTTCGCCGCGCACGACCTGGCCCGCGTTGCGGCACAGACGGACGAGGATGGCGAATTGCGACGCCGTCAGGTTCAGTTCCAGATTGTCGCCCCAGACCTGATGCCGCTGCTCGTCGATAACGAACGGCCCGGCTTGCACCAGCCCAGGCACGTTTTGCCGCCGCACGAAGCGGCGCAGGATTTCGCTGCTATAGCGATACTGGCCGTCGGCGCGCTCCAACAGACATTGCTGCTCCAGTTGGCGCAGGCTTTCCACCGGCCCGTCGGCGATGGCCAGGACGTGCTGTTCCTCGGCCGAAAGGTTCTGCCACAGGTAGCCGAGGTGCGATTCCGACTCCAGTTCGATGGGCCCGTCCAGATTCGACAGAGGGAAATCGACCGGCTGGGCCGCCGTCCGGACATCGCGGGCGGCCAGCACCTGCACGGTGTGATAGCCAGCGATGTGGAGGAAAAAGGGATGTGGCCCAACCAGCCAGAGCAGATAGCGGGTCAGCTCCTCGGAGAAGCTAACCGAAGTGCGGCTCAGCCGCTTGTCGAATAGGGCGCGCGCTTCCTCTTCGTTGAACAGGCCTAGCGGCACGGTAACGAAGATATTGAAAAAGGGTGAGCTAAGGACGGCCTCCTCGGCGGTGATGGCGAAGAGCGGGCGCTGGCTGGCGGTCAGATAGGCCAGGCCGTACTTGGTCGTCAGGCCGCGCAGGCGGGCAAAGAAGTAGGGCGTCAGGTGCAGATTGGCGGCCAGCAACTCGAATTCGTCCAGCAGCACCACGACGCTGACGCCGTGCTGATAGATCTGTTGCAAGGCGCGGTCGAGGGCGCGGTAGGTTCCCGGCTGCGTGGCCGTCTCCACAGTCAGCCCCGCGGCCGTGGCCGCCTCTAGCAGCCCGTCGAGGATCAGCTCATAGACCTCTTCCGGCGGCGACCCGGCCAGCTCTTGGCAGTCAAGCATGACGAATAGCGAGTGGGGTGGGTCAAGTTGGTAGCGGGCGCGCACGGTGGGGTGGGTCAGGTGCAACAGCAGCGAACTTTTGCCGATGCGCCGCGGCCCGATCAATGACACGCTTTGACCGTTGCGTAACAGGCCCAGGGTCTGGTTAATCTCCGCCGCGCGGCCAACGAAGTCCTCAACCCGGCGAATAGCGCCACGATGGAAAAAGGGATTGTCTGCACCCATAGTTACCCCTATTGTAATCCCGAAGACCGCCAAAGGGTAATGACGGCACAATGATACGCCGACAACGCCCATCTCGCGCCTGAGAGGAGGAGTGGTCACCTGGCCAGTTGGGTCAGCCCTTGACCGACCTCACAACGCCCCTTGTCACCATAGGGCGAGCGGCGTAAAATCCGAACATATGGACGAAGCGCTCCTGTCGCGATTGCGCAGACTTGGTGTGGTCAAGACGGCGCGGCAAATTGAGCCGCCTGCGCCGGCCAGCACCCGCCCTCGCCACCGGCCGCTGTCGCTGGAGCAGCTCTTGCCCGGCGGGCGCGTCGTCGATTCTGACGACGGCGGCTGCTTTGTCATCGACCGCGTCTTTGTCACCGACCATCGCCACGGCGGTGATGCCCTGGCCGACCTGCTGCGCAGCCGCCCGGCCGCGGCCGTACCCTACGTGCCCGACGCCCGACTGGAGGCCCTCGATTTCCGCGACTTCCTCTTTCTGGACACGGAGACGACCGGGCTGGCCGGCGCGGGCACACTGGCCTTCATGGTCGGCGTGGCCTACTTCGAGCGCCGGCCCGACGGGGGCGATGTTTTCGTCGTGCGCCAGTACTTCCTGCGCGACCACGGCGACGAGCGGGCCATGCTGCGCCAACTCGACGGGCTGCTGGCCGCGCGGGCCGGGCTGATCACCTTCAACGGCCGCTCCTTCGACGTGCCCCTGCTGGATAACCGCTACCTGATGAACCGGCTGCCCAGCCGCCTGGCCCAACTGCCCCACATCGACCTGCTGTTGCCGGCGCGCCGCCTCTTCCGTGCCCGGCTCGGCTCCTGTGCGCTGGGCGCGCTCGAGCGCAACCTGCTGGGCTTGCAGCGGACGCAAGAAGATGTGCCCGGCGCGCTCATCCCGGCCCTTTACTACCAGTACCTGCGCACCGGCGAGATGGGCGCATTGGCGAGCGTGTTCTATCACAACCAGATGGACGTGCTGTCGATGGTGACGCTGGCGGCGCGCATCTTCCGCCAGCTAGATACGTCGTGTTGCGATGATCCCCTCGACCAGTTCAGCCTGGCGCGCTGGCAAGCCGACCTGGGTCTGCGCGAGCGGGCGGAGCGCACCCTGCGCGCCTCGCTCGCCGCGGAGATGCCTTTCGAGACCTACCACGAGGGGCTACAGCGGCTGGCGGCGCTGCTGAAGGCCAGCGGCCAGCGCGATGAGGCCGTTGTCGTCTGGCAGCAGATCGCCCACACCAGCACCAGCGACGTGACCGCCCACGTGGAGTTGGCCAAGCACTATGAGTGGGTGGAACGTGACGCGGCTGCGGCGCTGGCCTGGACGGAGCGCGCGCTGGCTCTCGTTGCCCGCTGGACGCCGACGCCCAACGCCCGCCTGACGCGGGCAGAATTGGCCCACCGGCGGGAGCGGCTGGCGCGAAAGTTGGGTGGACAGGATTCGCTCTAGCCGTCCCCCCGCTCGTGGGAATGCAAGAGCGCGCTGAGCGCTATTTCACTTCGTACTCGACGCCCGCCTCATCCAGCAGCCTCATTCGCTCCCACTCCGGCAAGCTGCCCTTGTTGCCGGCTTCCTTCAGGATCATGATCTGACGCATCTCCATCACCTGATCGCGCAGGATGGCGGCGCGCTCGAACTCCAATTGTTGGGCGGCCTGCTTCATCTGCTTCTCCAATTCGGCGATGATCTTGGCCAGCTCGGCTTTAGGCAGGTCGGCGGCGGTTACGTAGCCACCCTTCGACTCGGCAATCGCCGGGGTCATCTCGCCGCGGGCCATCTCGCGCTGGGCGGTCAACTCATCCGTCAAGACGTGCACGGCCTTAACGATGCTGCGCGGCTCGATGCCGTGCTCCACGTTGTAGGCGTGCTGAATGGCGCGGCGGGCGTTGGTGGTGTTGATCGCGCCTTTCATGGAGTCAGTCATCACGTCGGCGTACATGATCACCTTGCCGTCCACGTGGCGGGCGGCGCGGCCGATCGTCTGCGTCAGGGCCGTCTCCGAGCGTAGGAAGCCCTCCTTGTCGGCGTCGAGGATGGCCACCAGTGACACCTCGGGCAAGTCCAGCCCCTCGCGCAGGAGGTTGATGCCGACGACGACATCGTAGACGCCCAGCCGCAGGTCGCGCAGAATCTCCGTGCGCTCCAGCGTGGCCACCTCTGAGTGCAGGTAATGAACTTTAATGCCCAATTCCAGCAGGTAGTCGCTCAGGTCTTCGGCCATGCGCTTGGTCAACGTCGTCACCAGGGCGCGCTGGCCTCTGGCAATGCGCCGGTTGATCTCGCCAATGAGGTCGTCTACCTGTCCGCGCACCGGCCGCACCTCGACCTCCGGGTCGATGATGCCCGTCGGCCGGATGATCTGTTGCACCACCTGGGCCGAGTGATTGAACTCGTAGTCGCTCGGCGTGGCGCTGGTGAAGATGACCTGATTGAGCAGGCTCTCGAACTCCTCGAAGTTGAGCGGGCGGTTGTCCATAGCGCTGGGCAGGCGGAAGCCATAATCGACCAGGATGCTCTTGCGGCTCTGGTCGCCGCCCCACATGCCGCGTACCTGCGGAATGGTCATGTGGCTCTCGTCGATGACCATCAAATAGTCGGCCGGGAAGTAGTCTAGCAGCGTCCAGGGACGCGAGCCGGGCGGACGCTGGTCAAGGTGGCGGCTGTAGTTTTCTACGCCGGGCGTGAAACCGACCTCGCGCAACATCTCCAGGTCATACATCGTCCGCTGCTCGATGCGCTGCGCCTCCAGGAAGCGCTTCTCATTCTTGAAGTAGGCGATGCGCTCGGCCAACTCTGTCTCGATATCGGTGATGGCGTGGGACAGCTTCTCCTCGTCGGTGATGAACTCGCGCGCCGGGTAGATGGACACGCGGGTATGCTCCAGCAATACTTCGCCGGTCAGCGGGTCGAACTCGGCAATGCGCTCGATGGTGTCGCCCCAGAACTCGACCAGGTAGGCCGTCTCGGCATAGGCGGGGTAGACTTGCAGCGTATCGCCGCGCACGCGGAAGGTGCCGCGACGCAGTTCCATGTCGTTGCGGTCATAGTGGATGTCCACCAGATGGCGCAGCAGCGTGTTGCGGCGATACTGGCTGCCGCGTTCCAGGTCGATGATGACGTTGCCCCAGGCCTCCGGATTGCCGATGCCGTAGATGCACGACACCGAGGCGACGATGATGACGTCCTTGCGGCTCTTGAGCGTAGCCATCGCTTGCAGACGCAGGCGATTGATCTCCTCGTTGATCTGCGTTTCCTTTTCGATGTAGAGGTCGTGGCGGGGAACGTAGGCCTCCGGCTGGTAGTAGTCGTAGTAGCTGACGAAATAGGAGACGGCGTTGCTGGGGAAGAATTCGCGGAACTCGGAGTAGAGTTGGGCGGCCAGGGTCTTGTTGTGGGCCAGGATCAGCGTCGGCCGCTGTGTCTGCTGGATGATGTTGGCGATGGTGAATGTCTTGCCCGTGCCCGTCGCGCCGAGCAGCGTCTGGAACTTATCGCCGCGGTTCATGCCGGCAACCAGGTCGGCGATTGCTGACGGCTGGTCGCCGGTGGCGGCAAAGTCGGAAACCAATTGAAACTGGGACATGCTTCACCTCGTCGGAAGTCTGGCCAATAAGCGCCGCGCTAAGTAGAACGAAAGTTCGTATTCTACATCTTTGTGGGGCGATTTGCCAAATCGCCCTACGGTGAGATGGGGGCGATTTGCCAAATCGCCCTACGGTAAGGTTGTGGGGCGATTTGCCAAATCGCCCTACGACTGCGGCACAACCCGAATCTCGAACAACGATGGCCATAGCTTGCCAGTGACGAACAGCCGGCCGCCGGCCGCGTCATAGGCAATGCCGTTGAGGACATCGACCGGCTGGGTCAGCCCGCTTGTGTCCAGTAGCCCGGTCAGGTCGATATAGCCCAATACGTCGCCCGTCTTCGGCGAAATGCGGGCGATGAGATCGGTCAGCCAGATGTTGGCCCAGATTTCGCCGTCAACGTACTCCAGTTCGTTCAGCCGGTTGACGGGGCCGTTGTTGTCGCGCACGGTGATACGACCCGTCTCCTGGAGCGTTTCTGGGTCCCAGAAGCGAATCACCGGCGTGCCGTCGCTCATGATCAGGCGCGCGCCATCGTGGGTGATGCCCCAGCCCTCGTGGGTGTAGCTAAAGGTTTGCAGTGGCGCGAACGTGGCTCGGTCATAGACAAAGCCAGTGCCTTCCTGCCAGGTAAGCTGGTAGACGCGGTCGTTGAGGACGGCGATGCCCTCGCCGAAATACTGCGCGTCGAGCGGCAGATTGCGCAAGACCGCGCCCGTTTCCAGAGCGACCTCGCGCAGGGCGGACTCGCCCCAGCGGCCGGTGCCTTCATATAGTGTCCCGTCGAAGAAGACGAGACCTTCGGTGAAGGCGGTGGGGTCATGAGGGTAGGTGTTGATGATCTCGAATGTATAGACCGGCGGCGGCGCGGGCGTCGGCGATGGCTCCGGCGTGGGCGTCGGCGCGGGGGTGGCCGTGGCGGCGGGTGCCGCGGGCGTGGCCGAGGGGCGCGCGGCTTCAGCGACGGCGGTAACGGCCGTCGTCGGAGCCGCTGCTGCGCCAGTATCAGTCGTGTCGCCGGTCGATTGCTCGGGCACGACCGCCGTGGGGGCGAGCGTGGCCACCGGCGGGTTGCTGCGGTTACAAGCGGTCAATGCGCCAAAGCATAGGACGATCAGAACGAGCAAGCGCAAGGGAGAATGGTTCATGTATTGATTCCTTTGAGGGCCGCGGGTGTGGCTGTGTGGCGCAACCATGCCTCAGACAGCCGGGTCCGGGGTTCGCTGTCGCGGTCGTTCGTCCACTTCAGCCGCGATGAGCACCAGCCAGCAGATATGGTCGTCGTCGGCCCAGTGGACCCGCCAGACGCCCGGGCCGAGCGTGCGGCGCACGCCGCGCAGCAGCTGTTGCAAACGGCGGGCGTAGAGCGGCTGGGCCTTGTCTGGGCCGCGCCAGCCACGCAACTGGGGCAGCAGAAAGGTGGAATTGTCGCGCGTCACGACGTCGCTGGGCGCATCGACGCCGGCTGTGGTCGTGGCCGTGCCAGCTGCCGCGGCGACGATGTTCTCGACGATGAGCGTGTCGCGCCGCTCCTGCCTGCGCGACCAGATGGCGGCAAAGGCGCGCGCCGCGGCGTGGGCGTCGCCAAAGTCGACCTCATGGGCGATGGGGACGGCCTCAGTCGTGCAGCCGGTCGCCGGAACCGAGTAGAGATTGACCGGCCGTCGGAAGCGGGGCAGGTGGGCGCTGTCGAGCAGGGTGTTATGCCACAGCTCCGCGTCGGGAATCGCTACCCGGCCGTCGCTCTCCGTCGCCAGGCCCAGGTCGAGGGCGCTGCGGAAGAACTCGTCCAGCACGACCGCGCCCGGGGGCACGGGCAGCCCGGCATTCGCTGCCCGGTCGAGCCAGAGCGCTGGCGCGCCGACATGCCGGCGTCGCGCCCGCCCGGAACCGAGCCAAATGAACATCGGCGTTGACATTGGCCCGATTCTATCATAAGTCCGGGATAGGTTGCTGGTGAATCATCTGAGAAGCGAGAGCGGCCATTGACCGGACAGGTGGGGTGGGCGGCCAGTCGTTCTCTGGTGAAAGTCGCATTCGTGGCCATCCACCGGTCAGGTCGCTGCGCCGGGGGTGACTTGGGAAAAACCCTCGTCTGTAAAATTTCCCATTGGAATGTAACATTAGATTGTGATAGAATAACGTAAGAATAAATGCGTCTGTCTACTAACCGGGAATGTCAGGCGTTTGGACAAGGGCACTGCTGCCGTGCCCTTGCCCGGCATGAAACAGACGCTGAGTTGCGAAGGATTCGTGGTTAGCATTGTGCATACGCCCGCAAAAGCGTTGTCCACCGATGGTGTTGTTGGTGTTGCCCGGCGCAACACGGCAGGGTCCGCCCCTCTCATTCTTTCGCCCCATTCGCCAGGGCATGACCGGCTATCCATTGGCGGACGCGCCCGCCCGCGACCTCGATCCTGGCCCTATCACCCCTAGCCCTCACAACGGGTTGGTTGTCCGTCGCTGTCTGCCCCGCGGCGACCGACCTGTCGATGTTTTCATACCCGACAAAAGGAGTTGACTGAGGATGTCCAAAAAGAAGGTGGTCCTGACGGAGGAGCAGAGAAAGCGCAACGCAGAGATTCTGGCCCGACTTGAGGAAGAGCGGGTGCGATTGATCGAAGAGACACGCGCGTTGCAGCAACAAGAGCGCCGTCGCCCGGGGCGTAAGCGCAAGAAGAAGTCCCTCGACGAGCTGGCGCTGGCCACTGACTGATCCCCTCGCAACGACTGGCCGGCGGCTGGCCCCGCATCCCATTTGTGCCCTTTGTCCATACCAACCCGCGCTCTCCCCAGAGAGAGCGCGGGTTTTTCTCTGGCGCATTTATATCCAGGGCATATTTATCAGGCCGACAACTGCGTCTACAATGCCAGTGTTAATCACCGCGAACACGTTAGTGTGATTTGACGCGAACTGTTCATAAACAGAGGAGAGTGGCAAAATGATTGGTCTGCTAGGTTGGCTCATTGGCGGCGCGATCGTTGGTTGGGTAGCGAGCATTATCACCGGCCGCAACGCGCAGCAGGGCTTGTTGGGCAATATTGTCGCCGGCATCGTTGGCGCGTTCGTCGGCGGGGCTATTTATGGCTTTTTGACCGGCAACGGCTTTAACTTCGAGTGGAGTATCGGCAGCTTCCTGGTTGCTCTGGTCGGCGCGGTCATTGTGCTGTTCCTGTGGAATATGATTAGCCGCCGCGCCTAAGTGCCGGTAGCAGTCTTACTGCCTTCATTCATTCGTTCGCGGTCCTCTTGGCCCCGGTTGGCGACATCCAGCCGGGGCCGTTTTGCTTTCTGGCTCTGGGCGTCCGCTCTAGCGCAAGGTTTCGTGGAAGAGGACGACGATACGCCGCCAGGCATCTTCAGCCGCTTCAGGATAATAAACCGGCCGGGTATCGTTCATGAAGGCGTGCTGCGCGCCGGGGTAGATGACCATCTCGTTCGTCACGCCGGCCGCGTCCATCAGCGCCGCCCGTTGCCAGGCCACCTCGGGCGAGACGCCGCGATCCAGTTCGCCGTAGATGGCCAGCACGGGCACGGAGATGTTGGCTGCCTCTGCTGGCGTCATCTCTGGGCCGCCGCCATAGCAGGGCACAGCCGCGCCCAGGCCACTTAGCTGCGCCGCGCCATGCCACGCCAGCCCGCCGCCCATGCAAAAGCCAACGATGCCGACGCGCTTCGGCGCAACGTCGTCCAGGCCGATAAGATGGTCGATGGCTGTCTGGAGGACGCGCAGGGCGTCGGGGTACTCCAGGGCCATGGCCAGCTTGCGGGCCTCGTCAGGTTCGCGCGCGGTCTGGCCATAGTAGAGATCGGGGGCCAGGGCAACGAAGCCCTCGCCGGCCAGCCGGTCAGCCGTGTCGCGGATATGGTCGTTCAGCCCCCACCACTCCTGAACGACAACGACGCCGGGCCAGGGGCCATCGCCGGCGGGACGAGCCAGGTAGCCGCGAGTGGCGCGGCCATCAACAAAAAGCTCAATATCGGGTTGGCGTGTCATGGATGAAACCTCCTGAGCGATCAAACAGTTGCTTTGGCCGCGTAGGCAGCCAGGACGCGCTCGCGTGCCAGGGCGTGGTCAACGATGGGCAGCGGGTAGTCGCGGCCGATGACGCAGCCGGCGGCGCGCTGCCCGGCCGCGTCCAGCCGCCACGGCTCGTGGACGAAGGCGTCGGGCACGCCGGCCAGCGCCGGCAGCCAGTGGCGCACGTAGTGGCCGGCGGGGTCGAACTTGCGCCCCTGGGTGACCGGGTTGAAGACGCGGAAATAGGGCGCGGCGTCGGTGCCGGTGCCCGCCGTCCACTGCCAGCCGCCGTTGTTGGCCGCCGGGTCGCCGTCCACCAGCCGGCGCATGAACCAGCGCTCGCCCCAGCGCCAGTCGATGAGCAAATCCTTGACCAGGAAGGAGGCGACGATCATCCGGGCGCGATTGTGCATCCAACCGCTCGTGTTCAGCTGGCGCATGGCCGCGTCGACGATGGGGTAGCCCGTCTCGCCGGCGCACCAGGCGATGAACTCCCGCGGGTCGTTGCGCCAGGCGATGGCGCGCGCCGCCGGTCGGAAGCTCTCGTGGGCGACGGCAGGGAAGTGGGCCAGGATGTGGATGTAGAAATCGCGCCAGATCAGTTCGTTGAGCCAGCGGCCTGCGCCGCCACCGCCGGTCTGCTCTGCTTGCGCCGCCAGCGCGGCCACCGCCGCCGCCCGCGGCGCGACCATGCCGAAGCGCAGATAGGGCGACAGGCGCGACGTGCCCTCCATATCAACCCGGTCGCGCAGGAGATCGTAGGCAGCGATGGACTCAGCGGCGAAGGCGCGCAGGCGGCGCTGGGCCTCGGCCTCGCCCGGCGGGAAGGGCACGGCCGCGGGCAGCGCCGGCGTGGCGGGCAGCGGTTCGCCGGCCGCGTCGCCGGGGTCGGGCAGCGCCGACGGCGCGGCCCACAGGTCGCCGCGACCGGGCAAGGGCTGGGCCAGCCAGGCGCGGCTGAAAGGCGTGAAGACGGTGTAGGGCGAGCCGTCGGCTTTCAGCACCGTCCCCGGCGGGCGGATGGCGCTGCTGCCGAAGAAGTGCACGGGCAGTTGGCGACCCACCTCACTATCGCGGCGAACGGCATAGGGGGAATGGTCGTCCTCGGCGTAGATGGCCGTCGCGCCGGTCTCGGCCAGCAGGCGGGCCAGCACCTCGACCGGCCGGCCGCGCCGCGCCACCAGCCGGCTGCCGCGCGCGCGCAAGCTGGCATCGAGGGCGCGCAGCCCACCGAGCAGAAAGGCCGTGCGCGTTGGGCTACTCGTTGGCCCGTCCAGCAAGACCGGATCGAGGACGAAGACAGGCACGACGCGCCGGCCGCCGGCCAGCGCGGCCCTCAGGGCGTCGTTATCGTCCAGTCGCAGGTCTCGCCGCAGCCACCACAGGACTGTGTCGCTCACCGCTGGCCTCACTTATGCAGGATGTCGCGCAGCGCCGCTTCCAACGTCGGGAAGCGGAAGGTGAAGCCCAGCGCCTGAAGCTTGGCAACGCTGACTGGCCGCCCATCCAGCACTAACGCGGACAGCTCGCCCAGGGCCAGCTTCAGGGCGAATTTGGGCACGGGCAGCAGCGCTGGCCGGTGCATGATCCGGCCCAGGACGCGGGTGAACTCGGCATTGGTGACCGGGTTGGGCGCGGCCAGGTTGTAGACGCCAGCGGCCGTCTCGCACTCGGCCAGAAAGCGCAGGGCGCGCACAGTGTCCTCAAGGTGGATCCACGACAGCCATTGCCGGCCGCTGCCCAGCCGGCCGCCGGCGAAGAGCTTGAACTGCAAAAGCGAGGCCGGCAGCGGGCCTGTCTCGCGGTGCAACAGCGGGGCCATGCGCGTGACCACGCGGCGCACACCCAGTTCCTCCACGGGCGCGGTCGCCGGCTCCCAATAGTCGGCCACCACGTCGGCCAGGAATTGCCGCCCGCGTGGCGATTCTTCGGTCATGACCTGGTCGCCGCTGGGGTAGTAATCGATGCCTGACATCTGCACGACGACCTGTGGCTTGACCGTTGCCGCCGCCACGGCGGCGACGACGGCCTCCCCGGCGTGGCGACGGCTCTCCTTAATGCGCTTCTTGCGCTCAACCGACCAGGTTCCCGGCAGTGGCAGAGTATTGTTGCCGCTGATCGATTCGCCGGCCAGGTTGATGATGGCGAAAGCGCCGTCGGCCAGATGGCCCCAGCCCGCCGCCGTGCGCGCGTCCCAAGTGACAGCCTGCACCCCGGCCACCGTCTTCTGCGGCGATGGGTTGCGGCTCAGGACGATCACTTCATGCCCGGCGGCCATGAGTTCGGTGGACAGACGGCGGCCGATGACGCCGGAGCCGCCGGTAATGATAGTGCGTTTGGTCATCTTGCTTCCTCGGAAGGGACACTTGCCTGGCCCTTAGCTTCCTGGCTTGATTGGGCGCGGCACTCAGCGACAACCTTTGCCAGCCAGGCGATCACCGGCTGCCCCAGCGTGGCATCCAGGTGCTGCGCGGTGGCGGCATGGTAGGCCGTCAGAAAGTGACACAACGTGTCGGCCGGCAGGTTCAGGCTACTCATCATGCCCACCAACCATTGGAGATTGGGAGCGATGTAATCGAGATCGCCCAACTTGAGCGCCGACAGGATGTTGTTGGTCAGGCGGCGAATGGCCTCGGCCGTGCCGTTGAGCGCCGCATTGCCGTTGAGGGGCTGCCAGATGTGCGTCTCGATCAGGCCCGACCGTTCGCGAAAGTAGGCCCAGGCGTGGCTGTAGCTTTCTGGCACCGGCTCCGTCGGCGGCGCGGGCGGGCGGTCGGCCAGCAGGTTTTCGATGATGGCCGGCGTTCTGCGCAGGTCGTAGCCCAGGAAGTGGCCGGGGATGCGATGGGTCAATTCGGGCACAAGGCCGAAGATGTAACCGCTATACGCCAGGGCGATGCCGGCCGCGCGCAAGTAGACGGCCACATCGTACAGGGAGGCGGCCGTGTCGAGCATCTGGGCTGAGAATATGACCAGGTCCGGGCGGGTACTTTCGATGGTCATCGCCAGGCGGTCGGTGGGTACGTCGGCGCCGAGGTAGAGCACATCCCAGCCGCGCCGCCGCAACAGGAAGGTGAGCAGCAGCGGGCTGAAGGTGTGGTTCTCGCCGGGAGGGCAGCCGATGAGGAGGCGGCCGGCGCGTGTGGGCGCGGGCGTCGCCGCCAGCAGCGCGTCCAGCCGGCGCATGGTCAGCGCGGACATGAAGTGCTCTTGCTGGATGGAGACATTGCCCTCATACCAGCGGTCGCCAATCTCCGCCAGAGCTTTCTGCAGCAACTCGAAGCAAACATCTTCGGGCGCGTAGTAGGCGAAGGCTTGATTGAGCGTTGATTCAGCCCGGCGCTCGTCGTAGGCCAGACAGGCGTCGATCCAGGCGCGGCGTAAGTCGATCATGGCGCTGCCGGGGGCGACCGTCGTGTAGCTGTCCGCTTCGCGGCTGGACGACAGCGTGTAGACGACCAACGGATCGCGCCCTTCGGCTCGCAGGGAGTGCCATAGGGCCACGGCGCGACTAATGCTCAGCCCCTCCTCCTGACGCGCCAGCAGCCATTTCAGCGTATTAATGTCATGTTGCGAATAGAGCCGATGGCCGCCGTCGGTGCGGTCTGGGTCGGGGATGCCATAGCGACGCTCCCAGGCGCGCAGCGTGTCCGGCTTTAGTCCGGTTTCCTGCACAACGGCCTTTAAGTTATAGGTTGGAGTCCGATCACTGATCATTGCGTTTGCCCTGTAGCCGTGTTGTTATGGCCAAGCATACCACACCCCGGTCAGCATATCAAGCATTTGTCCATATTTCGTTCGATAGACCGGCGCGACTGGCCTTAAGGGTGCGCCCCTGAGCCAAGCGACCTAGCTACCCATTACATATTGCATTACAAACGCGAGTCGATTTTGCCAGTTGTTCACGCTTGTGTAAACCAGTTTACACTTTTTCTGTTGCTAACCGTCCACAGTGCTTCCTCTTACCTCTTAGACTTAAAAGTGTGTAGCGGATCCGTCATGAAGTTTAAGGGTAGTGTCATGAAGAAGTACGCAGTAAGGGTAGTTACGATCGCGATGTTGGGAGTGGGAGTGGGGTTAGCTGTTCTGGCGCTGATGCAAGTGGGGCAGGCGCAGGCGGCTGGCAATGTGCCCGCGCTGTCGTTCCTGGGCGAGGGCGGGACCTACAGTGTCGGCGAGGGTTACAGCTTCCTGGTGAAAGCCAAGCACCCATTTCACTTTATGTCCATATCTGGCCCGGAATACACCGCTCGCGCCGACGAGCGAGTCTGGGCGGTGCTAGGCGATTTCGACACACCGGTAGCCGAGTACCAGACCACAACGATCGTCGGACCAGTGGAGAAGGGCTGTGTCATCGACTTCGCCACGGTTGACGACGACGAAGACGACCGCATCAATTACTTCCTGCTTGATGGCGGTGTGATTTACACCATGGGCCAGGGGATGAGCACCCGCGGCCGGTTTTTCGTCCCGCGCGACGGCGTCCTCAGCTATGAGGCTAACGACAGCATCGGTATGTTTCTGAGCGTCTGCGACAAGAAGGTGACGCTCACGCCGACGATGACCCTGACGCCGACGGCGACGCTGGAGCCGACTCTGACGCCGACGCCGACCCTGACGCTGGAGACCGGCAGCAGCGATGCGGTGGTCAAC
>ENA-UOWE01002441-UOWE01002441.1-activated-sludge-metagenome-genome-assembly--contig:-NODE-2441-length-20448-cov-31.243809_pt1 | contig 20448 bp, 6 predicted proteins | sample MGYA00249841_ERZ761562 | MGnify/ENA primary metagenome ERZ761562 (study PRJEB28883, sample SAMN05720200) | activated sludge metagenome | isolation source: Anaerobic digester | place: Japan... | reverse complement strand
TGTTAAGGTGCAGGTGTACGTTATACGAACTTATGTTCTATGTCGAAAGCAGGCTCAGAAGTGCCTTACCGCGCTGGTCGGCGTCCTCATGCTGGCCATGGGGGTCGGCATCGCCTGGTACTATTGGAAGAGACGCGTGGACGTCGTCGCACTGCTGGAAGAGCACCCTGAGCGCGTGGTGTGGGTTTACAAGAAACTTTCAATCGGTGCAGCATACGGGGTGGCCATCTTCCCTTTTTGGTTCGTGGTCTTTGGATTGGAAGACAAACATCGCGTCGCGGTGCGGCTACCGGCGCGGGACGCCGACCGGCTGATCGAAGAACTGAAGACCCAATTGCGCCACGCCACCTTTGGCTACTCGGCCGAGTTGGAGCGCAGGTACGGGAACAATCCGCAGGATTTGCGTCGGAGTTGAGGCGTTTGCCCCGTTTTGAGGAGGTCAAGATGAAACGCATAATGTGGCTGTTTCTGTTGGCCTGCGGCGCGCTGCTGGCGAGCGGGCTGGTGGTCGGCGGGCTGGCGGCAGGAGGGGGCGTTGGCCGCGCTATCCGGTCGTCAAAAAAGACCCGGTTGCCATGTGAAGGCGGAACGGAGCCGGTAGAAGGCCACCTGTAGCGTTGAGGTGACGGATGACGCTATCCAACGCCGTAGCCATCGTGGACAACCTTTCCCTTACGCTGGGGCAGGATGCCGATCGCGTCCAACGCCTCCCGCCCGCGTTTGGGGTGCACTTCCAGGTAAGTGGCTTGTTCTGTGCTTGCCACGTGTGTCCAGAACAACTTCCCCTCCACCCGCAGTCCCGTCTCGTCGCAGTGGACAGGCTCTTCAGTCTCGACCAAGTGCTCTTTTACAGTTGTGTTGACCGGTGTGACCTGTTCTTCCATCTCCTGGCAGGCGGCAATGATCGTGGCTTCAACAGGGGAGTGGCCGTACAGGTCGATCAAGATTTCCCGCGTGCGCCTTGATCCGCGGCCCGTACTGTGCCGGCTCGGTCACCCCGGCGGGAAACTCGGCCGTGTTCGTCGCTCCACATACGGGGCAGCGCTTGACCTCGGCCTGATGCTCAGTCACCTCGATGGCTATTGGCGGCAGATCAAAGACCTGACGCTTCTCACAAGCGCTCGGGGCTATTTCCTTCAGCGAGGCCTGACAGTGCACACAGCGGGTGACTTGGTGTACCTGCGTATGCTGGGGCTTCTCGACCGCCTTCAGGGTCTGCCCTGTATGTCCAGGCTGCCCGCCGCTCTTCTTCCCACTACGCTGGCGCAGACTGCGCGGGGCAGGCTTTTTCAACCCGTCGCTCGAGGGTGGCTTGCTGCTGTTGCGGCTGTTCTTAGCCAGCCGGTCTTCCAATGCCTGTGCCCTATTGGCCAGATGGTGAATCACCGCCACCAAGCCATCGACCAACTCGATGACGGCCTCTTCCCCTTGCAGGTAAGCGGCGTGGATATCTTCGTGAGTGGGCAGGCTATCCAATAGCATAGCACGAATTCTACCTGGTGTCTATTGGGTTTGCATTGGAATTTCATCAGAGTTCCGTTGTAATTACAGGCATTTTGTCCCAAGCTGAGCAGTTACGGGCAAACAAACGGCCCAACAGCGAAGAAACGATCATCGCCCTGGAGAAACTGACAACTCGTTACGCAGCGCAGTGCAAGCGATTTGTTGTGGTAGCCTGGGATAAGGCACCCTGGCATACCTCTCAGAAAGTATGCTGCTGGATTCGGGCTTACAATCGCAAAGCCAAACAAGAGGGCTTGCCGCGGTTACTCGTGGTCTATCACCCAACCCGAAGCCCTTGGCTGATGCCCTTGGAGCCCATATTTGGTTGGGTGAAGCATCAAATCTTGGGCGGTCAGGTCTTTGACACGCTGCGTGTTGATATCTAAACTCAAGGTGAATAGGCCAAGCAGACAGATCAAAGGTCGGGGCGCGTAACCGCGCCCCGACCCCTTCGCGGCCATACCTAAAGAGACTTGACTTTGACCGATAACACGAGTAGAATTTGAATATATCACCCATCTCTAGCTTGCTTGTGTCCCAAATCGGTTACGATCTATGCGCGCCCATGCGCGGCCTTGACATCTCCAACTGGCGCACGTTCAAAGCCGACGGTTACTTGAGAAATTTTCCGGCGGCCTGGAGGCACACAAGGCGCGGCTGGAAGCGGAAGGCTTCGTCACCCAAAAGGGCACGCGCTATTACGTCGCGGCGTATCAGATAGTTATCCGCTTCCCACGCCGCGCGGCCCTGCCCGACCTGGCTGGCCTGGCTGGTCGAGTGGGACAATCTTATCTTTCGCAACAACAGCGCCCGACAGATCATCAAGCACCTGCGCCTCGAAGCGGGGAAAGTCTTGTTTCGGCTGTGGGCCGGGGCGCTGGAGCATTCCCCTGGCGAAACAGATCGGGCTGGCCAGCCAGGTGACTGCCTTGGACATTCAACCGGGGATGTTACAACGGGCACAGGCCAAAGCGCAGGCGGAACATCTGGAAAACATCCGCTTTGTGCAGGCGGCGTACGACAGCCTCGAGCCAGGCGGGTTGCTCTCTGTGACCCAAGTGATCGCCGACCCAGATTCCCAGAGTAAACAGGAGGTCCCGATGAAACACCTGCCCTTTTCCACCAAATTGTTCTTGCTGTCTGGCCTGGCGGCTATTCTCTTGTTCGTCAGTGCCCAAGCTTTATACGTTGGCGCCGCGCCGCCCACGCCAGAACAACAAGTCCAAGCCGCCTGGCGGCGCGCCCAACAGTCCGGCGTCTACCACTACACCACCGAAATCCTCCAAACGACCTACCCCGCTCCTATGCTCGCCAACGTGGGGCGCAGCGCCCGCGAAGACCGCTTGTATATCGAGGGGCAAACCAATCTGCCTGCTCGCGAAATGCTCATGACGCTGTGGCAAAGCGGCGGCAATGTCGCCACCGGCAAAGAGGGCGTCGAGGTGCGCCTCAAGGGCGATCAAGCCTATGGGCGCACCCTCGGCGCAGAGTGGCAAGAGATTGACAACTTTTCCAGCGTGTTCGCGCCCGGCGGTGATGTGCTGGCTTACCTCGCCGGCGCAAAAAACGTAAAACGTGAAGACGTCAAACGTGAAAATGACCCAGCACCTTTTACGTTTTACGCATCACGCTTCACGTTTGACCTGGACGGCCCCGCCTTTGGCAGTTACGTGCGCGACCAACTGGAACGCTACTTGCTCGAAAAAGGCGAATTGCCCGCCGGCCTGACGCTGGAGGTGTCGAACGAGTATCTCCACATGTCCGGCGCAGGTGAGATATGGCTGACGCAGGATGGCTTGCCAGCCCGCCTGATAATCAACGCGCAATTTCCGCAGCAGGAAAACGGCGAGCGTGTGGCCGTGGCCATCAAGACCGACTTTTCGGGTTTTGCGCCCATGCAGCGGGCAGATTTGCCAGGTTTTGAAAGCCTTGCAGGTTTACTGGGGTTGCGCACTCCACGCGACTGGCAACGAGTCAGTGCGCAACTAGGCTTGTTTGCCAGCGTGTTGGCGCTGTGTGCTCTGCTCGTCACCGTGCGCGGCTCACGGCTGCTATACACGGCCATAGCGTTGAGCATAATCTTCGCAATGGTTGTCTCACCCCTGCTGCAAAGCCAGCAGGCGTATGCGTTTAGCGAGCGCCAGGCCGCCAAACGCGCCGAACAGGCCGCCAACCAGGAGGAAAACGAGGCGCAGCGTAACCTGATTGAATCGCTGTACACCTCAAACTGGGACCCTCATCGTCCTGCCGATCGGCAACTCGCTGCCAATTCCCAATCTCTGCTCCCTAATCCCTTATCCTCGCTTTCCACTCTATCAACCTCTGCCGCCAATTCTGCTAATCCCGGGGTAGATACCGACAAGGACGGCTTGACCGACGCGCAAGAAGCCGTCTTGGGAACCAACCCCCAAAAAGCCGATAGCGACGGCGACACGCTGACCGATGGACAGGAAGCGCTCTTCCTGGGCACCAACCCGCGCAAGGCCGATAGCGACGACGATTTGATAACCGACAACGTTGAGGTCGCCGGCTTTATGTACGCCGGCAAGCGCTGGTACACCAACCCCAACAGCCCCGATAGCAACCGCGACGGGTTGCCCGACAGCGTCGAATGTCCCGAGCTCATTCCGCCTGCACCGGGTCAACTCTCGCCGCTCAACACCGCCTGCCGCGATACAGACGGCGACGGAACGCCCGATGTTTTCGACTTTGACGACGACAACGACGGCGTTTCCGACCGCACCGACCTTTCTCCGCAAACCAAAATAGAAGGGCTGAGCGGCAGCCATCCGTTCAACCTGACGGTGAATAACCTGGAAGCCAACCGGGATGTTTTGGTGGATTTCCAACTGCGCCCACTGACCGCCACGCACCTGACCTACGCGATGAACGTGCTGGATTGGCCGACTGGCGATGCCGAAGGCCAGGTTATTCGCCAAGAAGATACCACCTTCGCCGACCTGTTGCCGGCCGGCCAGCGAGGCGCCGACCCCAGTCAGCAAAACGGCGATATGCGCCTGACGCCCATGCTGGAAATCGTCATGAGCGGCGCCGCCTTGCCCCTGCCGCGCGCCACGCCCCACGTCAGCCTCCAGTTGAACCAGGCCGCCGCCGGCTGGATCAGCGTCACGGTCAACCTGGCGCAGGTTGGCGCCAATACGGTGTTTACGCCCACGCACACCGGCGGGCCGGTGGACGCGCAGATTTACGCCGGGCGCTGCCTGAGCGCCACCGACTCGTTCAGCGGGGCAACCGCCATCTACACCTTTGTGAATATCGCTTCCGGGACGCCGACCACCATTCTCACGAAAACGCTCGCGTTGATGAATGGCGGCCATGCGCTGGTTTTGCAGCGGGCGAGCCAGACCGCGTGCCTGAACTTGATAGACCTGCCCAACGGCCAGGACCCCGACCAGATGATTGATACCAACGCGCTGGGGTCCTATAACATTGCGGTGCGCGATGCCAACGCCGAAGGCTCGGCAGTGGCGGCGTATGTGCCGTTGAATATGGTGAATGACCCGGTGGGTGAGCAGCGGCAGGCGTTTGGCGCGCGCATGTTCTACCGTCAAAGCGGCGCCGTCTGGGGCAACGCCCACGAGATACGCCTGGTCTGGCTGGTGCAATTGTTGAACGACGCCGGCCAGATACAGACCATCCACATTTACCAGGACGAATTCACGCTGACCGGCCTGAGTGTGCGCGAAGACCACGGGCTGAACGTGGCCGTGGCGTTTGAGGACCCCGCCGTTGACCAGGATGTGACCGCCGACGATAGCCTGTGGATGGTGGCCGAGGGCCTGCGCGCCGCCTTTACCAGCGGACGCGACGCCGACAACAACAACCAGCGCGACCTGCCGCTGAGCGAATTTGTGGCGCGCTTTAATAATCCCAGCAACGCCGACGACGCTACAATCAAACGCTGGGGCATCCCGGCCGGCAGGATCAAGACGTTGACTTTTGCCTTTGCCAACCAGGATTACCTGGGCCTATTCCCGACCGGCAAGAACGCAGAAATCCTCAACGCCTATTTTATGGATGGCAGCGCGCCTCGCGCCGATGCGCCCACGCTGCTTTTCGCGCGCGAGGAAAAATACCGCGTCCTCAACCTCCAGGCAACTCAGAGCGTCAATCTGCAGGCCAACCAGGCCACGCTTGACCTGGCGCAAGACACATGCCCAGAACAAACCCTGGCGGCCTTTAACTGGGCGCCCTTCCGTTACCAGAACGGCGTGTGGCAAGCCTACCCGTTGAGCCAGTACTGGGACGTGGCCGGGGCGCGCTATCTCCAGATTTTCAAGGCGCACCCGCCCGCTTTCCTCTCCCAGACCGACCCGGAGTATGAGCGGAGCCTAAAGACGCTGACGCTTATCGCTAAATCGAATTACCTGGCCCTGATGCAGGGCGAGGTCGGCGTCGTCGCCAATGGTGCGCTGGTACTGGAAAAAGAAAAGGCAGAGGAAGAGGAAGACGATGAGTTGGCTGAAACGATTTGGAATGACACAGTTGGCGCGGTGATGGGCACTGTGGCGGGCATCATTGCTGAGGATTTGTGCAAAAGCTTTGTAACCGATGCCACCCTGGCGGCTCAATTGAAAACTTCCATCCAAGGTCTGTCGGGAGAAGACGCCATTAAGAAGATATCAGCCCAGTTTGATCAATTTACCGGGGAGAGTTTTACCGGAAAAGGCGGTATTGAGATTAAGGGGGTGGGCAAGTCCATATGGGACCTGGCAAACATAGGATTGGCGGGGGTCTCTCTGATATTGACGATTGTGGCGGCCTGGAGCGGAAGCCAAATCGTGGCAATAATCGCCGCGGGGGTTGCGGCCGCAGCGGCGGTGTTAGGTGTCATTGACGCCGCCGTCAAACTCTATAACGCTCACAAGACTGCCGTCCAATTGGCGACCACCATGGCCAACGTGTCGCAAACCGTCGGCGCCGCCGCCAGCAAAGCCGGCATCGTGGGGCTTGTCATTTCCACTGTCGTGTCGCTGGGCCTGTTCATCACCCAGTGGGCCATGGGGGGCTGGTCTTTGGGCAGCCTGGCGTTTAACGCCGCGCTGGCCGGCATGATTGCCGGCATTATCACCGCCGTCATTATGCTGGCGATTGCCGCGATCCCCGTCGTCGGCCAGATTATCGCGGCCATCATCGGGGCGATAGATGCTGTGATTAACTTAATCTGCAAAGCAGTCGGCTGGGAAGAGTCGAGTGTGCAACAAGGCGAATGGCACATCTGCCGGGGCATCAGCGGCACCATTACCTGGGTGGTGCAGAATTTCATCTATACCACCACGAACCTGGTAGAAAGTATGAACGACCCCAACGCTCCCCCGCGGCTGCTATTCCCGGTTTTCAAGCCGGCTCTGGTGGATGCCGCCCAGGGGTATGTGCTTGGCGCCGCGGTGGAGTATAACATCACGGTGCGTAACCCGATTACGTTGACCAATCCCTTGCGCGTGCCGCGCCGGGACTATCCCAACTGGATGTCGCTGGCGTATGGCTGGCAATTCAACGAGAGCAATCTGCGCAACGCCGCTTTTGCTTACACCCTCCAAGACAACGAGGACAAATTCTCGGTCGAGTACAATTCCATGCGCCAGGAATGGAAGCCGGGCATTTCCGACCGGCAATGGTACATCGAGCGGACGCTGGTCGCGTCCATCGAGTTGGATGCGACCGGCATCAATCAGCCCGCCCGACTCTACCTGAACGAAGCCTACGCAGTTCCCACCCAGGAATGTTGGAGCTTTCCCCTTGTCACACTGCTGATTCCCGTGTGTACCGTGCGCGCCGACGCCAAGATGCTGAGCGAAACCTCCCACATTGACCTGGGAAAAATGGTCAAGTGGGACGTATTCCCCGCCACGCTCGACGGCTTTTACACGCCGGCGGCCAAAGACGGCGGTTACGCGCTGGCCTGGGGACAGAGCGCCGTCGGTACCATAACGAGTACAGGGAAAATCCCGCTCACCTTCCAACGCCTCAAGGACTTTGACGGCGACGGACTGCTGAACAAGGCCGATGGCGGGCTTGACCCCAATGACACCACGTGGGACGCCGATGGCGATGGCTTGTCTGACCCTTACGAAATCGCCCACGGCAGCAACCCCCAGGTCGCCGACAGCGACGCGGATGGCTTGAACGACTATGAAGAGACGCGGCTGGGCGCCGACCCGACCCGCGCCGATAGCGACGGCGACGGCCTGACCGACTATGAGGAGATGCTGGGCTGGGAGTTTGTGTACGGCTTTGACGCGGCCGGCGCGCCGCTCAAGACGTGGGTCTACTCCGACCCGCTGCGAGCCGACGCAGACAATGACACGCTGAACGACGCACAGGAAAAGGCGTGGGGCGCGCATCCCAATGTCGTTACAACGGGCGCGGCGCTGACCTACCGCTCGCAGTTGACCGAACTGAACGCCGCGCGCCTGCTGCTGCGCTTTGAAGAGACCGTCAACGCAACCGCGTTTGGCGATAGTTCTGGGCTGGCTCACGCGGCCACCTGCGCCGGGGCCGCCTGCCCCACCTCTGGCGTCAGCGGGCGTTATGGCAACGCGCTGAATTTTGACGGCGTGGACGATTATGTGCAGGTAGCCAGCAGCGACGCCCTGAATCCCGCCCGCCTCAGCGTGGCGGCATGGGTCAAGGCCGCCGCCTGGACGCCGCAACCCGACTACGGCGTGATTGTGGGCAAAGATAGCGATGTCGGCGGAAACAAAGGCTATGTCTTGCGCACCGGGGACAATGGGCGTCTGTCGTTCAGCGTCTCGGTCAACGGCGTGTGGTGCGAGGCGCTCACGTCACAAGTGATGTCCACGGGGACCTGGTATCACGTCGCCGGAACGTTTGATGGCAGCGCCGCGCGCGTCTATCTCAACGGCAACTTGCAGGCCTCCCAGCCCTGTCCGGGCGCGCTCGCGCACACGACTGGCCCGCTCAACATCGGGCGCGATCCTACGTGGACCGACCGGCGATTCACCGGCGCGATTGACGAGGTCGCCATCGTGGGGAGTTCGCTTGCGGATACGCAAATCCAGACGGTCATGGAAGCCCGCTACAACTTGAGCGACATGGTTGTCAGTCCCGCCGACCCACTCTGGTACGAGGGCCGCGTCAAGAATGAACTGCTCAACCGCTACGCCCAGGGCTTGTTGCGCATCCAGGCCCCGTCCACCGTCGTCAACCAGGTGCCGCCCACGACCTTTGTCATCCAGCCCAACCAAAGCCAGACGCTGGCGGGCGGCCTGACCATCCAGGCGTCCGCCCCGGCCGACCCCATCAGCGTCACCCAGGTGGCCGGCGGCCAGGTGGTAGATTGGCGCGAAGCGTCCGATTACGCCGAACTGTGGCTCAAATTGGACGAGCCGGCCGGCGCGACGACGTTGATGGACAGCTCGGGCGTGCAGCCGCCGCGCAATGGGAGTTGCAGTGGCGCTGCCTGCCCCACGTTGGACGGCAACGCCGCGCGCTTTGACGGGGTAAACGACTATATCAGCGTTCCCAACAACGCCGGCCTGAACCCGGCCAGTCTCACGGCGGCAGCATGGATTAACGCCCAGGGTTGGGCAGCCGAGTCCTGGCGCGGCGTCATCGTGGGCAAAGACACCGACGTCGGCGGAAACAAGGGCTACGCCTTGCGGGCGGGGGCGAACGGACGTCTGTCGTTCGTCGTCTCGGCCAACGGCGCCTGGTGCGAGGCGCTCACGCCACAAGTAATGTCCGCCGGGACATGGTATCACGTCGCCGGGACCTATGACGGCGCAACGGCGCGCGCGTACATCAATGGCGTCGAACGCGCTTCCAATAACTGTTCCGGCCCGCTCCTGCACAGTACAGGAGAACTCGACCTTGGGCGCGACCCGCGCTGGACTGACCGGCTCTTTGCCGGCTCCATGGACGAGGCGCGCATCTACGGACGCGCCCTGACAGCGCAGGAAATCGGCGCGCTGTATGCGCGCCCCGTCTTGCGCCTGGAGTTTGAAGGGGTAGGTCCCTCCGGCGCGCCAGGCCTGACGGATTCATCCAACTCGGGCAATTCGGTAACGTGCTCCACCAATTGCCCCGCCGCGACCAGCGGCGTCGCCGGCCGAGCGCTTCAATTGAACGGCTCCCAATACGTCGCGGCAACGGGCAACGCCCTGGACTTGAGCAGCGGGCGCTTTACCCAATCGGCCTGGGTCTGGCCAGAGGCAGACATCGAGGCCGTTGCGGCGAACGGTTGCCCGGCCGAAACGCCGCTCAAAGCGGAATACTATAACAAGAAGGACTTGAGCGGCGCCCCGGTCTATACGCAGTGCGAGGCTTTCCCCGCCCTGGGCCTTGGCGCAGACTGGGGGTACGGCAGCCCCAGCGGGCTGAACCCCAACAATTTCTCGGTGCGCTGGACCGGTCGCTTTAACATTCTGACCGCCGGGACGCACGACTTCCTGATGGGCGGCGACGATGGCTTTCGCGCCTATTGGGACGACGCGCTCTTTATTGGCGACTGGAACGAGTCAGGCTACCGCCAGAAGACCGCGACACGCGCGCTCACGGCCGGCGAGCACACCCTCAAGGTAGAGTACTTTGAAAGCACCGACCAGGCGCGCCTGTACTTTTCCTGGCAGCAATGGCAGTTGGGCCAGTACCCCAGGGGCATCCTGGGCGCCAACAGCGGCGAATCAAACGGCTATCCGACCTTGCAGCAAGTGGGCAAGAAACTCCGGGTGGGCTTTGGCAATGGCGTCGCCTGGACGGAATACACCACACCCGACGATGTCCTGACGCTGAACACGTGGAATCACGTCGCCGCCGCCTTTGACGGGACCACGTATCGCATCTATGTCAACGGCGTCGAACGAGCCAACACCACGGCCTTTAGCGGCCGGCAGCCGGCCCCGGCCAATCAAACGTGGATTGGCCGCTCCAGCAACCGCGCCACGCTTTACCTGCGCGGTGTCCATACCTACAATGAGGGCGATGACAGCGGCGACGCTGAATTGTGCATGGCCATGAAAAACAGCCCCACGGCTGCGCAAAAAGGCATCTGGAGCCAGGATGTGGGCGGCGATAGCGATTATGACATTGACCAGAGCCGACCCTTCACCGAAACGGCTTACCTGCGGATTTGGGAAGATGACGGGGGCGTCAAGTGCGGCGACAACGAGGATGACGGCGACGACTTTGTCTGGGACAAGACCTTTTCCACCAATGACCTGGGCCTCCCAAACCCGACCCATTATTACTGGACAGGCACCGATGACACGCAAGGCTATCTTGTGCTGGGTTCCTTGACCAGTGACCCGGAGCCCCGCTACCTGGGCCTTGCCAACAACGCTATGCCTTTCCGCGGCCGGATAGACAATGCGCAAATCTACCGTTATTCCCTGTCGCAGGAAGCAATCAACGCGCTCTACCAGGCCGGCACCCTGGCGATGTACCTCCCGCTGGACGACCCGGCCGGCGCAGGGCTGATGCAGCAAGGCTTCCGCAACGCCGTAGACCCCACCAACGCCAGCAACGGCCGGTGCGCCGGCGCCGCGACCTGCCCCACCACCGGCATCGTGGGCCGCGCTAACCTGGCGGCCAGTTTCGACGGCGTTGACGATTACATTCAGGTCCCCAACAGCGACGCGCTCAATCCGGCCCAACTTACCGTTGCCGCGTGGGTCAAGGCCGACGCCTGGAGCCCAGAGGTCTATCAAGGCGTGATTGTGGGCAAAGATACCGATGCGGGCGGCATTCAGGGCTATGCCCTGCGCGTCGGCGCGAATGGTCGCCTGTCGTTTGTGGTTGGCATCCAGCAATTCCCCTTCGGGCTCCAGCGCAGTTGGTGCGAGGCAAGCACCCCTTCGTCGGTCATGAATGTTGGAACGTGGTATCACGTGGCCGGCGTCTACGATGGCCTGACCGCGCGGGTGTACGTCAATGGCGTGGAGCAGGCCGTTGGAGACTGCGGTCTTGGCTGGCTCTCGCCCTCGACGGTTGACCTCAACATCGGGCGCAGTCCCGGCTGGACCGACCGGCGGTTCAATGGCGCGATTGACGATGTGCGCATCTACCGCCGGCCGCTCGCGGCGCAGGAAATCCAGGGGCTTTATCGAACTGCGCCGGCCAGCCTGTTCCACCTGGAAGAGACCGTCACCCAGAACGGCTTTGCCGACGCGGGCGGCGCAGCCAATGGAACTTGCGCCGGTGCGGCGTGTCCTGTCGCGGGCGTCAAAGGCCAGGTGGGCCTGGCCGCCAAATTTGACGGCATCAACGATTACGTTCAGGCGTCCAACAGCGCCGCGCTCAACCCGGAGCGGCTCACTGTGGCGGCGTGGATTAACGCCGATTTCTGGACGCCGGAAATCTGGCGCGGCGTGATTGTGGGCAAAGACTCCGACGCCGCTGGAAACCGGGGCTATGCCCTGCGCGCCGGCAATAACGGTCAGTTGTCCTTCGTCGTCGCCGTGAACGGGCAATGGTGTGAGGCCGTGGTTACGTCCACGCTCATGTCCACCGGGAACTGGTATCACGTCGCGGGCGTGTATGACGGCAGTGCCGCGCGCGTCTATATCAACGGCGTCCCGCAAGCCTCCCGATCATGTCCCGGCGCGCTCGCCCACACGACGGACGCGCTCAACATCGGGCGCAGTCCTCGCTGGACGGATCGGTTGTTCCGCGGCGCGATTGACGAAGTAAGCGTCTATGCCGCCGCGCTTTCCGATTTCGACGTGCGCGACCTGTATCGCTCGCAGCTCAGGTATGTTGAAGACCGGCAGTCCGATACAGTGTGGGTGGATACGGCGCCGCCCTCGTCAATCCTGATGTCGTACTATACCGCCGGGCCAGATTATCGCCCCAACCGCTATCAGGTGTTGGGCGTCACGGCCAGCGACCGCGATTCGGACGTGGCGCTGGTCGAACTGGGCGCGTGCCGCGGCGCAGGCTGTCAACCGGCCTGGACGGCGGCTGCGGGATGTAGCGACGCGGCCGGCGGCGCGGCCTGGTGTCCGGGCTTTGACCCGACCACGCTGGGCGGCGAGGGCCGCTACACACTGCAAACCCGCGCCACCGACAAGGTGGGCTACCGTGAAACGCCCACCCGCACCTACACACTCTATGTAGATGGAACGCCGCCCGTGGTTACCTCCAACATCGCCGGCGGCGCGCTCCTGCCGGCCACCCCGGACGCCGTCAGCGCCAGGTGGACTGTGACGCTTGCCGGCACGGTCAACGACCCGCCGCTGGCCGGTGGCGACCCTGGCAGTGGCGTGGCCAACATGGCCGTTACGCTCTATACCGCCGCCGACCAGCCGGCCGGAGATGGAACGCAGTCTCCGGTCATTCAGGGCGACCAATGGACGCTTGCCTACGCCTTTGTCGAGCCGCCCACCGGCCTGTACACGCTGACGCTTGTGGCCCAAGACAAGGTGGGCAATACCGCTGCTCCCGTCAACCTCCGCCTGCGCCTGGACGCCGCTGCCCCACAAGTCAGGCTCGATCTCAGCGGCGTTCCCACCGCCACCATCAGCGGAACCGTAACGCTCCCCGGTGTGGCGACCGAAGTCCCCACTACGACGGGCGACTTTATGGGCGTGCAGAGCGCAGCCGCAGCGTTCATCCCCCTCCACCCGGCGCTATACAATGAACAGCCCGCTGGTGAAATCCTGCGCTTGCCTCTGGATGACCAACCCAACACGCAAGGGCTGCTGCGCTTTGCCGACATCTCCGGCAACGGCAGGGATGGCGTCTGTTCAGGCGCTGCTTGCCCAACCACTGGCGCGCCTGGCCGCATCGGCGACGCGGCGCGGTTTGACGGGAACGACCAGGTAACCGTGGCGATGCGCGTTGCCGACGCGCCGCAATTTACACTTGCGGCATGGGCAGCGCTGGATACGCTGGATGAGTGGGATAACCTGATTCAATTCGGCGGCAGTTACTGCGTCTTGTTGTACTCTTACGTGAGTGACGTGTATTCACGCACCCTCGTCCTCACCATCCCCACCACCGACGGGCGCAAGTATCTCAAGGCGTCGAATGTCCTGGCGCGAGCCGATGCGTTTTACCATATCGTCGGCGCGTATGATGGAAACACCATGCGTCTCTATGTCAATGGACAACAAGTTGGCAGCCAGATCGCCCCCGGCTTGCATTACCCAGGGTGCAACAACCAGGTGGTACTGGGCCGCTGGATGCGGGGCGCGTTAGACGAAGTGCGCATCTTTAACCGCGCCTTGTCATCTGCCGAGGTTCAAGCGCTGTACCTGGACACGGGCGGCCAGCCCACGTTGCGCCTGCCCTTTGACGAGCGGCGCGCCGTCGGCGGCGATACCTTTGCCGCTGGCGACCTGATTGCCACGCTGAACGCCGGCGCGGGCGACACAGCCAACAAAGCCGTCGCCGGCCAGGTCGGCGCGTTCGCGCTGCGCTTTGACGGCGTAGACGATACCGTCAGCGTCCCCAACAGCGCCGCCCTCAACCCGGCCAACCTCACCGTCGCCGCGTGGATCAGGGCCGACAGTTGGACGGCTGAAGCCTGGCGCGGCGCGATTGTGGGCAAGGATACCGATGCGGGCGGCAATAAAGGGTATGCCTTGCGCGCGGGCGATAACGGCCGATTGTCGTTCAATATCTCGGTGAATGGAACCTGGTGCGAGGCGCTCACGCCACAGGTGATGTCGGCCGGAACGTGGTATCACGTCGCCGGCAGTTACGATGGCAGCGCCGCGCGCGTCTATATCAACGGCAACTTGCGGGCCTCCCAGCCCTGTCCGGGCGCGCTCGCGCACACGACTGACCCGCTCAACGTCGGGCGCGACCCGCGCTGGACCGACCGGCTCTTTGCGGGCTTGGTTGACGACGTGCGCCTCTATCCGCGCGCGCTCTCTGCCGCCGAGGTCAAGGAATTGACGGCAATGGGCTGGCAGGCGGCGGCGCTCTCGGCCTCCGGGACCGGGGTGGCTTCTGCCACGTTCAATGTGTCCCTGCCGGCCGGGCTGGAAGGCGACTACCGGCTGGCGCTGCGCGCTGCCGACGCGGGCGGCAACGTCAATTTCCAGAACGGCAACGCCTGGAACGGCGCGATTGACACGCTTGCGCCGCGCGCCGCGCTCGTGCGCACTTACCCAACGGCCAACACGACGCGCTACGAGTTGACGGCCCAGGACTTTAACCTGAACGAGAACGGCATCCAATTCCTGCCCTGCGCTATGCAAGTCGTGGAACGCCAGAACTATGGCGCGGCCTGGTACCTGGCGGGAATTGGAACGGCCAGGTCCAAATTGTATTGGCTCAGGGTTGTGTGCGAAGTAAACGAGCGGCAGACCAATCCTGTTAGCGCGACAGTGTGCGACCAGCCCGGCAACTGCGCCACTGTCAATCTCGGGGCGGGGCAGCGGGTCTTTGCTACCGACCTTTTGGGTCTGGGAGACCCGACAGGTCTGGCGGCATCGCCGCTATCTGTTGCCATCGTTACGCCAACTGAGGGCAGCGTGTTCACCACCACCGCCGAGCCCATTACCCTCACGGGCGCATTGGAATCGCCGGACTATGTCCGCGCCTTGACGGTCACAGTAGACGCCATCCCCACGCTCCTGCTCTCATGGCCTGTCACCGCTGCCATGACCAGCACCACCTGGGCCGTTGCCTGGGCGCCGGTCACCGAAGGACGGCACACCATCGTCGCCGCGGCCAGCGACTATGCTACTCATACAGTCAACGTCACAAGCACCTTCTTCGTGGACACTGACGTACCAACCCTGACGCTGACCAGCACGCCCTATAACATCTGGTACGACGCCAACGGCGGCATCGAGATTAGGGGACTGGTCACTGACACCGGCGGCATCGCCAGCGTGGTGCTGGACGTGTCCGGCCCGGTCAGCATGTCAGACATCGAGGCCGTGGTAAATGGCAACTCTTGGACCGCTTCCTGGCCGGTGGGCTTCGATGCGCCGATAGACGGCGCGCCGTACACCTTCACCGTCCGCGCCACCGATGTGGCCGGGCGTCAGGCGACTATCACCGAGCCGGACTTTGTGGTGGACATGATTTCGCCTCAAGTCAGCATTGCCTCCGTCCAGTTTGATGGCGTCACGGCGACGGTCGGCCAGACAGTGACCGCCGCTGCCGTCACGGCGACCTTTGCCTTTTCGGCCACCGACAAGAACGGCATCGGCCGCCTGTGGTACGCCTGGACGCCCGACCCGCTGGACCCCGGTTACGACTATCCCGGACTAATCACCATCACCAATCCCGGCCCGGATTTGATTACCGTCACCATGCCGCTGACCGTGTCGCCGGCAACTGCCGGCGTGGCGCGCTACCTGTACGTCGGCGCGTCGGACACCTGGACCGGCTACAGCTCGGTCTTCTGGGGACCATTCTACCAGGACCCGCCCGGCGCGCCGGATTACGTCGGGATGGACGAGCCGCGCGGCCCATTCGCCGGCCAGCCCTATCGCGAGTGGATGGACAACGGCTGCACACTGCTCGGAACCGACCGACGCATCGCCGACCGCGTGCAAGCGGGCGGCGCGCTTGATCGGGCGCAAAACCTCTATGTGAGCTGGAGCGGGCCGACGCAGCGCCTGACCGCGTCGGGCGACGGATGGGGCGTGGTGACCTGGGAGGAGCCTAAACTGCGCCTGAGCTGGACGGGCGCCAACTGGGACAGCGACGGCGATCTGTTCATCTACCTGGATACGCTGCCCGACTTGCCGGTCTATCCGGGCGGCAACGTGGCGTATAATCCCTACGCTGCGACCATGTCCGACACCATCGTTTTGCTCCCAACCTCTGACACACCTTGCGACCCAGACACGCCGCCAGATGAGGTCTTTGCCGCCGATTATGCCGTCTGGGTGCAAGACAGCCGGACGGCGACGCTGTTGCAGTGGGATACCCTCCAGAATACCTGGGTCCCCACGCTTACTCTTCCCCTGGTAGGGAGCCAACCGTTAGGGAATGAGGACTGGGGCTATCACTTTGAGCCAGGCGGCCCCGGCTACACTGACCTCAGCCTGCCCTTTGCCATGCTTGGCATTACCGATCCGACCACCGGCACGTTGGGCCTGGTCGCTTTTGCCAGCGAAGAAAACGCGCTGCGTCTCTGGGCGGTGATGCCGCCGGCCAACCCGGTGAACAGCCAGCGCGTGGCGCGCCTGGCGCCGGCAGCGAACGAACCCAGCCGCCTGGTGTTCAGCGACCAATACACGCTTCAATTGGGCGATGGCGTCTGCCACCAACGCGCCGGACGATTGCAGCTTGAAATGTCGGCCAATCCCGGCGGCCTGAGCTACAGCCTGACAGACGACGAAACACGCCTGCTGTTTGGGCCGACCTGCGAGGCCCACTTTGCCCCCTACGATGATGCATACGCGGCCTGGCTGCAAAACGAATTTTGCCCGCTCTATCCCTGGCGCCGCGAGTGTCGCGCTGACAGGGACCTGACCCAAGTAGATATCCTGGCCGCGCTCTCCGGCTTCAGGCAAGTCGAGTTTCCGCCTGTTCAGCCAAATCAGGCCCTCAGCTATACCATTCACTATGTCAACGAGACTCCGCTAGACTATCAAGACGTTTGGGCCATCATGAGCGACTGGTACGACTCGGTCATCTGGCCCAATGATTGTTACCTGGTTCCCCTGGGAGATATCAGGGCCAATAGCCGCGGCGCCTTTACGTTGGCCGCCACAGCCGGCCAGAATGGAGCGGGAGACGTGACCGCAGTATTGCTCAAGCGTTCTGACTTGATCGGCCTGGACCCCGACCATTGCACCTATGATTATCCTGCCGGGATGATCACGGTGTTGGCCATAGACCATACGGAAGACCAGGAAGCGCCGCGTTACGTAGCGCTTCAGTCGCCGCGCACGGTCATCGGCCCGGAGCGCGTCGTCTTGCGCGGTGTGGTCGCCGACGCTTCGCCTGTGCCAACGATTACGGTGCAGGCGCAAGGCCCCCGTGGCAGTGCTACTTTTGCCTGCCTGGACGATACGCCGGGCGATGGGCAGTGGAACTGTGACTGGGATGTGCCGGCCTCCAACGGTGGCATCCGCCCAGACGACGGCGATGTGTTCCAACTCCAGTTCAGCGCGACCGATCCGTTCGGCCAGACCAGCGCGTGGACCGCCCCGTTGACCTTGACGGTGGATACTGTGCCGCCCACGCTGACGCTCGCAGCGAGGTTGCAGGCGACGGCGCCCCTGCCCTTGCTCTCCGGCGCCCGACCCGTGCTCGACGGCGCGCTGAGCGACAATCGCCTGGCGAACCGCGTGGAGGTGTGCGACGCCGCCGGCCAGGGCTGCGCGCCAGCCGGCACGCCGGACGCGACCTGGGGGCTGACGACGACCTACACCTACGATGACGAGCCGGCAGCGTCCATCCCCATCGCCGATGCCGTTCAGAACGAGGTCTGCGGCGCATCTGTGGTGCGCACGTTCGCCGTCAGCGAGGCGTTCGCCGTCGCCGATGTGCAGGTGGGCCTCAATCTCACGCACGCGTTCCGTGGCGACCTTGTTGCTATCTTGCAAGCGCCTTCCGGCGTCACCGTCACGCTTGTACAAGACAGCGACAACAACCGCCACAACTATGACGTGCTGCTGACCGACGCCGCTAGCAAAGCCGTCAGCGACGACTGGCAAGACCACGACACGGCCGCACCGTACTATGAACATCGCCTCTATCCATCCCAGCCGCTGTGGACGTTCCACGGCGAACAGGCCCAGGGCGTCTGGACGCTGACGCTGTGTGACCGATGGCTTGAGGATACCGGCGCATACCAGCGCAGCCGTCTCATCTTGAGCCGGGATGTCTTGCCCGCCAACACCCAGGCGAATTGGTCGTATGCGCTGCCCAACGTGGAGGATAGCGATAACCAGGTGTACACTTCGACTTTGTACGCGCTCGATAGCGTGGGCAATCGCACGCTGACCCAGATGCTTGTCTATCGGGTAGACAATGTCGCGCCCGTGCTGACCGTAACCCAGGCTGCGTCAACCGTTTGGTTGAATGGGCAAGACCTTGCGCTGGCCGGGCTGGTGCGCGATGGCGACCAGGCGCACGTGTTGGCATTGGTGCAAGACCCCCAGGGCGTGCAGACTCAGGAGAACGTCCCGCTAAACGACGGGGAATGGCAGTTCCATCTGCACCCCGTGTGGCCAGGCGACCACACGGTGTACATCCATGCCATAGACCCGGCGGGGAATCTCACCACGGCGGGGCCCTATCGCGTGCGTGTCATTGCCGCGCCGCGCCTTGTGAAACAGATAGAACCGATGGGAGAGATACCGCTGGGCAGCGTCGTCACCTATACACTCAAGCTCTACAATGACAATGCCGAGCCAATTCCTTCCATCGTAATTACCGATCCGCTGCCCGTTCTATTGAGCAATCCACGCACAGTCACAGGCACGGTGTTCTTGCCTGTCGACAATACATTGCGCTGGGGGCCGTTCGCGCTGAATGGAAATGATACGGCCACGCTCATCTTTACGGCTATCGTAACCAACGCCTCCGCCTACTATGGAGCGACAGTGAGCAACATGGCCTACTTGACGGCGGCTGGCTTTGACCCCGGCGTTTCCAACGTGGCCGAATTTCGCATCGAGCAGGCGCCGCCCGCGCCCTACCTCGTCATCACAAAGTCTGTGGCGACGGCCCACACCCCAGCGCAGCTGGGCGACTCCATTACGTACACGATTGTCGTTACCAATAGTGGTTTTGCCGACGCTGTGGGCGTGATGCTCACCGATACCTTGCCGGCGGGCGTGACCGGCGCGGGCTTGAACTGGACGGGCGTCATTTCAGCCACGCAATCGGTTTCATTCACGTTGGGGGCGACTGTCACGACAGATACAGCCTACTTGGGCCGCCCGATCACCAACACGGTTTACCTGAGCCACGCCAGCGGTAACACGTTTGCTCACGCCCGATTTGCCATCGCAAGCAAGACCATTATCTACCTGCCGGTGGTCATGCAGAACTATGCGCCGCTGCTTGATGTATCTGACCTGGCGCCGAGCGACAAGCTGGTGATTGCACCAAGATAGGCGCAGGTGCCGCTCGCTTGGCGCAGGAAAAGCCGGTAGCCAGTCAATAGACATTATCGGGAATAACATTTTTCACCGCGAAGGCGCAAAGCACGCAAAGAATTTCAATACAAAACTTGGCGCTCTTGGCGTCTTGGCGGTTCAAGAAACCTTATTTCCGAAAGTTTAATATTTAACCACCTGTGCGGTTGAATGTAAGGCCTCACGCAGCGCATGCAGCAGAGTGAGGCGCACCGGGCTGGCGCGTTGCAGTTCGTCCAGCAAGTCTTGCTTGAGTTGCTGGTAGCCCGCCCAGTTGTTGGCGTAGGCGCGATGCCCCCAAGTCCACTCCAACGTGGGGCCGCGCAAGGCTACATCCAACCGATCCAGGCTGAAATCAAAGGCCAGCACCATTTCTGGCAAGGAAATGCTCATTTACTTACCCCCTTTACGCAAATGAAATGACGAATGTGTCGGCCGCAGAGGGGTACACCCCAACACTGCCCGCCCGCAACAGCCTCGTGCTAATGAGAGCCTGGCTGCTCGGACGGGGACAACCCCTGGCTTCGGATGACCCGAACTGCTACAGCCAGTGCCGTCCAGGCAGCTACTCACAATCCGTGTTAGAAGTGCACGGCGGGGCGCGGGGTTACACACTCTGAGAGAAGACACCGGTTCGCACCGGACAACCAGGAGAAAAAGAACACCCTCGCCGCCGACAATGGATCGTCATCCATTGTATCCCAAGTTGGGGTGTATGCCTATGCGGCCGACCTGGCACTCAAGGCTTAAAGAACTATCTTATGGATTATTTTATACGAGGAGGGCGGCCAATGACCGATCCGAAGCAATTCAAACCCGGCGTTCCCTTTACGCTCGAGGAGTACAGGGCAAAGGAGCCAATATGAGCGAGGTTCAGCACCCCAACGAGTTGATCAAACAGGCC
>ENA-UOWE01002438-UOWE01002438.1-activated-sludge-metagenome-genome-assembly--contig:-NODE-2438-length-20466-cov-5.415266_pt1 | contig 20466 bp, 15 predicted proteins | sample MGYA00249841_ERZ761562 | MGnify/ENA primary metagenome ERZ761562 (study PRJEB28883, sample SAMN05720200) | activated sludge metagenome | isolation source: Anaerobic digester | place: Japan... | reverse complement strand
GCCTCGGCGCGCGCGACAGAGGGAAACAATACGCACAGCGCGACGATCGCAGCGAAACGCGTCAAGCGCCTCGCGACTGGGGCACATCGGTTCATCGTCATATTATTTCTCCTTTACCTCGGCCATTGCCGAAGACACGATCTCGAGCGCGGTAGATAGGCCGTCGAGGCCGGCCCGCGCGAGACCGTCAGAGCCGTCGACCGAGCCCTGGGCGACCGGGACAAGCCGTACCGTGGCGCCCCGCTCAGCCCGAAATCTTCCCTCGTACACGAGGGAGGGTTGTCCATTTACCCCTGAGTAACCGGGGCTTCCTTTTTTCGCCTTCTTCGGCCAACGTTCGTTGTAGTCGAAGCTGTGGTTCACCTCGAGCCTGATGACGTACTCGCGACCGGGAACGAGATCGACGGACCCAGAGATCGCCGCCGACGCGTCGGGCGTCGCCGAGCTCGCCGCGTCCACCGAGGGATCTGATCCCGAAGCGCGGGCGCGCGCGGCCGACCATACGGGAAGGGACTCGGGCCGCCCCTCATCGGGCGCGCCGGTCCAATCCTTCGACACGGTCTTGCCCGATACCGCGAGGGTGGCGACGTACTCTCCGTCGGCCGTCTCGACCCATACCGCGTACTGCGGATCCTTCTTCACCTTGATCACGGCGATCCACATCGAGCCCGTCCACTCGGGACCGGGAACGATCGTCGCCTCGACGGCGAGACGCGGTTCCGCGGCCGCGAGGGCCGCCGGAACGCCAAGGGTAACCGCCGCAAGAGCGATAAGCGCGAACGCTTTCTTCTTCATATCAACCTTCCTTTCCGTTTAGGAGCCGCCCGCACACGAGCTCGATCATCCGATCGGTAAACTCGACGCCGCGTTCCCAATACTCGGGCACCGTACGCTTATATAGAATCGACTCGATCGCGCCCCAAAGGGCGGCGACGGCGAGCGCCGCGTCGAGTAGGGTATCCGCGCTTTTCGAAAAACCTTCGGCCACCGCGCGATCGAGCAAGTCGCGCGCGAGCGCCGTGCTTCGGTAATAGGGCGCTTGGGTTTCCGCGCTGGGGTCCTCGTTCGGACGAAATCGCCCCATCACGAGAAGCGCGATCCTTGGGTTCTCGAAGCACCAGTCGCGAAACGCGGAAAGCCCGGCTTTGATCGTTTCGGGCATGGTCGGCGCGGCCGCAACGTCACGCGCGATATGCGCATCCATCCGCTCAAGGCAATCTCGCTTGACCGCGTCAAATAGCCGATCCTTGTCGGCGAAATAGTAATAGAGCGCAGTCGCCGACACACCCGCGCGCGCGGCGATCTCGCGCATGCCTATTTCCTCCGGCTCCTTTTCCATCAAAAGGGCAAGGCACTCTTCGCGTATACGCCGTTCGAGTTCTGGATTCGGGCCACGCATCTTCTCTTCCCCTTATTCAGATACTTAACAATGTTAAGTTAATACCGTTCAGTTTATTTGTCAATATGAAAAATGCTTCTCAATCACGATTATTTTCTGTATTCGATTTCGTTTATGAGGACGCCGGACCCCCCGAAAAGAACGACCTGTCCGCCAGGAAGGGTCTCCAGACGCACGCGATTTGCGAGGTTCCGTTCCCCATTTTGCTCGAGCACGAGCGGAGTCCCATCCCATAACCCGTTTCTTAGGAGGTAATACCCCAGAGCCGAATTGCCCGAGCCGGTCGCCGGATCCTCCAGATAGCCCATACGCGGCGGGAAAACCCTAACCCTCCACGAGGCGGCATGATCGACAGTCTCTCGGGTGAACACTTCGACGATATCGGCCCCTGACGCGAAGCACCAGTCCTTCAAGACCTCGAAATCGGGCGCGAGGGAAAGGACGGCGTCGAGGCCGGAAACCGGCACGAGCAGGGTATCGAGCCCGGCATTGACGATCGACAGCGGAAGGCTCGGGTCGAGAGCCGCAGGATCAAGCCCAAGGGCCCAAGCGGTGTCGTCCCGGGGGATCGCCGCGTTTCGAAACCGCGGCTCCGGAGCCCGAATGAACACAGCGTCGGCCTCGGCTCGGGGATAGACGTCGAGCGCGCCGCGGTTAGTCAGTATCGAAAAGGGCTCGCCGTCGCGTACCGCCCCCGACCGCGCGAGATCGTGCATGGCGGCGATAGTCGCGTGCCCGCAGAAATCAACCTCGCGCTCGGCCGAGTAGTACTTACACCGATAAAGAGGTTGGCGGGCACCGGCGGCGACACCGAGCGCGGCGGCATCGTACTGCGGATGCCCGATAGGAAAGAAAAAACCAACCTCGCGCACCTCGTCCCGAAGCTCGCGCGCGATGGTTTGCATCGTCTCTGGAGGGAGGACCTGGTCAGCGGAAGGATAGCAAACGGCGGCAGGATTGCCTGCCGAGCCGTTCCAGGAAAAAGCATCGATTTTGCGAAGCGTCACGTTCATTCTGTGCTCCCTGTTTTGTTTTCCGTACGGTATCCCATTTTGGGCGCCCTTGTACAGAAGAGGCCGACAGGGGACGGCAAGAAAGGTCGGGCACGCGCCCTGCCGGGTGGTATAGAATCAACCCAGGAGGAACGAAGGATGAAGCAGCGCTTTACGTATCAAGTGATGGAAGGGGACGCCATGGCCGTCGGAAGAGAGGAGGCCCGCGCGCTGAAGCGCGTCGCCCCCGGCGCGATCCCTTTTTTCGCCAACCCGCTCGGCGGCAACGCGACCAGGCTCGCCGAGGCGGAGTCCCTGCTCAAGATGACCGACGAGTGGTGCCCGGGCCTCGTCGCGGAGATCGAGGGCTTCGCGAAGGAATTGGGAACTCGCCCTGAGTCCGTCGTGTGGTACACGGCGACGATCCCGCACACGGGCCACTGCAGTCACTTCGCCATCCTCCCCGATCGCACCGCCTCGGGAAGCGTGATCTGCGGTAGGAGCTACGAGTGGAGTCTTGAGGACGAATTCACCTTGCGAACGGTCCGCGTCCGCGGCCACTACGGGCACACTGGGTTCGGCGTGTTCATCTTTGGTCGATACGACGGTATTAACGAGAAAGGCCTGTGGGTATCGATGAGCGCGGGGAACCCGCGGCCCGACCGCCCCCTCCCGTCGAACAGGGGGTTCCGATTCTGGGCGCTGCTTCGAACCATCCTCGACCGCGCGGCGAACGTCGAGGAGGCGATCGAGATCGCGTCCTCCTTCCCACTCGCGTTCGAGCTTAACATGATCGTCGCGGACCGGGGCGGGCACGCGGCGCTGATCGAGAAGGGGCCCGACGCCCAATCGATTAAGCGCGCGGACTCAGGTATACTTTTCTCGACGAACCACTTCGCCCTTCCCGGTACCCGCGACGGACAGCCGGACATCTTCGCGCACTCCGATGTGCGAGCCCGCTACCTCGCGAAGTCCCTCGCGGAGGGGAAACTCTCGACCGAGGACGCGCGACGAATACTTTCGGCGCGCATGCCCGATGGAGTGGTCGCGCACTACTACAAAGACTATTTCGGCACATTGTGGTCCGCGTACGCCGACCTCTCCGCGGGCACCTTCAACGTCTGCTTCGGGGCTCCGGACGTCGCGGGGAACGATTTCCGACCCTTCAGCCCGGGCGACCCCGTCGGCATGACTGAGTACTACGCAGAGCTTCCCGACGAGACCGCGCCCGTGGAGACGTGGGCCCGTATTCCGCGCGCGGCGGATTGATGCTACACTGTCGGGGTCCCCGAAGGAGGGCCCCGATGGACTGGCAAGGGAGGATGGTCGCCGCGATCGACTGGATCGAGGCGCACCTGACGGAGGATTTCGACGTGGAACGCGCGGCGGCGGCCGCGAACGCGTCCGCGTTCCACTTCATGCGCATGTTCGACGTTATCACCGGGATATCCCCGGCCGAATACGCGAGGCGACGGCGCCTCACCCGCGCGGCAATCGACCTCGCCTCGACCGATGATCGGATCATCGACGTCGCCCTTCGCTACGGCTACGACTCGCCCGACTCATTCGCCCGCGCCTTCAAGAGGGAATTTAACTGCCTGCCGAGCGAGGCAAGACGCCCTGGCGCGTCCCTGCACAGCTATCCCCCACTTTCGTTCACGGTTGCGTTGCGAGGCGACAAGCCGATGGAGTTTCGCGTCGAAAGGGGACAGGCACTGTCGCTTACCGGTATCGCGACCCGAGTACGCAAGGCGAACGGGGAGAATTTCATCGCCGTGCCTGCCTTCTGGGAACGGGCAGACGCCGACGGAAGTTTCGCCGCGCTCTGCAAGAAAGCGACGCCTCGCCGCCTCGGCGTGATCGGGGTGTGCCACGAATTCGACTGCGTAACGGGCGACTTCACCTACGCGATCGCGATCGAGCGGCCCGATGACCGAAGTGGCCTGCCCGAACGGTGCGTCGACTTCGAGGTCCCCGCCTCGACCTGGGCGAAGGTTACCTCGCGCGGCCCCCTTCGCGCGAATTTCCAGGATACCATCAAACGAATCTACTCGGAGTGGTTCCCTTCCTCCGGGCGCGAGCACGCGGGCACGGCCGAGATCGAGTACTACCCCGACCTTCCCGACGCCGAGGCTCTCGATTATTGGTGCGAGTACTGGGTACCGATACGATAAACGAGCGACAGCCGACTCGCCCGGCATCCGTTGCGCAAGGACGCCGAGGCGTCCTATACTTCGGGCGATGATTACGGAAACGACCCTTATCCTCGCCTCGGACGAGGAAGGCAACGAGCAGGAGCTTAAGAACCGGGCCGCGCGCGCGCTCGGCGTCCCCGCGCAAGACATAACCGCCGTCACCGTGCGGAAGAAATCCATCGACGCGCGGCACGGGCGGGTCAAGGTCGCCCTCCGCGTCGCGGTATATATCGGTGAGCAGCCTCCCTCTTCCGCAGCGGGGTTTGATGAGTTCGTCCCGAAATGGAGTCCCGTCTCGAAAGGAAGACGCGCCATCGTCGTCGGCTCGGGTCCCGCCGGCCTCTTCGCCGCGCTCAAGCTCATCGAGCGCGGCGTCACGCCAATCGTCCTCGATCGAGGCGGGACCGCTTCGGAAAGAAAGCGCGACATCGCTCGCATCTCCCGGGAGGGATCTATTAATCCCGAATCGAACTACTGTTTCGGCGAGGGAGGGGCGGGAACTTTTTCCGACGGCAAGCTCTACACGAGGTCGAATAAGCGCGGCGACGTCGGGCGCGTACTCTCGATCTTCCACCACCACGGCGCCGAGCCGGAGATACTCACCGACGCGCATCCGCACATCGGGACCGATCGGCTCCCCGCCATCGTCGCGCGCATGGTCGAGACCGTTCGGGCAAACGGCGGCGAGGTACGCTTCTGGGCGCGGGTCATCGACCTGATCCTCGACGGCGCGGGAAACGGGTCAACCGCGGGGACAGAGCCTCGCGGCCGGGCCGTCCGCGCGCGAGGCGTCGTCCTCGCAGATGGCGAGAAGATCGACGCAGACGCGGTGATCCTGGCGACGGGCCATTCCGCCCGCGACGTGTACGCCCTTCTCGCGCGACGCGCTACCGCGCTCGGAATACGCGCCCTCGAGGCAAAAACCTTCGCGATGGGCGTGCGCGTCGAGCACCCGCGCGAGCTCATCGATCGCATTCAATATCATGGAAAGCAGACAGAGGGGCTTCCCGCCGCGACCTACCGACTCGTAGCGCAGGTCGAGGGCCGCGGGGTTTATTCCTTCTGCATGTGCCCGGGTGGGCTCGTCGTGCCCTCGGCGACGGCGAACGGAGAGATCGTGGTCAACGGGATGTCGCCCTCGAGCCGGAACGCCCGATGGTCGAACGCGGCCATCGTCGTCGAGACGCGTCCCGAGGACGTGCCCCAGGAGTTCGCGCATGCGGAGCGGGACGATGACCTTCCCGACGATCCCGCGCTCGCGGGGCTTCGCTACCAACGCTGGGTCGAGCGAGAAGCCGCCCAAAACGGGAGAGGACAGGCGGCGCCGGCGCAACGACTCGTCGACTTCCTCGCCGGCCGCGACTCCGCCTCGCTCCCCGAAAGTTCCTACAGTCCCGGGCTCGTCCCCTCGCGACTTGACCGCTGGCTCCCCGCGCCGATCGCGTCGCGGCTCGCGTCTGCCTTCCAAACCTTCGATCGCTCGATGCGCGGATTCGTCTGCCCGGATGCCTTGCTGATCGCCCCCGAGACGCGAACGTCCTCGCCCGTCAGGGTCTTGCGGGACGCGGAAACCGGGCAGTCCCCCGCCTTCGCCGGGCTTTTCCCCGCGGGGGAGGGCTCCGGGTACGCGGGCGGCATCGCGTCGTCGGCCATGGACGGCGAGAAAGCGGCCGAACTCGCGGCCTCGTACGTCATGTCGCTTGAAGGTTCAGACCGCTAGGTCGCGTCGACGAATTCGCTTATAGACGCGGGCTTGGCGAGATAGTAGCCCTGCAGGAAATCGATCTCGAGCCGCTTAACGGACTGGAACACGTGCTCGTCCTCGACGTACTCCGCGACCGTCTTCTTATTCGCCTTTTTACAGAAGAGGACAATTCCCTCAACGAGGGTCCGCGCGTTTTCGTCGCTCTTGATCCGCGTGATCAGCGAGCCGTCGATCTTGACGATGTCGATGGGTAAGTTCACCAGGTTGCAGTAGTTCGAGTAGCCAGTCCCGAAATCGTCGATCGCGATCTTAAACCCGTAGCGGGTGATGTAGTCGATGAACCAAATGCATTTCTCGAGCTCCACGAGCTCGTCGCTCTCCAGGATCTCGAAGATGATCCTTCCTCTTTTCTCGCGGATCGTCTCGTATACCTCGTCGACGAGCATGATGAAATCGGGCCGCACGATGTCGTTAATCGAGATATTGATCGAAACGTCGACGTCGTGCTCGACGATCGCCTCCGCCGTTTTCCTCATGATGAACTCGGTAAGGTACTGGTAGAAGCCGGTCGACTTCGCCACCTCAAGATAGGGATATACCGACACGTAGGACCCGTCCTGGACCTTCAGGCGAAGGAGGGCCTCGTACCACTCGACCTTGCTGCCAAGCGCGTCGAAGACCGGCTGAAACACCGCCTTAAACGTCCCGTTTTCCCTGTTGCTGATGAGCTCGGAGAACTTCATCACCGACTCGTAGGCGTTCCGCCGCTCGACCTTGTCATCGTCGAAAATCGTGAAGCTCGAATGCCCGCGCTCCGCCTTCTTGAGCGCGATGTCCGCCTTCGAGAACGGGCTGCGATCGTCGCCGGGGCAGACGATCGTCCCCCCAATGCGGTACACCAGGCGAATGCGGTCCGACTCCCAAGGCAGGGTCTCGCTCTCGAGCGCCTTTAACAAATCGCTAATAAGTTGCGCGGCCTCGGCGACGGTGGGTTGCACGATCCGCTCGCTCAGGACGCCCCACTCGTTGAACTTAAGCTGAAAGACGCGAAAACCCAACCGCTCCTCGTACTTCCTGAGCTTACGTGAGGCGAACTGAGATATGGTATCGGAAAACTCATACCCAAACAGCGCCACGAGGTCGCTAAAGTTCTCGATCTTTATGATCGCGAAGATGTAGCGTCGATTCGCGTCGATCGAGTGCTCGAGGACGTCCTTATTCGGCAAGCCGGTCGTCTCGTCGAAGATCAAGAGGTTCGTCAGGCGATCGATCATCGCCTCCTGTCGACGCTCCACGTGATAGGAAAGGACGAAGAGGATTGCGCCAATCCCCACGAAAGTCGCAATGGTCACGGGCTCCGGGCGCACCGTCCACGACGGCCCAATACCGGCTAATTGCAAGAGGTAGGACGCGACGATGGCCACGAAAAAACAGGCGGACCATATCGAGCCACGAACGCGGCCGCGAAGCTGCATCGCGAACGGCGAAAAAACGGCGAATATGATGAGATATGACTCGCTCGAGCCGGGAAGGAACACGACGGCGAAGAATCCGACGGCGAGGAACACGAGGGCAACGAGGATCAGCGCGCGTACGCGCCGGAATCGCGCGAGGGCGACGAGAAAAAGCGAAAGCAAGCCGAAGGGTATGGCGAACGCAGGAAAGCGGTTCGGCCTACCCGCGGCGAAATCAGATAGGTAGAGCAAGACAAGGACGAAAAGGGCGGCGATGACCGAGAAAAAAAGCAATTTGAGCTTAAACGACCGCCCTTCTTCCCGAATCGACTGGTACCAAGCGGTTTTTTTATAGTTAAAGAACCCTAGTTCTTTTTTTTTGAGCTTTTGTTCAAGCATTATAAGAAGATACTATAAGCAGTAACCCCATTTGTCAACCAAATCTAATATTCGAACACCTTACCTTCGAAGGATAGTATTCCCTCATCGCGCATCCTGGAGAGCTCGCGCGAGAGGGCGCTTCGGTCAACCGCGAGGTAATCGGCGAGCTCGGCTCGCGAGAAGGGCACCTCGACGCGCGCGCGACCGCCCTGGCGTCGACGCTCGGCGGCGAGATAGGCGATGACCTTTTCGCGCGTCGTGCGCTTTCCGCATATCTCGATCTTCTCGCTCAGCGTAAGGTTTTTGCGGGCGACGAGCGCGACGAGATTCTCGATCAGTTTTCCGTGAAAAGAGCAGGCGTTCGAGCAAGGGCGCAGCATCCTCTTATACGGGATAAACAGGACATCCGTGCGCTCGACGGCGACCACCGAAACGGGACTTCTCGCCACCCCGGCGCACGCGAGGCTCTCGGCGAATATCTCGCCGCGCCCGAAGCCGGCGATGATGGCGCGATTGCCGTCGTAGTCGACGCGGGTCACCTGCACCGACCCCGCGAGGATTATGCCGATGGAGTCGATCGGATCGCCTTCATGGAGAACGCGAGCGCCCTTCGCGTAGGAACGCGCGTGCGTGCCGAAGCAGGAAAGAAGGCGCGTGGCCTCCTCTGGCTTGATGCCGACGAAGAGCGCGCAATTGCCGGGTATGTCCACTACAGCCTCCTCGATCCTTGCGTACCGCAAACTCGTTTTTCGCGTCGCGCGTTGCTTTTGCAACAATACTATCGCGAAGGATCGCGTATATTCAAGACGTACTGAAGGAGAACACCGATGAAAAGACAGATTATCAAGATAGACGAAAGCCTTTGCAACGGGTGCGGACTCTGCGCGGCAGCCTGCCACGAGGGCGCGATCGGTATGGTCGACGGGAAAGCGAGGCTTTTGCGGGACGACTACTGCGACGGGCTCGGGAATTGCCTCCCGGCCTGCCCAACCGGGGCGATCAGCTTCGAGGAGCGCGAGGCCGCGGCATACGACGAGGAGGCGGTGCGCCGCCACATCGCGCAGCGCGGCGAAGAGGGCCCCGGGGCCCATGCCGAGCCCGAGAAGCCCATGGCCTGCGGTTGTCCCGGCACGATGGCCCGCAAAATCGAGCGCGCGGCGCAGGCACCCGCCGTTAGCGGCGCGCCGGGTAGCGCTTCCGAGCTTTCGCAGTGGCCGGTACAGATAAAGCTCGTGCCCGTCCGGGCGCCGTACCTTGACGGCGCGCACCTTCTCGTCGCGGCCGATTGCGCCGCCTACGCCTACGCGGCCTTCCACCGCGACTTCATTAAGGGACGCGTCGCGCTCATCGGCTGCCCGAAGCTCGACAGCGGGGACTACACCGAGAAACTGACGGCCATCCTAGCCGAGAACGACATCAAGAGCCTGACGATCGCCCGCATGGAGGTGCCCTGCTGCGGCGGCCTCGCGCACGCGGCGACCGAGGCCCTGCGCGCGAGCGGAAAGTTCATCCCCTGGCAGGTGGTCACCATCGGGACGGACGGCTCGATTAAGGCGTGACCGCGGCGGCCTCGGGCACGAGGCTCGCCTTCACGTAGTTGTCCGCGCGGAAATACTTCCGCGCGAGCTCGCGCATCTTGGCGGCGGTCATCATCCCCTCGACGATAGGCAAGTCGGCGATCTCGTCGAGGGGGTGCCCGCGGACGACGTTTCGCGTCATGTACCAAGCCCAATACCCGTTGTTCCGCATGCCGGTCTCCAACGACTTACGGAACGCCTCGCGGGCTTTAACGAGGTATTCCTCCCCGATCTCCCCGTCTCGAAGCCACGCAAGCTCGCGGAATACCGCCGAGGACAACTCGGACGCGCGGCTTGGCTCGCAGCCGAACTGCACGCTCGCCCGATAGCTCGGGTACGGGATCTGCGAGACGTAGCCCCAGGCGTCGGCGCCGTAGGTCCCGCCAAGCCCCTCCCGAATCACCTCGCGAAGCCGTATGTTGGCGATCAGGAAAAGGGCGTCGGCGAGCTCGGCTTCCCAACGCTCGGTCGCGACGCGGCCGCCGAAGCCGAGATACACGTTCGCCCGGCTCTCGATACCCATCGCGAGGGTCTCTTCGCTAATCCCGGAGGGAAAATCCTTCTTGATATCGCGCGGCCGTTCGCCCGTTGCGCGAGTCGCGGGCTTGAAGGAGAGATACTGCTCGCACAAAGAACGTAGTTCGTCCTCCGGAATCGCCCCAACGAATATGAAAGTAAAGTCGCCCGGGTCCGCGAAGCGGTCGCGATAGACCCGTTCGGCGCGCGCGCCTTCCATCCGCGCTATCAGCGCGCTCGAAAGAGGCTCGGCCCTTGGGTGCCCTCCTGAGGAAAGCCGCTCAACGAGGTCGGCGAACATCTGGTCGGGGTTCCGGTCGCGCGCGCTCACCTCGACGCGCAGGCGGGTAACCAATGACCCCCACGCCTCGTCGGAGAAACGGGGCGCGGCGAAGTAAAGGTACGCGAGCTCGACGAGAGTCCTGAGATCCTTCACCGACGACGAGCCGATGAAGCCCTCGTACGCCTCGTCGAGAATCGGCCTAAGCTCGACGGACTTTCCGGCAAGGCGTCGCTGCAGATCGACCGCGGAAAAATCGCCGAGGCCCGAGAGGGCAAGATAATCGAGGGCGACCCGGGCCGAGGGGAAATCCGCGTCCGTGACGAGCGATGAGCCGCCGAGGCTGACGGCCCGGAAGATGATTTGGTCATCCTTGAAGTCGGTGGGCAGGTATAGAACGGTCGCCCCGTTCGAGAGCACGAGACGGCGAATGCCGGTTCTCTGTTCCCGCCCCTCGGAGACGATTGAGCCGCGAGCCGGCGGCGCCGAAACCAACGGGCGGTCAGCCGGCGAGTCGATGTACGGGGTAAGAGGTTTCTCGGGGCGATGGTCGCGCCATTCCGCGGCGAGCGTCGCCTCTTCGGGCAGTTCCCCCGAGTCGGTTCCCGCGCTCGCGAGAAGAACCTCGCCCCGCGCGGAGAAAAGCGAGGAGACTTCGCGGGAAGCTTCCTCTTTCGTGACGGTCGGCGCGATCGAGGTTACGAGTCGATGGCGCTCCTCCATCGAAAGAAGGAGTGTCCCTCGCGTCAGGTAGGAGACGATCTCGTCCGCGAAGGCGGCCGAATGGCGCTTCTGTCGCTCAAGATACATCTGCTCGGCTTGCGCGAGCGCCGAGTCCCTGGCGCGGGCCAGTTCCCCGTCGGTAATCCCAAACCGGCGAACGCGCTCGAGCTCGTCAAGTGCCATTCGAAATGCCGGCATCGCGTTTCCAAGCGACGGCGCGACGTACAGGAAGGAAAACTCGTTCCCGGCGAGCGGGCGATAGTTGCCCGCCTCGGCATCGACCACGAGGGGAGACGACTCGAGCGCCTTCTCGGCAAGGCGAAGGTTGAACGCCGCGAGGCCCATATCGCGGGCGAGCCGGGCGCGATAATCACGCTCGGACGCGATGGGCTTCGCGGGGAAAGCTTGATAGAGCTCAAGCGCGGTGTAATCGAGCTCGGGATCGGTCGCGCGCGACACTCGTGGCGTGCGTCCCGGGGGGACGACGGGATTTCGCGCCGGCGCCGCCTCGGCAGGGCGCGCGAGCGGGGCGAACGCTGCCTCGATTTTCGACCGCACAACGGCGGCGTCGCAATCGCCGACGACGATAACGCTCATCAAGTCGGGTCGATACCACTTGCGGTAGAAGTCGACGACGCGCTGCCGGGGAATGGTCTTGACGATCTCGGGATCCCCGATCGGCAACCGGTTCGCGAAGGGAGAGTCCGCGAAGAGCACGGGAAGGTGCTTATCCCGAAGCCTACCCTCGGGACCGCGCGAGAGCCGCCATTCCTCAAGGACTACGCCCCGTTCCTTCTCGAGCTCCTCAGGATCAAAGGAAAGTCCGCTCGCCCAATCCGCGAGCACGAGCAAAGCCTTGTCGAGGGCGCCGGGCTCGTTCGCCGGGATCTCGAGTTTGTACACGGTCTCCTGGAAGCTGGTATACGCGTTGACTTCCGGTCCGAAGTTCATCCCTATGGACTCGAAGTAGTCGATGAGCTCGTTCTTTCGAAAGTGCTCGCTTCCGTTAAAGGCCATATGCTCGACGAGGTGCGCCACGCCGCGCTGATCGTCGTCCTCGTCCACCGAGCCCGCGCGAACGACGAGCCGAAAAACGATACGGTTCTCAGGCTCGCGGTTTTCCCGCACGAACCAGGAAAACCCGTTTTCCAGCGAACCGCGCTCGATCGCGGGGTCGACCGGGAACCCGGAACTCTCGGCAGGCGTCGAGACGCAGCCAAGGAGCATGGCGGCAACGAGGACCGCGAAGACGGCCGCGAGGGCCCTGCGAGTGGCAACCATGGAAAGCCTCCTACTCTATCTTGAAGCGCGAAAGATCCGCGCGCATCGCGTCCACGGCTTCCTTATTGACGACTCCGAGCTCGGCGATCTCGCGCATCGCGTTATTGATCTCGCCGACCCCGTTGATGATCTCAAGCATGGAGTCGGCGACCTCCTGGGTGATCGTCTTGAGGGAGACGAGCACCTCGAGAAGACGCCCGTTCCCGCGGGTCATCTCGCCGGACCCCTCCTCGACGGAGACGGTAATATCGCGCATGGAGGTCAGGGCATCGAGCACCTGCGCGCTTCCCTCGTCCTGCTCGGTCATCGCCTGGTTGATCTGGGAAACGAGGTCGTTCACCTGGTTCACCGAGGCCTCGATCTCCTCGAAGGCGCGGTTGGTGTCCCCGGACGAGCGGCCGACGTCCGCGATAAGATCGCGCATATCCTGGATGTCGCGCGCGATCGACTTCGCCTGCGTTCCCGCGCCCTCGGCAAGCTTGCGTATCTCGTCGGCGACCACCGCGAACCCGCGGCCCGCGTCGCCCGCGTGCGCGGCTTCGATCGCCGCGTTCATCGCGAGAAGGTTTGTTTGGCCGGCGATCCCCGAGATGAGCGAGGTCGCTTCCGAGAGCCCGTCGGACCGCTGGATAACGGTGCGGATCATCTCGTTGGCCATGCCCAGCTGGTCCTTACCCTTGACGGCGAGTCCCTGCAGCGAGCCGACGTGCTTTCGCGTCACCTCGGTCATGTTCGAGACGGAGGAAAAATTCGATATCATCTGCTCGATCGCGGCCGAGGATTCCGTGACCGCCGCGGCCTGGTTTCTGATTTGGTTGCCGAGCGACTCGATGTTCCGCGCCATCTGCTCGACAACGGCGGCGGTCTCGTCGAGGCTCTTACGCTGGGCGTCCATCCTGTCACGGGTCCCCTCGACGTTCCCCTTGATCTGCGCGGCGCTCGCCGCCGTCTCGGTCACCGTGCTCGCGAGGCTCTCGCTCGTCTCGGTAAGGCGGTCGGCGCCCTTGAATATCGTGCGCAGGGCCTTTCGTATCGATTCGAAGAAAAAGTTCAGCGCCGTCGCGATGTCCCGCACCTCGTCGTTTCCGCGCACGTCGATCCTGCGCGAAAGGTCTCCACCCTCGGCTTCCTTTACGACGGAACCGATCACGTTAAACCGGGCGATAAGCGACCGGTTCAGGAAAAAGGTGAGCGTCACGATAACGAACGAGACGGCGAACCCCATGAGCCAGAAACTCCCCCCGCGGGTCTTGTTCGCGACGACGAGCAAGTCCTCGCGGTAAATCGAGATACCGACGACCCAGTCGATTGCCTTAAGGCGCTTGAACGAGACGTGCTTGGGAAAAATGCGGCGCTCGTCGTTTGGCTTCGACCAGAGGTATGTCGCCAAGGCGACTTCATCGGTCGCCCGCATCATCTGTTGGATGAACGCGTACTCGCTCAAGTCGGCTCCGCGGAGCTTGTATTCGGGGTGCGCGGCGATCGTCCCGTTAACGGCGACGATAAACGGATACCCTTGCCGCCCGACGTTCCGGCCGACAACGTACAAGTCACTGAGCTTATCGCAACTGACCAAGGCGACGAGATAATCCCCTCGGTTTTGCCCGGCCTGGAGGCGGGCGCCTATCGGCACGCAAAAGCCCGAACCCGGCTCGATCTCGCCGGGTGACGGAAGCGCGAACGAGAGCTTGCCGGACGCCAGCGCGTCGGCGAGCCCGGGAAGGGCGGACACCGACTTCCCGACGAGGGCGGGAGAGTCGGCGGCGACTACGCGCGCGTCGGCGCCGACGACGAGGGTCGCGGAGAGCAGGGCGTCGCGCTCGGCGACGGCGGAGACCAAGGCGTCGGGTTGGCCGGAGCTGGCTGCGGCCGCCAGCAGGAGGGTTTTCACCGCCTGTATCCGCGCGTCGAAAAGGTCGGATATCGCGTCGGTTTGTTGGGTCGTGTTCAGGATATTCTCGTCGCGCACGGCGCGCGAGATAATCACTGTTTGCAAGCCGAACAGGATGAGCATCGCCACGACTACGGTGGTCGCGACGACCGCCCCCGTCTTGACGATCAGCCTATGCGATCGCTTTTCTGTGCCCATGGAGTACTCCTCGTGGCGTAATTATGGACGAAAGCCGCGCTTTTTTCTACGGTCCGTCGGTTGACCGCCGCGTTTCGACCGAGTATCCTGACCGCATGACCGAGCTTACCTCCCAGATCCACAGCCGACTCACCTTCGCCATCATATCCCACCCCGACGCGGGAAAGACCACCATAACCGAGAAACTCCTCCTCTTCGGAGGCGCCATCCACATCGCAGGTGCGGTCAAAAGCGGGAAAGGCGCGAAGGCCGCGGTCTCCGACTTCATGAAGATGGAGAAGGAGCGGGGAATCTCGATCAGCACCTCCGTGATGGGCTTCGAGTACGGCGGAAGGAAGATCAACCTCCTCGACACCCCCGGCCACGCGGACTTCTCCGAGGACACCTACCGCGGGCTCTCGGCCGTCGACAGCGCGCTGATGGTAATCGACTCCGTCAAGGGCGTCGAGGAGCGAACCCGACAGCTCTGCGTGGTGTGCCGGATGCGGAGCACTCCCATCGCGACCTTCGTCAATAAGCTCGACCGCGAAGGCAAGGACCCCGTCGAGCTCCTTGACGAGATCGAGCGGGAGCTCGCGGTCGAGGTGCGGCCGGTCAGCTGGCCCGTAGGACAGGGAAAGCTTTTCCGCGGGGTATATAACCTCGTCGACGGCAAGCTCTATCTCTTTAGGGCGGGGCAGGACCAGCTCCCCGTCGACGTCGTCGAGATCGACGGGGTTAACGACCCGCGCCTCGACGAGGCGGTCGGCGCGTCCCTCGCGCGCCGGCTTCGCGAGGACGTCGAGATGCTCTCAGGCGTCTACCCTCCCTTCGACCGCGCGGACTACCTCGCGGGTAAGGCGACCCCGGTTTTCTTCGGCTCGGCGCTCAACAACTTCGGGGTGCGCGAGCTCCTCGACGCCCTTGTCTCGATCGCCCCCTATCCCACCCCGAAGGAAGCCGAGGAGCGGCAAGTCGCCCCCGAAGAGGCGAAGTTCACCGGCTTCGTCTTCAAGATACACGCGAACATGAACCCGAAGCACCGGGACCGCATCGCCTTCCTCCGCGTCGTCTCCGGACGCTTCGAGAGAAACACCCTTTACTACCACGTCCGCTCGGACCGGAGCTTCCGCGCCGCGAACCCGACGGCGTTCATGAGCCAGGATCGCGAGATCATCGACGAAGCCTGGCCCGGGGACATCATCGGCCTCCACGATACCGGCGCGTTCAAGATCGGCGACACCCTGACCGAGGGCGAGTCCGTCAACTTCAAGGGCATCCCCAGCTTCGCCCCGCAGATATTCCGCACGATCGTGAACGCCGACCCGCAGAAGGAGAAGCAATACCACAAGGGACTCAACCAGCTCGCCGAGGAAGGCGTCGTCCAGATATTCTCGAAGCTCCACCAGCCGAACGCGCGCGTCATCGGGGTCGTCGGCCAGCTACAGCTCGAGGTACTGCAGTCGCGGCTCGAGAACGAGTACGGGGCCGCGTGCCGCTACGAGCCAATCGACCTCTCGATCGCCCACTGGATCACGGCGGACGACAAGAAAGCGCTACGGGACTTCGTCGACGCCAACTCCAGGCGCGTGCTCGTCGACATCAGGGAAAATTTCGTGTTCGTCTCCGACTCCGAGTGGAGCCTCGACCGCACGAGACAGAACAATCCCGCGATCCGTTTCTACTCGACCTCTGAGATGATTGACCGCCGCGCCTAGGAATGCCGGCGTATAAAAAAAGGGGGAAGCATGAAAACGAACGAAGACCCGCGCCTCGCGGAGGCCCACACGATGTCGTTCGCGGACCGGAAGCGCGAACGTCTTTTCCTGATGCGGAACATCCGGAAGTCGCTCGGGCAGTCGCGCGTCGCGTTCATCCTCGGGCTCCTGATGTACTGCAGCTTCGCCGTCCTCGACTATCACGTCGCGCCGGAAAGCTTCGCCCTCTCGGCCGTGCTCCGGCTCGTGGCCGCGCCCGCTCTTATCGTCCTTTGCCTATACCTCACGCACCGATTCAAGAGCTATCTCGAGCTTTGGTCCATGCTGGTCCTCTCGCTGACGCAGATCGGCCACCTTGTCCTCGTCTCCCTCGGAGACTATCCCGACGTCTACCTGGCGGTCGTCAGCTCGATCGTCATCGTCTTCTGCCTAACCTTCTCGAGCCTCAGGCTTCGCTATGCCCTGACGTTCCTCGCGGTAGACCTCGTCGCCACCTTCGCGGTCTACGCCCTCGTCGTCAGGCCGGAGACCGATGGTTTCCTCTTCGCGACCTACACCCTGCTTTCGTTCAGCTTCCTCGGCATCCTCGCGGGGTACTCGCGCGAGTTCTACGTCCGGCAGGACTTCATCCAGTCGGACGCGCTGATGGACGAGAAGAAAAAGTCCGAATCCCTCCTCCTCAACATCCTACCGCGCACGGTCGCTCAGGAGCTGAAGGCGAGCGGCACGACGAAGCCGGTCAGCTACGACGGGGTTACCGTCCTCTTCGCGGACTTCGTGGGATTCACGCAGCGAACCAGCGGGATCGCGGCCGAGCCGGTCATCTCCACCCTCGACCGCTATTTCTCGTATTTCGATTACATCACCAAGAAGTACAAGCTCGAGAAAATCAAGACGATCGGGGACGCCTACATGCTCGCGGGAGGGCTCGACACCTCCATCCCGACGCACGCGGTCGACTGCATCCTCGCATCCTTCGACTTTCTCGACTTCGTCAGGCGCGACGCCGCCGAGCACGGCGACGGCCTCGCCTTCGACCTCAGGATCGGCGTGCATACCGGCCCCGTCATCGCGGGCGTGCTCGGTAGCCTTAAGTTCTCGTACGACATCTTCGGGTCGACGGTTAACGTCGCCTCGCGGATGGAGAAGTACAGCGAGGGAAACTGCATCAACGTCTCGCGGAACACCTATGAGCTCATCAAGGATTTTTTCGAGTGCGAGAGCCGAGGCATCGTCGAGGTAAAGAACGGGGAGCACTACGAGATGTTCTTCGTGCGCGGTCTCAAGAGCGAACTCTGCCTTGATCGGGAAGGAAACATCCCGAACGGCGCCTTCGTCGCCCTCTACAACAAGCTCGCGGAATCGATCCCCGAAACGACGCGGGCCCGCTAACCCAGGACCTTCACGAAAAGGCGGCGGCGCCTCGGCCCGTCGAATTCGCAGAGGTATATTCCCTGCCACGTGCCGAGCACCAAGAGCCCACCCGAGACGATCACCGTCGCGCTCGAGCCGACGGCGCTCGCCTTGAGGTGCGCGGCGGAATTCCCCTCCGCGTGCCGGAACTCCGCCCGGTCGGGAAACGCCTTGCCGAGGCCGATGAGGAAATCCCGGGCAACATCGGGGTCCGCGTTTTCGTTTATCGTGATCCCGGCCGTCGTGTGCGGGCAGTAGACCAGGCAAAGGCCTTCCGCGACGCCGCTTGAGCGGACGGCGCGGGCGGCCATGTCGGTTACGTCGACGAGGCCCTCGCGCGGGGTATTGATCTCGTACTCGGTTATCATGACTTGATTATACCTCGATGCCGCGGCGAAAAAAAGGGCGCCCCGTAGGGCGCCCTTCGCGTGTCCGTTGTATGGCAAGAACGGTCAATCCGCCTGCTCTTCCTCGTTTCCAGACAGGTAGTCGTTTATGCTCTTCGCCGCCTTCCGTCCCTCGCCCATCGCGAGGATGACGGTCGCGGCGCCGAGGACGATGTCCCCGCCCGCCCACACCCGCTTAAGGCTGGTGCGCTGCTTCGCGTCGACGACGATGTTCCCGCGCTTGGTGACCTCGAGACCCTCGGTGGTCTGGGCCATCAGCGGATTAGACTCGTTTCCGAGGGCGACGATGACGGCGTCGACCGGGATCTCGTGCTCGGTGCCGGCCTTCGCGACCGGGCTCCGCCGCCCGGAGGCGTCGGGTTCGCCGAGTTCGTAGTCGAGCACCTCGACCGCGCGGACGCGGCCGACCTCGTTCCCGAGGATACGGGTCGGGTTCTGGAGGAAGAGGAACTCGACGCCCTCCTCCTCGGCGTGGGCAACTTCCTCCGCGCGGGCGGGCATCTCGGCCCGGGTACGGCGGTAGATGCAATAGACGCGCTCGGCGCCGAGACGGAAGGCCATGCGCGCCGCGTCCATGGCGACGTTGCCCCCGCCGACGACGGCGACGGTCTTCGCCTCGTAAAGGGGGGTCGCCGCGCGGTCGACGTCGTAGGCCTTCATTAAGTTCGCGCGCGTCAGGTACTCGTTCGCGCTAAAGACGCCGATCAGGCTCTCGCCCTCGATGTCCATAAACTTCGGCAGTCCCGCGCCCGTGCCGACGAAGGCGGCGTCGAAGCCCTCGCGGTCGAGAAGGTCGACGAGGCTTTCCGTGCGACCGACGAGGAAGTTCGTGCGGAAGGTAACGCCCATCGACTTGAGGACTTCGACTTCCTTCGCGACGATCGCCTTCGGGAGGCGAAACTCGGGGATGCCGTACACCATGACGCCGCCCGTCTTGTGGAAAGCTTCGAATACGGTTACCTCGTGGCCGGCGCGGCGCGTGTCGGCGGCGACGGTGAGCCCCGCGGGACCAGACCCGACGACGGCGACGCGCTTGCCCGTGGCGGGGGCGACGGTCGGCGGGGTGATCTTCCCGTTCTCTCGCTCCCAGTCCGCGACGTAGCGCTCGAGGCGCCCGATCGCGACCGCTTTGTCGACCGTCTTGAACGACTTGCCGAGGGTGCACTCGCTCTGGCACTGCCTCTCCTGCGGGCACACGCGTCCGCAGATAGCCGGGAGCAGGTTGGTCGTCTTAATCGTGTCGACCGCGGCCTTGTGATCGCCGCGCTGCACGCAGGCGATGAATTCCGGGATCGGGACCCCGACGGGGCACGCGGCCACGCAGGGGCGGTTCTTGCACCCGAGGCAGCGCGCCGCTTCGAGCCGCGCCTGCTCCTCGGTATAGCCGAGGGCGACCTCGCCCATCTCGCGGGCGCGGGCCTTGGGCTCGCCCGTCGCCATCTCCTGCGGCGGGATGGCCATTCGGTCCTTCGGCGTCAGGTTCTTATCCTTGAGGGTATCCCATAGCGCGCGGGCCTCGCCCGCGAGCGCGTCCTTCGTCTTGTGGCTCATCTCGCACCTCCCGCGACCTTCGCGTCGGGATCGCCGACACGCGCGGCTTCCATGTCCATGTGGCACTTGTGGTGATCGGCGTCCTCGCGCCCCTTGTATGCCTTCATCCGCATCATCATGTTATCGAAGTCGACAAGGTGACCGTCGAACTCCGGGCCGTCGACGCAGACGAACTTCGTCTTCCCGCCGACGGTGACGCGGCAACCACCGCACATACCGGTGCCGTCGATCATGATCGTGTTGAGCGAAACGACGGTGTGAACGCCGTAGGGCTTCGTCGTCGCGGCGCAGAATTTCATCATTATGGGCGGCCCGATGGCGACCGCCTCGTTCGGGGGCGTCGCCGACTCGCAGAGCTCCTTCAGCGGCTCGGTAACGAGACCCTTCCGGCCGTACGAGCCGTCGTCGGTTACCACGATGAGCTCGTCGGAGTGGGCGCGCATCTCCTCTTCGAAGATGACCAAGCTCTTGGTACGCGCGCCGATGATCGTTATGACCTTGTTGCCCGCTTCCTTGTACGCCTTGACGATCGGGTAGAGCGGCGCGACGCCGATCCCGCCGCCCACGCAGACGACGGTCCCGACCTTCGAGATATGAGTGGGTCGGCCAAGCGGCCCGAGTATGGCCTCGATCTTCTCGCCGACTTTCTTAAGCGCGAGCTTATGCGTCGTGGCCCCTACGGTCTGGAAGACGAGAGCGATCCATCCCTCGGCCGCGTTCGCGTCCGCGATGGTGAGAGGGATCCGTTCGCCGAAGTCGGTGTCGATTTGAACCAGTACGAACTGTCCCGCCTTTCGGTTTCGCGC
>ENA-UOWE01002436-UOWE01002436.1-activated-sludge-metagenome-genome-assembly--contig:-NODE-2436-length-20477-cov-32.524728_pt1 | contig 20477 bp, 16 predicted proteins | sample MGYA00249841_ERZ761562 | MGnify/ENA primary metagenome ERZ761562 (study PRJEB28883, sample SAMN05720200) | activated sludge metagenome | isolation source: Anaerobic digester | place: Japan... | reverse complement strand
AGAGCTCGCCGGGCCTGGATCAATGGAATAGAGGCGCATGTCGGGCCCTGCCCCAATGAGAGCCTGGGAATCCTGGACCTGATGGTCTTCGGGACGGCTCACAGCAGAAGCCGTCCTAATTACGGTGGCGGGCACCTCTTCCGGGATCTGGCGGCGGGGAAAAAGGCTCTGGTGGAGGTGGAGACCGATAGCGTTCGCACTATAGAGGCTGAGGTGGGCTTGAACGAAATGCCCTTTGCCCGGCTCTTCGGATCTCGCCATGCCTTCAAGAATTACTCCGCCTTCGTCAACGCCGGCAGAGAGCCGGTCGTCAGCATCTTTCACCGCCTGGCCTTTGCCCCCCAATGCGCTGAGGCCACCTTCTCCGGCTGCGGCCTGATCAATCCCTTGAAGAACGATCCCTTTCTGGAGAGCATTGGGATAGGCAGCCGCATAATCTTGAACGGAGCAGAAGGATATGTAATCGGAACAGGCACCCGCAGCAGCAGGGAGAAGCCCAATCTGTCTGGATTTGCCGATATGCATCAGATGAATCCTGAGTTGATGGGCGGATTTGTCACCTCCGCCGGTCCGGAGTGCATCTGCTCCTGGGCCATTGCCATCCCGGTCGTCAGCCGGAGCATATTGACAGAGATGGCCCGCCCGGACCGGGATATTCCCCTGCCGGTCAGCGATGTCTCCCGCCGGAATGCTATCGGTATCGCAGACTATGGCGATGTATGGGATGATGTGGACTTGGAGGTGGTATTTGAGGAGGGGCGCTGCATCACCTGTCACTCCTGCCGGGTTGAGGAGGTCTGCCCCATGCAGGCTTTTAACCCCAGCTCGGGCGGGGATGCCAGGGATGAATCGCTATGCTTTCACTGCGGCCTGTGCGTGAGCCTATGCCCAGGCGGGGCCTTCCGCTCCCGGCTCGGTGCAGTTGAGCTGAAGAGGCCCTCAGGAGATCTCAGCCGCATACCAGTGGTGATGCGCCAGTCGGACCGGCTGAGGGCCATCAGGCTGGCGGAGGATCTGAAGAGAAGTATCCTGGACGGCTCATTCAGAATCTCCCAGCCGGTCGGGCGCATCTCATAAACCGCCCCAGTATCTCCTGGGGGGAGAGACTGATGATGGGGACATCGGCATTGCCGGCTGCCACCCCTGCCACCACCACTCCCTGCTCCCGCAGGGCTTCAATCAGCTCATCTCGGCTCTCCGCCCGCCGCACTCTCCGGACACCTGCTGCTCTGGCCACTGCTGCAAGGTCTGTGCCCAGCCGGGTGCAGGTGGGCTGCGAGCCGGTGGAGCCGTAGCAGCAATTGTCCAGAATCACCAGCAGATAATTCTCAGGCCCATGGTGGGCAATGCTGGCCAGGCTGCCCAGGTTCATCAGCATCGATCCGTCTCCTTCCAGGACCATAACCCGTCTCTCCGGCCGGGCCAGAGCCAGGCCGAGGCCAATGGATGAGGCCATCCCCATGGAGCCCAGCATATAGAAGTTCTCCGGCCGGTCAGAGACAGAGAAGAGCTCCCGGCTGGGATAGCCGATATTGCATATCAGCAGAGCATTCTGCTCTGCCGCAGCCTGGCCGGCCAGGGCTATGGCCTCGATCCTCTTCATAAGCTCCTCCAGAAGTCAAGGTCAAAAAGCACAGCCACGGGACAGCAGCCTGATTCTGCCGTCTTCCAGGCTTCGGCCACAGTCTCCTCCGCCTCAGCCTGGCTGGGGGAGAGATGGGGGATGCCCATGGCCACCAGCAGGGGAACGGTGAGCTGGCCCATGGGCACCTGGCCGACTATGCTCTCTCCTCTTCCACCCCGATGGCTGATGATCATTAGCAGAGGAATTCCATAAAGCAGATTCAGTGAGGCCAGAGCATTGATGCAGTTTCCCAGCCCCGAGTTCTGCATCAGCAGGGCGGGCCTGCTCCCTCCCATCCAGGCTCCGGCGCAGATCCCCACTCCCTCCTCCTCTCGGGTGGCGGGAAGATGAATGATACCTGGGTCGGCGTCAACCAGCCCCAGCAGCTCCTGAAGGTTGATGCAGGGAACCGATGCAACGAAATCGATACCGGCGCGCCGCAGGCCCAGATGGACAGCCTGGCTTGGATTCATATCAACGTCATACCTTTTGCCAGGCCAATAAACCTTTGCCGGGATGATGCAAGGCGGAAGGACCGGATTGTTCTCATGCTGTCGAGCTCGATCTGTATGCTATGGGATGAGATCGCTCATTTACATTCGATGAATATTTATAGATAGGATGCACAATAGAGCCCATCATCCGGGATGATGGAGTCACTTTCATGCCTCGCAAGCTCATAATTTTGGCCATTTTGGCGATCCTTCTCCTTCCTGCCGCATGCTCAAAGGATGCAGCCGGGCTGGAGAGGTACCTCAACAGCACAGCCATCAAAAAGGTGGACATAGCATTCGTATTCGACACCAGCAACAGCATGGGCGGAGAGATCCAGGAGCTTAAGGCCATAACCCAAAAGTTTGCCGCAGATCTAAAGGCATCAAATATAGACTACAGACTAGGGTTGGTGGAGTTCAGGGACTTTCCAATGACCTGCGGCGAGAGAAAGAAAAGCCAATGCGGCAGCCCGGGAGACTTTGCCTACAGGGTTATAGAAAATGGCACCATAACCTCGGATGTCGATGTCTTCAGCTCCTGGCTCAAGAGCCTCAAGGCGGGGGGAGGCGGAGAGGTCGGACCGGAGGCGGTGCTGGCGGCTCTCAGGCATGCAGATAGCGATCTGCTCTGGAGGAGCGAGGCTGAAAGGGTGATCATAACTTTAACCGATGCCGGCCCACATCCTGATGGAAGCTGCTGCAATGCTGAGGGAGACACCCTGGAAGGCACCATATCCGCTCTGGCGGATCGGGGCACCAGGGTCTACGTCATCGGGCCGGACCATCCATCCTTAAAAGAGATTGCCTCAGAGACCGGCGGCCAGTTCTATGAGGTCAGATCGGGCTTGAGCCTGCAGCCACTCCTGGAAGAGATAGCACAGGCCATGAGTTACAGATTCGATGTAGAGGTCGAGGTCTTCTGCTCGAATAATACCCTGCAGGCCAGGGCAAAGCTGGCGGGAGATGAGAGCATACCTCACCACGCTGGCCAAACCGAGGTCTGGATGTATATTGGCCGGGAAGAAGAGAAATCCAGATACAACCTCAGCTACAATGAGACCGACGAGGCATATAGAGCAGAGGTGCCGGATCTCTGCGGCCGCTTGAATCTGACCGTCTACGGGATGGTTGAAGGCAGGAGCGCGACAAGCACAACATCAGTAGATTGCGAGCCGTGCCATGGTGAGGCAGAGCAGGCATCTCTTTCCATATCCGGCCTGATATTTGACGACCATAACGGCAATGCCGTCAGGGAGGCCTCAGAGTCCGGGCTCGAGGGCTGGGAGATCCGGCTTGAGAGGCCCGACGGTAGCTCGGATGCGGCCAGAACGGATGAAAAGGGCTTCTATATCTTCACCGGCCTCCCGCCGGGCAGATATGAGCTGAATGCATCCTCTCCATTGAACTGGACTGCTACCATTCCGGAAAACGGCACCAGGACGGTAGAGCTTGATGCAGGCAGCAAGCCGGAGATCAACTTTGGCTTCAGGATGGCCACGGCCGATCCAGCCGCTGAGAAGGCCGATCTGGATAAACCGGATTCGGTGAGCCAGGCCAGCATGTGGGAGAAGATATACGGAGAGCCAGGCTGCCATGATTGGGGTGAGGCAGTAGAGCTGAGTTCAGATGGAGGATATATTATCACCGGCACCACCGAAAGGGCTCTAGGATCCGGGTCGGGCAAGGGGGATGTCTGGCTGATAAAGACAGATGAGAACGGCACCAAGCTCTGGGAGAAGACCTTCGGTGGGCCGGAATGGGATGACGGCTACTCTGTAGAGCAGACCAGAGATGCAGGATATATCATCACCGGCTCCGTCGATGGAGATCTGTGGCTGATCAAGACGGACGAAAACGGAAGCGAGCTCTGGAATAAGACCTTCCAGGGGCAGAATGAGGACTGGGGCGAATCGGTGCAGCAGACGGCAGATGGTGGCTATATCATGGCCGGGGTCACAGACCGGATAAGCTCTTCCGTATCACCCAGCGGAGATCTCTATCTGATCAAGACGGACAGAAACGGCAGCATGATCTGGGATCTGGTCCTGGCAGAGTCGGGAGCTGATTGGGGCAGATCGGTGCGGCAGACGGAAGACGGAGGCTATATAGTCACCGGCCTGCTGGATGACAGATATCTATGGCTGATCAAGATAGATGAGAACGGCACCAAGCTCTGGGAGAAGACATTTGCCGGCAAAGGGCGGGCGGAAGGCTACTCTATCCTGCCGATACCGGAGGGCGGTTATATCATCACCGGAATGACAGCATCGCTTTCTGGCAACCTCAATGAGGATCTTCTGCTGATAAAGTTCGATGAAAGAGGAAACAAGCTATGGGATAAGAGCTATGGAGGACAGGATAGGGATTGGGGCGAGTCGATTCAGCAGACCGATGATGGGGGATTTATCATCGCCGGAGTCACTTATTCCTCCGGTGGAGGAGGCGGAGATGTCTGGCTGGTCAGAACAGACAGAAACGGCACCATGATCTGGGAGAGGGCTTATGGAGATGCAGCCCGTGCCGAGGGACGATCGGTGCAGCAGACCGATGATGGGGGCTACATAATCGCCGGGCTGACGGAATCATTGGGAGATGGCTCAGAGGGTTTTGAGGACCTCTGGCTTGTGAAGACCGATGAGAGGGGTGGCATTCCAGAGAGGGAGGCCGATTAGGCTCTGTCACAGAGAGGATTGAAAAGCCACAAAATGCTTGCGGCCGGGCAATGACCAAAATTGGCGTTGTCAGACATAAGGTGGCCGATTTCTCTGAATGGAGAAGAAAATTCGATGAAAGGATGGAAATTCGCAAGGCCAACGGATGGGCCGGACATGAGCTGTATTATGACGATGCCAGGAAAGAGGCATATGTTGTCCATACCGTGAACAGCGATAAGATGGAATTGGCAAAGAACCATATGGCCTCTTTTAAGGCCCTTGGAAAGCGCAATGAAATGAGTTTCTCCGGCAATCCCGACCACTCGATAATGCCTAAGGCTATAGAGAAGCGACAATCTCAGACCAGATGAAGCTTCATATAGTCATTTACTTAGCGGTTAACATAATCTGGCTTGCATTGAATATGATGGGCACGATAAAGATCGAGCCATACTGGGCCGTATATTGCTCCCCGGTGGGATGGGGCATTCTAATAATCGTCCACTACTGGTTCTATGTGCGTGGTGCCGAGAAGCTATGCATGCTCAGAGAGGATGTGGTGGAAGCTAAAATGCGGCATTTTTTTTTAACATATATCTTCAGCAATAATTTTCAGAGATTATCCAGCCGCCCTTTTACATCCACTCATGCTCATCTATCATCGCCAGAAGCTGCTCTGCCACCTTTCGGCTTTCATTTCTATTCCTCATCTCTGTGCTCATGTGCCGGCAATCGCCTCGGTAGCTGCTCTTTTTATCAACCACAAATAGGTCCACCTTGCCCAAAAGCGCCCTCACCCCTTCATCACCGGAGGGGACCCCCAGGGCGGCCATGAACTTGGCCGCCGGGCCGCTGGCGGGCCTGTCTCCTATGAGTGGGCTCATGGCCACCACTTTTTTTGCCGCCAGAGCCTCTCGCACCCCGGGAAGGGCCAGAATCGGGCCGATGCTGCTTGCCGGATTGCTGGGGCCGATGATGACGGTATCCTCTTTGTCCAGGAGCCTAAGAAATGCCGGGCTGGGCTGGGCTTTGTCCATACCGGCGAAGTTGATGCCTTTGACCCCCGGCTCTCCCTTGAAGGCCACCCAGAAATCCTGGAAGTGCATCTTTCCCAATGGGGTGGAGATCATGGTGGAGACGGGATCGTCGCTCATGGGCGCTATCCGCTGGGCTATTCCCAGAGCAGCGGCCAGGGACTCAGTAGCCTGGCTCAGGCTGGCGCCCTGGCGCAGAAGCTCGGAGCGGAAGATATGAACCGCGCGGTCCCGGTCTCCGATGACAAGCTTCTCCTGCCGGCCCAGAGAGATAAGGAAGTCATGTGTCAGAGTGCTGTCGCCCTTTATGCCCCACCACTTCTTCTCGTCGATCATATCCGCCAGGGTATAGAGCACTGAGTCCAGATCGGGAGAGATGTAGTTTCCGGAGAGCCATATGTCCTCTGCTGTGTTCACCACTACCGATAGCTGCAGTGGGGGGATAATCTCTTTCAATCCCAGCAGCAGCTTGGGTGTGCCCGTACCGCCGCTCAAGACCAGCATAAAGCGCTCTGCTCCTCAAAATTGAATCATAAATACTGATTTGTTGCCGGCAGGATATGAAAGCGAGGACATTGGCCGGTCATGGCTCGTCCGAGACATCCACAATGACCATTCCCGTCTTCAGACAGGCCGCATCCTCCTCCGACAGAGGCGATTTCACCGCTTTTTCGCAATCTATGGCGCTGTTGCCCAGAGGATCCTCGAGTATCAGGGTCAGGGCAAAGCTCCCCTCTCTGGCCAGCGCTATCTTCTCCAGTATCTCTTCTCCCTTCTCCGTGGCCTCTCTGCTCTCCGCCTCCCTTGCGGATCGGGTGGCAAACTCCACCACGCCCTCGACCCGGTCCAGCACCCCTTCTACATTGGAGATGTAGGACTCGGAGGCGAATCCCGGCTCTATGTCCACCCCCAGCTCGGGGATGCGCAGTGTTCCGCTTGATGAGCGTATCACCCTGGCATCCAGATCATCAATGCTGGAAATGGGCATCGCATATCGCACCGGATCCTTCTGGCTGAGGAGGATGGTATCGCTGTGCCGGTAGCCGCACTGGCAGATGCCGGCTATGACCATGGCCTCACCGAAATGGGGAATGTCCGCGCTCTCCCAAGAAAACTGCATATCCGCCGAGCAGACCGGACAGCAGGCGGTGGTGGTGAGATTCAATCCCTGCTCCCGACCACTTTCTCCCGGTCGATCCTGATCCCAGCTGGCACCAGGATGATGAGGTCGTCTCCGACCCCGGCTATATCTCCGGAGATATCGTCAATGGCCTTCTTCAGCTCCCCAATGGCCCGGTCCAGGGCGGCTTTATCCCTCTTAAGCCCGGCTATGTCCACCAGGATGATATTTCCGGCATAGATCTCCTGCTTGATCTCGGGCAGAGCATCCTCCCGGCCCAGCTCCGCCACCCTCAGTATCATATCTGTCGAGCGGCCCGACTCATCGAACTGCCCCAGATCCACCTCCGCATAATCATCTTCTGCGGCCTTTCCTATGAGCTTGAGCCTCTCCAGAATTCCAGCCATTTAAAAATCCCGCCTCAGGAAATATTCCTTAAGTTTGCACCCAGAATCACTTCATGTCCACCAGCTTCAATCCGGCCAGCCCCATGGCCACCATGAATAGCAGGACGATCAGGGCAAATCCCGATGGCCTCAGCTCAGCAGGAAGAGCCATCTGTGCTCCTAAAATGAGCACTATCATCAGAAACACCAGCCCGGAGCTGATGCCGATCTCAAGCCAATTCTTCTTCACAAGTGTAGAGTGCAATCCGCCTTAGCAGATATACTTTTTCGCTCTCAGCCCGTCCGGACCGGCCAGGGAGGAGGCCAGCTTTCGAGTCCTGCTGCCATGCCAGCCCAGGGAGATGAAGCGGGGATAGACAGCAAGCCTTTCTCGGAGACGGAAGCCATTGAGCCTATTTTGCAGCTCCTCTTCCAGGGGCCAGGGCCGGTCTGGATTTATGCCGTCGCATGTAACCGGGCTGATTCCTCCCAGGTCCGAGGCTCCGCAGGCCAGGAGAGGAATCGGATCGACCAGATTGGGTGGTACCTGCACAGCAACCTCGAGCGGAAGGATGCTGCGGGCCGCCATCACAGTCCAGCATAGCTCATCCAAGCTCGGCCGGCCCCATCCCTGCATGGCTGTGCCCGGCTTGGGATCCAGAGGCTGGATTATCACCTCCTGAATATGGCCGAACTTACGGTGCAGGCCGGCAATCTTATGCAGCCCTTCCATTCGATCCTGCTGGCCCTCGCCTATGCCTATCAGAATTCCTGTGGTGAAGGGAATCCTCAGCCTGCCGGCCAGTTCCATATACTGCAGGCGAAGCTGTGGATTTTTTCCCGGTGAACAGGCATGAGCCTCTACGCAGGCAGCAGTCTCCAGCATCATTCCCATGGAGGCATTATAAGGCTGCAACAGCCGCAGATCCTCTTCCTCCAGAAGGCCGGCATTGGTATGGGGCAACAGGCCCGCCTCCAGGGCCAGCTCGGACAGCTCCACCAGATAGTCCATCAGATCCGGTACACCCTGGGAGAGCAGGATACGCTCAGAGCCGGGCAAGGTCCAGGGCATCTCACCCATAGTAAAGAGAGCCTCGCTGCATCCGGCAAGGGCGCCCTGTTCCATCAGAAGCAAAGCCTCGGATCTGGATATCAGGCGAGCCTCTTTCAGATCCTTGCGAAAAGAGCAATAACCGCAGCGGTTGCGGCAGAGATCTGTAACAGGAATAAAAATATTTTTTGAATAGGTGATGGTCTTCATCGGTATTCTAGCGGCGGAACTCCACCAGCTTGAGCACATTGCCGCGCGGGCATTCCTCCGGTGCCTCGCCCACTATCTCCACAATGGTGCACCTCTCACCATCCTTCAAGCCGGTGGGATGACATATGTCGTACATGCTGCATGATGCGTCATCGCATCTCATGGACTCGTAAACAATCTTTGATCCCGGAAATGCCTTTCTGGCGTCGAAGGCGGCTATGATGGGACTCTCAGCCACCTCCACAGCCCGCACTCCCGCCTCGTGAATGGGGCAGTCGTGAACCAGTTCGCCCCGCGTTCCCAGGACCCGGTAGCGCCTTCTCGGCTCCAGGTTGATGCAGGTGTTTCTCAGCTTGCAGCCCTCGCATTCCGGAGTGGGGCCGATGAAGGTGAACTCCATGCCGATGCTGGCCAGCTTGGTTCCAATCAATGTGATTTGGGTAGATGCTTCAGACATATCTTTTAGCTCCTTTTTTAAATAATTATATTTATAGTTATAATTATAACTATAACTTGGATCTGATTATTCATTCAAATGATCCCTGTTGCCTCCGCAGCTCGGGAAGCTGCCATCCGGTTTAAGCCGGAGTCCAGTATTGTATAGCGCTCCGGCCGGATCTCATGAGCCCTTACCAGAGCGGATAACACAGTCTCCCGCTCCAGGCCGAGTTGCGAGGCGGAGGTGGGGGCACCCACAGTCTCCAGGGCTCTCTTGATCATATTCCAGTCTCCTCCGTGCAGATACATCATGATTATGCTTCCCAGCCCGCACAGCTCCCCGTGCAGAGCCCTTCCCGGAGCGATCCTGTTCACGGCATGGGCGAATTTGTGCTCCGAGCCGCTGGCGGGACGGGAGGATCCTGCTATGCTCATGGCCACGCCGCTGGAGATGAGGGCCTTGATCACAATTCTGGCTGACTCCTCCAGGCCGGGCCTGATATCGGCGGCACGCTCGGCTATCATCCGGGCGGTCATGCCGGAAAGAGCAGAGGCATACTCGCTGTACTCCTCATTTCGCAGCCTGTAGGCCAGCTGCCAGTCCAGGATGGCGGTGAAATTGGAGATGATGTCGCCGCATCCTGCCGCCAGAAGCCTGGCCGGTGCCTGGGAGATGATCTTGCTGTCCGCCACTATGGCCAGAGGGGACTGGGCCCGGACCGATGTAGCCTCTCCATTAACCGTCAATGAAGCCTGAGAGGAACATATGCCGTCATGGGAGGCTGCCGTGGGTATAGAGAGGTAGGGCAGGTCTGCCTTCATAGAGGCCAGCTTGGCAATGTCAATGCTTCTGCCTCCGCCCGCCCCGATGAGAAATCCAGCCCTGCTCTGCCGGGCCGCCATCACTGCGCGATCGACCTCCTCCAGCCGGGAGGCGGTGCAGATGAGAGTCTCCGTACGGTAGCCCTCTGGCTCCAGCAGATCTCTTATGGCATCAGCCATTACATTTTGGGTATGCGGTCCGGTTATGATCAGGGCCTGCTCTTGCAGGTGCAGACGGGAACAGATCTGGGGCAACTCCCCTAGCACGTCGCTGCCTATAGCCACAATGCGGGGTAGCTCCATCCATCTGGACTCGATCAATCTGCTCATCCTCGGGAAAACCGGCATTAATGTAAGGTCTCTTGCGATATAAAATCATATCTTTAGCAGGTCACCATCTCGGATCGCAGGTCTGAAAGTATGCGGTCCCTGATAGCATTCACCTCGGGACTGGTGCGGCTCCTGGGTCGCTCCAGGTCGATATTGATAATCTCCTTGATCCTTCCCGGACGGGCGGACATGATCACAATGCGGTCTGCGAGATATATGGCTTCGTCCACGCTGTGGGTGACGAAGATCACCGCCTGCCTCTCTTCCTGCCAGATGCGCAGCAACTCCGACTGCATGGTATTGCGGGTCTGGGCATCCAGTGCTCCAAAGGGCTCGTCCATGAGGAGAGCCCGGGGGTGGTTGACCAGGGCCCGGGCGATGGCCACCCTCTGCTTCATTCCTCCGGAAAGCTCATGAGGGTAGCGGCTATCAAAGCGCTCCAGGCCCACCATCTTCAGGTACTGCCGACCCTGGGCCAGCCGCTCCGCCAGTGGCACGCCCTTCAGCTCCAGGCTGAAGGCGATGTTGTCTATCACCGTCCGCCAGGGGAAGAGGGAGTACTCCTGGAAGACCATGCCCCTCTCCGGGCCAGGGCCACCTATGGGCATGCCGTCCAGATACACCGTGCCCTTTGTGGCCTCTTCCAAGCCAGCGATTATGCGAAGAAGGGTGGTCTTGCCACAGCCGGAGGGGCCGATCAAGCATACAAACTCGCTCTCATCGATATCCAGATCGATGTCCTTCAGAGTCACCATCTCTTTTCCCTCAGCCAGAAATTTCTTGGATACGCTCCTTATCGCCAGAAGAGCCATTGAGGGTGTGGTAGGATTGACAGGGTATAGACCTTTCTGTTGGAGAGAAGACTGCTGCATAATTGCGCGAGTTTTCTCCAAAGTTTTTATAATAAATATATTATAATATATCTATACTTTTAAAAATTCTCAAAAATTTATCTATGTTATATTATTCTTTCTTCCGCTTGGATACCTCTCCATAGAGCTTAATCAATGTTAAGATGCTAATAAAAAGGCCTACTATGCCACCTGCTATGGCTAAAATATCATTAAATTTATCTTTTGTTGGAGGAGTTTCATCAACTTGAACCACGATCTCCTCGGGCATCACTTCAACGCCCCTATGGAAAGACGCAGAGGCAGGAATGCCTTTTTGATCAAAATTGTGTTTATAGTAAGTAGTCACCTTTAGTGTCAGCTTCTGTTCGCCTGCCAATAGAGGGGTGACCTCCCAGGTCCATGTGCCGACCTGCCCATTTGGTATATATTGTTCCACCTCCTCAGCGGGATTGATGGAAAAAGCCGAGCCTCCCTCCAGCTTGAGTCCCATATATTCTCCAACCTTGCTCAAGTTAAACCAACGATCAACTCCGGTAAGGCTGGGGTCGGAGCTCAAGTTCATGGTATAGTTTCTTGGTATATATGCCTCAACTGTGTATGACTCGGATTGGTTCATTTTGTCGGGAGCATTTAAGAGCATCCTTCCTGCGCCGAGACTGTCAAAGTAAGCATCGCATATGGATTGTATCGATACTGATATTGATGGGCCTGACCCGCCATCATTGCTCGTCCTCCCACCTGAGCCAGAAGAGGAATCTCCGGAAAAATCAGGGGTTTCTATGAAACGAGTTTCTTTTAGATATGGCTGAAGATAATACACAGGATGCCTCTTAAGAATGATACTCTTCCAAAGTGGATTTTCAGAGATTGTCTCATTTTCATTGACGATCACATCATAATCGTTATTATTAAAAGTCCTATTTTCTAATGCATTATTGGCAGATACATTGATGGCAAGTCCAACCTCGTTGTGGTCAAAGTCATTCTCTCCAATCAAATTATGGTCCGATCTATTTAGATATAATCCGATTTTATTGTAAGTTATATTATTGTTTTTTATTATATTATAAGGAGCTTTCTGAAGTGCAGCTCCGAATGAATTATCGATATTGTTGCTCTCAATTTTGTTATACATCGATTCCAGTAACACCATCCCCATTCCTGATTTACTGATATTATTGCTTATGATCGTGTTATTATTCGAATTGCTTTCGAAGGATATTCCTCTCCATAGATTGATATCCACAAAGTTATTCAGTATGGAATTGTTGTTTGCATCGTAGAAGGCCAGGCCTATTGTATTATTGAGTGCTTTATTACCTTTGATTGTGCTATTCTCAAGTATTCTTAGGTATATGCCTACATTTTTGTTATTGCAGGCTTGGTTCTCCAAAATCATGTTATTGTCGGACTTTTCAATATATATGCCGTCATCTTTATTATTGCTGGCATTGTTACCTTGGATCATATTTAATTGACTGCTGGATATATAGGCCCCCGTTTTCTGATTATTATAAAGATAATTTCCACTAAAAGATCCATTGAATAGATTAGATATTTCTATGCCATAATTTTTGTTATTTTCAATTGAATTGTTCGTAATTGCAGACTTTGTCACTTTTGAGATGTAAATGCCTTTATTGTTATTCATGAATAGCCTATTTTCCGCAATATCATTTGTCGCAGAATTCTTGATATACATACCATAGTCGTTCTTGCTCGCATTATTCCCTACAATTGCAGTATTTCGACAATCATAAATTGCCAGACCTTCTCCTGTGTTACTATATATATAATTATAATTTAATACGGTGTTGCTGGAATTTTTAATTAATACACCGCTCTCCTCGTTATTTCTGATAGTATTAGCTTCAATTATATTGCCGTTAGAGTCAATGACATTTATGCCGATCTGGCACCCCTCGACTGTATTATTCCTCAAACTATTATTATTTGATAGAATACTAATTCCCTCACTGCTCGAATTTTTTATTGTGAATCCCTCTACAATTACTCCATCTTCAGCTAATGTTATTGTGCCGCCATTGCCCCGACCTTCTATGACCGCACTGTTTATGCTGCGAAGAGTGATCGATTTATTTATTATTAAGTTCTCATAGAATGTCCCATTGCCAACTAAAATTATATCGCCTGGGATCGCACTGTCCAACTGCAGTTGAATGCTCGAATTTTGACTGACGTTAATAGTGTTGCATTGGGCCAATCCAATTGAGATTATGAGCATACATAAGCATATCGCTCTCTCACTCATGGGCACTCCTCAGTCTCCTATTTTTAAATCGAATCAGACAACTAGAAGTCATAAACTATGGTCTCGCCTGCATTGTAGAAGTACTGCCACCACTTCCAATTCATGGGATGATCCACCCTTATGTGATGTTGCTGGTTTCCTGATACCGAAAAAGTATATCTCCCATCCAGAGCATCCTGTCCTTGTCCTTCCGTGCCGATGGTTTGGCCATCAACTTGGATAGTATATCCTTTGTATTGAGTTGAGATGATGGTAATGGTAGTGCTCAGTGCTGTGGAAGGCTGTGTTGTCAATTGAGGCTTTGCCGTGACCGGCAAGACGGGCTGCGCCGAGCTTTCCGTGCTTCCATAGATCTCATCATAAGTATCATAATCTCCCGGAAGGAAGATGGACTCTCCATTTAAAAATGGAGTGCAATATCTTGGGCTTCTGTGACGAATAGTCTCATTCAGGGCTTCATCAATGGCAAGGATTCTGCCTCCCAAGTCCTGCGGGGCAGGTGTATCCCCTGTTTTATTACGAGAGGTCTTTATTAAAATTGCTTTTATATCCCCGGCGGTCAAGCAAGGGTCTATGGATCGCATTAGAGCGGCAGCTGCCGTTACATGGGGTGTGGCCATGCTTGTTCCGCCCAAATAATTCTGAATTTTATTATTGTACAATCCCCAAACCGACTGCTCACCAGGCGCCGCCAGAGTCACTTCATAATCTCGACCAGCTTTATTGCTCTTTGATGCTTCTTCCTGATCTGTTCCCGCTTTAATCAATTGACCCGCTGAAATATTTCCGTCATTTAATATATTGCCCACTGTGATTACATTTGACAGACTCTTGTTCGTTGGCAGACCATTAGGAATTCTCTCTTCTCCCTTTGGGGCTTTTCCTTCGTTGCCAGCGCTGAAGATGAATAGAACGCTATCAAATGTGGTATTGTTTGCCAGCTTGGTGAAGAATTCATCATACATTTCAGCAGCACCAGGATCAACCTCATCGGTTTTTCCCATAGAACAGCTAATTATGGATGATCCGTTTTGGATCTCATATTGAAATGCCAGCATGCTGCTGGTAACAAATCCGCCGCCCTCTCTCGATATATTGATCATAAAGATCCTTAATTTGTCCTTAGGAAGGCAAGATGCGATTCCCTGCAGGCCATTATCTGCATCTGCTGCCAGAATGCTCGCAATGCCGGTGCCGTGGCTGCCGGGTATGGCGAATTTTGGCAGGTGGGAAGACAATTCACAACAGGGTGGATTTTGATATATCTTTATAGATGTATCGATCTGTGAATTGTTGAATTGTCCATCTCCAAGGTAGATGCCGTCGTCAACCACACCCACCACAACTTTGGAAAATTGCTTATTATAGCTATCTATTTGCCTCCATGCATCCTGGACGCCAATCATCTGATAGCCTTTTCCGTAAGCCTCATTGGAATAGACTGAGCTCTCCAGATCCCGGAGAGAATGCTCCGGATATATCCGCTGGTTAGGGAAGGCAGAATGGATTTGTGAGCTGTAGGATTCTGCAAAATCTACATCCCTGATCAGATCCTCCAAAGTTCTGCCCTGGGTCTCAATCTGAAAAAGATTGATAAATTCCATCTCGCCCACCACATTGGCATTCTGATTTGTGGCTTTTTCCAGTGCAGATGCCAGTTGCCGGGCAAGAGATCTTGCCTCCTGGAAGTTCATATTTATGTCAATCGTGAACAAGATCTGATTTGCCGGGACCTCTCCCCAGTCAGCAAAGGGATCATCTGATGTTCCGTTTATCAGATAGGAGGGGTCCGTCTCCTCAAAGTGAATAATCCCCATGCTTACTGGTTGCACCAGCGAGGAAGAGCAGATGGTGACAACATTGCTCAGGTTGACCGAGGAGTCTTTCAGGGATTCAAAGTCGATCTTTCCTGAAGGCAAAGGACTGCTATCGGTGTAATCAATAAACGGCTGGGATAGCTCCTCATCCATTCGGTTAAAAAAGACTTGGAAGTGGCCCAGGTCGTATTTGATCACCACTGGGACGATTGCTGATGGAGAATAATCGACCAGCCGTTCGATCAAAGTCTTCTGGCTTCCGTCTTCATACTCTTTGAAAATATAAACGGATAGTGATCCGTTGCCATTATTGAGGAAGCCGGTAACATAGCGTTTATTCCCAACCATATTGGTGTTTACCTGGAATCCGCCTTTGAGAGCCTCAAACATGAAGCCGATGGTAAATTGCCCCTCATCGCATTCTTTGCCATAGTCCGCCCAAGAGCTATCAGGATCTCTTTCTCCGCCGCCAATTACATCTACTGTTACCCTCGCGCTATCCTCATCCTTATCCTCCCTTCCCCTGCCGGAGATAGTGTAAACGAAACTATCCACTCCTCTGAAGCCAGCTTTTGGAGAATAAGTTATTGAGCCGTCTCGATTCTTTATGATGGCTCCATTAGAGGGATTCGTATAACCTATCACATTCAGGGATTCTCCTCTGTCATTGACAAGCATTCCTGTTGAAGGAATGGTCAATGGCGTGTTTTGTTTGGTGGAAAAGGCGTCGTCGACTGCATCGATTTCATTAACGATGATGGGATCTCTTATTACATCTATTGTTACTGTAGCAGTGTCAGACCCGGTTATCGAGCCTGTTAGGCTCTCCATGGATCGGCCATACTCTGCATGGCGTCCTTTCAGCTGGCTGTCGATCTGCGAATCCCTGGAGAGCCAGCCGATATGAGCGACTCCGATGACATTGCTGTTCAGATCGGCCTCGGCTGTGCTGCTTATGGTATAGGTGAATCTGTCCGTCCCGGCAAAGTTGGTATTTGGAGAGTAGGAAAATGAGCCGTCTGAGTTTACGCTAACTACGCCATTGGTAGGATTGGAATAATCCACAACGGTCAGCCTGCTTCCTCTATCGTTCCCGAGAACTCCAGGAGACGGAACGGCAATTGACGACCCCTTCTTGGTGCTATAGAAATCGTCGATTGCATCAACGACAACGGGACAGCTGCGAACATCAATTGTCACTGTGGCTGTATCATAGTATGCCATAGCAGATGGCGTAACGGATGCTGTAGGTATATCGAATTGCCGGTTCATATACGTGCTTTCATCAAGTTCATTTTCGAGATATTGCTCACCGGAGCTTATCATGTTGAAGGAGTCCAGATAATCACTGGGATAGCTCTGCATTATTCTGAGAGGAACATCTAGAGTCATATTTTCAGGATAATAGCCTGCAGCAATTACAAGAGGTACATCGAAAATCTGATTGGGTTCCATGTAAGGTTCAGAGTAATCTGGATCTATTCTCTCGTAATTGTCTATTTCGGGTCTGGGACTGATTTGAGATTGACCGCTGACGGTATAAGTAAAGCTATCTATTCCGCAAAAGCCAGAATAAGGCGTATAGGTAAATGAGCCGTCTGGATTCATGCTCACCGCCCCATTGTCCGGCTGGGTGTAATCAGTCACTGCTAGCCCGCTTCCAACATCATTTCCGAGAACTCCAGGAGAAGGAACAGTTATGGCACGCTCGGAAACATAGGAATCATCTGCTGCAGCAACAGAGCCGCTAAAACCAGACTGAGTGGAGGAAATGCCCATCTCTACATTCTTGTATCTTACGCCCTTGACCGATGCCTTCTCATACATATAATTGGATGCTATAGCTGCATCTGCCAAGATCATGGCGACTATTAACAAGAGTGCCATTTCCCTTCTCATTTCTCTCACCACTCTGGTTTGCGATTGAAGTTATTGACTAATTTATAAAAAATTTATATTTTTTGATCTTTTTACCTAATATCTATTCAGGTTCCTTGAAATAGCCCACTCCAAGGCTGAGATTTTCCTCCTCTGCCGGCTCTTTGCAGCTGATGGCAACTTCCCCTAGATTCACAGATGAATTTTCAAGCGATTCAAAGTCGATTGCTCCTGAAGGAAGCGGATTGGAGTCAGAATAGTCTATGACTTTAACCATTTCTTCATCATTGATATCCTTGATGAAGACCTGAATCTCACCTTCCCCGGAAGAGATCTCTATCTGATAGGTTGCCGAAGGATCATATTCAATGGCCTTTCCCGGATTATGCTCCAAGTTCTCTTTTTCCTGTCGGAAGAGGTATGTGGCAAGCGAACCATTTTCCAGGTTAGAGAATCCAATTGCATAGCGATTGGAATCATTCAAATTCAGGTTTGCCTGCATGACACCGATTAGATTCCCAAGATTGAATCTGAGTTCGAATTGATTTGCGTCGCATTGCTTTGCATAGCCTGCCCAGCTATGATTGGAGTCGTGGGACATGCCATCATAAATTGTTCTACCGTACTCGATTCCATCCGAATTAACCGCACCTGCTAGTGTCATAGACAGAATCAAAGATAACATCCAAACTCTTTTCATATTCAGCATCATACTATAACAATTAATTTAAACAATATATACGTTTCCCTCATGAATTATTTTGCATTTTAGTTATATATCTCGAAAGAGGTTGCTGCTTTCATTGAGTTGATAAATCCTTTGGTTATAAAATTCAACTAACCGAGGTTGATTGAACGCGTGTTTTCTCAAATAGTCTCAGTTAGGTTTTCAATACTCCTGGGATTCATAAAAAATGATGATGCAGAAACTATAAACGGTTCATGCTCGCTCTGCATCAACAATAGGCCTTCTATAGCCCTCCAGCTTTCTCAAGATCGCCTCCTCCTGGCCCAGCGTCTCGTCGCCTATCTCCTGCGCTTCACTATGGAAGTAATCCCGGAACCGTCCGAACAGCTCGGGATAGGGATCGGATACGGTCAATGGCAGGGACTGCCTCTCCCACTCCCCCAGCTCCACAGGGACGACGATTCCGCCGGTCAGGGTGACAGAGGGCACAATCCTCCCGCCCCTCTCCGCTGTCGTCCTCTCGTCGATCATCCAGTTCTTGAGCAGATCGGCGTAGCGGGATAGGAGCACCGCTTTGCGCACACCATTGTTCTCATAGAAGTCGGAGTCGCGCTCCTCCAGTATAACCTCTGCTTCGTCGCTTTCGCTCTTTCCATTCCTGTCCTCATAGCTGGCGGAAAGCCGTATCTTGCCCTGATCGGTGAGCTTATTCAGCTTGACCAGGATCACGCCGCCCCTTACCTCTCCCTCCTCCGCCTTGGATGGAAAGAGGGTATTGACCTTCATCAGATCCCCCGTGGCCAGGTCAGCCTCGGGAGAGCCGTAGACCTTCTCGATCTCATAGCCCGGAGCATTCAGGTTCAGCCGCAGATCGAATACCAGGGGGGTAACCATAAAATCGAACTCGTCGTCCATGCGCTGCCTGAATTCGTTTGCCGAGTGGACCGAGTAGTAGTTGGCCCCTTTGATCTTGGTTATGCCCTCTACCAGTTCCGAATTGAAGTCCACTCCAATGCCGATAAATGTGGTGTAGATTCCCCTCCGGGCATTTTCCTCCAGCATCCGGTATAGAGGCAGGTCTCCCGTCTCCCCCAGATTGGGCATGGCATCGGTCAGGAAGATGATTCTGTTCTCATATTCCGATCCACCTTGTGGCAGAACCCGGTCGAATTGGGCCGTCCCTGCCTCCATTCCGGCCTGCATGTTGGTGCCATATGTCTCCCTGATGCCCAGGATGCTGCTTTTTAATCGATCGGGATTCTTGTCCGCCATATCTGTGAGGGGATCGAGCAGGAAGGCATCATCGCTAAATATAACCATGCCGAAGCGGTCGTCGGGATTCAGGTGGTCGAGAAGAGCCACCACAGATTCATCAGCGATCTGCATCTTGGTCTTGCTGCTCTCTTGTCCTGATGGATCCACTTCCATCATTTTTCCGAAGCGGTCGTAGTAATACTGGTCAAAGGGGCTGCCCATGGAGCCGGAATAGTCCAGGACCACCACCAGGTTTAGCTTTTTTCTCTGAAAGTCCCGGATTCCAGAATTCAGGCCTAAGGAGAGGTAATATTGCCGCTCTCCGGAGAATGGATCCTTGGAGAGGGCATAGCTGTAGGAGGGACAGAAGAGCTTATTGCACTCCTTAGCCGCCCCGGTCTCAAAGTAGTAATCATAAAAGAGGCCCTCATAGGTCAGGTCGCTGGGCAGAGGCAGATAGCTATTGTTGATGTTCTCCCGGAAGCTGGAGATATCCTTGGCTCCCCCGGCGGAAAGGCCGATGCTTGGTCCTGCTCCAGCCGCTGCGGCGGGGGCCATGCTGTAGGATAGAGCTGGAGCGCTGCCCAGGGATTTGGATAGAATGCCCGAACCGGCCATGGGAGCGGCCTCCTCCATGGCCTCGGCTTCCAGCACCAGGATCTTCACTGAATTGCTTTTGGCTCCATCGACTACAAACCACAGCTCGTACTCTCCCTCCAGCCCCGCCTCTATCCAGGTGGAGTAGGACCTATCTTCCTTTACCGAGGCATTTAAAACGACGGCAGCCGTACCCGTGGGATAGAGGCAGAATAGCTCTAGATCGCCGCCCTCTTTAGGAGTCAGCCGCATTTGCGCCCAGCTTCCGGAGGGCATCTCCAGAGAGGTCCGGCTCTCTTTTCCCGATGAGTCGATTATGGCCAGCCTTTCAGAATCGGAGGCGGACGCTGCCGATAGGGCAGCCTCATCTTCCATCAATTGAAACGCAACATTGTCCTCACTATAAACCATCCACTCTCTCCCATCCATTGATTCTGAGCTGGATATGGAGAGAGCCATGCCGGGATAAAGGCCGAGAATGGCCAATGCCGCCAGCAAAAGTATCAACCAAGGATATCTCATGGCCCACACCTGCCGATCAGATAGGTAATATCACTGTCTTTTCTATTTAAGGCCATCCGATTCCACATCTTCTGAAAGGGACGGCCCGCCTGAGTGAATTAGAGTCACCTCCCGTATAGCACGAAATCTTGATCTCTTCAGGCGGCAGAATAGAAGAACATGAAGCTTCATTCTGACCTCAATCTGCCTGTCGGCCTGGAGGGGCTGGCCGACCTGGCTCTGGACCTGCGCTGGACTGTGCGCCAGACCACAGACAGAATCTGGGAGATGCTGGATGCCGAGGCCTGGGAGAAGACCAAGAATCCCTATCTCATACTGCAGAATGTCACCCGGGCCAGGCTGGAGGAGGCAGCGGCAGACGAGAATTTGAAGAAAGAGATAGCATCCTGGCAGGAGAAGAGGTGTAGGCTATTGGAGAAGCCACCTTCCGCC
>ENA-UOWE01002430-UOWE01002430.1-activated-sludge-metagenome-genome-assembly--contig:-NODE-2430-length-20508-cov-8.465653_pt1 | contig 20508 bp, 22 predicted proteins | sample MGYA00249841_ERZ761562 | MGnify/ENA primary metagenome ERZ761562 (study PRJEB28883, sample SAMN05720200) | activated sludge metagenome | isolation source: Anaerobic digester | place: Japan... | reverse complement strand
AAAACATACTTTTAGATACTTTTAGATAATAAATCTTGCTTATTATTTTTATTTGTATTAGAATATAATCAATGACTAAAAGAATTTATGATATTATTCCACCAGAAGAAATTGAATCTGTCTCTAATGAGACAGAGGAAAATTTTGATTTAAATCAGGGTCCTTTAACTAATACAATAGTTCCGGTTACAGTCAAAAAACGGAAAGGAAAATTTCCTTTTACGGCTGTTTTTCTTATGCTTTTATTGGGCGGATTAATTACTGGAGCAATTTTGATGCCCGCTAAAGCTCAAGTGACTATATATCCTAAGACAGAAGTTGCTAATTTTTCTAATGTTATTTTAATAAGTTCGGAAGCAACGGAAGTTAATTTTGAAACTAATACTTTGCCCGGAAAAGTTTTTTCTGACACGCAATCTTATTCTCAGACCTATTCGGCAACAGGCAATAGTGAGAATTCTACAAAGGCGCGCGGAACAATTCGGGTCTATAATAAATATTCTCCAGCCGAACCGCTTACTTTAAAAACTGGCACCCATTTTTTATCTGATCCGAAGGGTCTTTCTTATCATTCCTTAACTGCTATTAATATTCCAGCGGCTACTATTGAAGGTTCAAAGATTACACCTGGTTATGTGGATATTATTGTTGAAGCTGATGAAGCTGGAGAAGAATATAATTTGAGCTCAGCGACCTTTTCAGTGCCAAAACTCAAAGGCACTCCTTATTACACAACTACTTGGGCTGAAACACGGGGAGCTATTCAGGGTGGAACAAACAGCGCTGTAAAAATAGTAACTAAAACAGATATAGATTCGGCTAAAGAAGATTTTAAGGCTAAATCTTTTGCTTACGCCTTGACTTCGTTAAAAAATAAAGTTGAAAAAGGATATGTTGTTTTTGATAAAGCCGTTTCTCAAGAAATGACTGAATTAAATACTACTGCTAAAGAAAAAGATATTACTCCAACTTTTGAAGTGAAGGGGACTGTTATTTCAAAGACAATTATATTTAAAGAAAGCGATTTGAAAGCTTTAGCGGAAAAATTATTTTTTAAAAATCAAGATAATAATACTAAATCAATTGTGCCTGATAGTTTGGCTTGCGAAGTCAGCAAAAGCAAAATAGATATTCAGGCCGGCCGGGCGGAATTAGAAATTTCTTGTCAAGCTAAAATTTATTGGGCGCCGGATAAAGAATTTTTGATAAAAAGTTTAAGCGGGAAAAGCAAGGATTATTCAGCTTCTATTATTAAAAATTTTTCAGGGGTTGATAATGCGGAAATAAACCTTTGGCCAGTTTGGAAATTTAATTTACCTAATAATAATCAAAACATAACTATTGAAGTAAGATTTAATTAACAAGGTCAAAAGGCTTGATAGCTATTGACCAAATTATAAACTTTTGATATGGTTTTAAGTATCTTTTGAAAATGCCCAAAAAAGACGATACAATTAAAAAAGATGGAGTTATTGCGGAGAGCTTGCCGAACGGGTTTTTCAAAGTGCAATTAGAAGACAACTCAGAAGTGTTAGCGCATTTAGCTGGTAAGTTGCGAGTTTTTAAAATAAAAATTTTGCCCGGTGATAAAGTTACGGTAGAGTTGACTCCGTACGATAACAAGAGGGGAAGAATTATTTTTCGCAAAAAATAAAGTTTATGAAAGTAAGACCATCTGTTAAAAAAATTTGTAAAGATTGTAAAATCGTCCGACGAAAAGGACGAGTTTATGTGATTTGCAAAAAAAACCCAAAACATAAACAAAGACAAGGGGCTTAATAGTTTAATTACTAATAAATAATAAACAAAGATAATAAAATAATAAAAAATTATGCCGAGAGTAGTGGGAGTAATGATTCCCGATGAAAAATCAATTGAATATAGTTTGCCATATATTTATGGGATTGGTTTATCTTTAAGCCGAAAAATTTTAGCAGACGCTAAAATTGATCCTAAAAAGAAGGCTAAAGATCTAACTCAAGAAGAATTAGGAAAATTAAAAGAAGTAATTGAAAAAAATTATCGCGTAGAGGGTGAACTAAAAAGAGAAATTATTGGCAATATTAAACGTTTGAAGGATATTGGAACATGGAGAGGATCAAGGCACAGTAAAGGGTTGCCAGTGCGAGGACAAACAACCCGCATTAATAGTCGCACCGTAAGGGGTAATGTGAGGAAAACAGCAGGCTCTGGTCGTAAAGCTCCTCCATCTCCGAAATAATAAAGATAATATATATGGGAAAAAAACACATCATTACTAAAACTGAAGAGGAATTAATTAAAGAAGGCGAAGTTATTGAAAAAGCTATTCAAAAAGATGCTAAATTAGATAGGGTTATTATTGGAAAAGAAGGCCGGATTTATATTTTTTGTTCGTATAATAATACGATTATTAGTTTGACTGATTCGGGGGGTAATGTTTTGGCCAGCCAATCGGCCGGTCGTCTTGGCTTTAAAGGAACTAAAAAATCTACTCCTTTTGCCGCTTCTAAAGTAGCAGAGGCAATTAGCCAATTAGCTGAAAAAATTGGCATTAAACGAATTCATATTATTGTGAAAGGAGTTGGTTCAGGTCGAGAATCAGCTTTAAGGTCAATTGCTAATCAAAATTTTGAAATTTTATCAATTCAAGATGCAACGCCTATCCCTCACAATGGGTGCAAGCCAAGAAAACCAAGAAGATTATAATTATTTATATTTTATTAGTTAATCTATTATGCTAAAACATGCTAAATGTAAAATTTGTAGAAGAACAGGAGAAAAGCTTTTCTTAAAAGGAGAAAAGTGCACTTCGGCTAAATGTGCGATGATAGAAAGGCCGTTTGCGCCGGGGCAAAAAGCAAAAAAAAGAAAATCTAGCTTAACCGAATATGGAAAAGAAGCTCGCGAAAAGCAAAAGATGAAAAAATATTATGGCGTTACAGAAGCGCAATTTAAGAGATATGTAACTGAAGTAGCGGAAAATCGTGGACGAATTGAAAATGTAGCTGATGAATTAGTGCAAAAGTTAGAATCTCGTTTAGATAATATTGTTTTCCGTTTAGGGTGGGCGAAATCCCGCGCCGAAGCAACCCAGATGGTTTCGCATGGTCATTTTATTGTCAATGGTCGTAAAGTTGATATTCCTTCTTATACTATTCATCTTAATGATGTTATTGGAATTCGTCCGGGTTCGCGCAACATATCCGCCTTTAAGAACTTAAATGAAAGAATGAGAAAATATTCTTTACCAGATTGGTTAAGTTATGATAAAGAAAAAATGGAAGGTAAAATGGTAAAAAAACCATTAGCAAGCGACATTCAATTACCAGCTGAAATTGCTTCAGTGTTTGAGCATTATTCAAGGTAAGGAATTAAATATTTTAATAAAAAATTATATTATATTAAAATTAAATAAATAAACAATATGATTCCATTGCCAAGTTCAATTAAATGTAAAAAAATTAATGATAATGCTGAGATTTTTGAAATAGAATCTCTTTATCCCGGTTATGGGGTAACCATAGGCAATGCCTTAAGGCGAGTTTTATTATCATCTTTGGGCGGAGCAGCTATCACTGAAGCTAAAATTAAAAATGCGCCCCATGAATTTGCTACCTTAGATGGCGTAAAAGAAGATGTTTTGCATATATTAATGAACTTAAAACAGTTAAGATTTAAGCTTTATGGCGATGAACCACAAACCGCTGTTTTAATAAAAAAAGGTGAAGGCAAGGTTTTGGGTAAAGATTTTGCTAAAAATTCTGAATTTTTATTAGCTAATCCAGAGGCTCATATTGCCACTATTACTGATAAAAATACAGAATTAGAAATAGAAGTAAGAATTGAAAAAGGAGTGGGATATCGTTTTTATGATAACGAAAAAGAAAAAAAAGATATTGGGGTGATTGGAATGGATGCTATTTTTACTCCTATCAAAAAAGTTAATTATGTGGTTGAGAATATGAGAGTGGGGAAAAGAACTGATTTTGATAAGGTCATTTTAGAGGTTGAAACTGACGGAACGATTAGCCCCGAAGAAGCATTAGAAGAATCTTTAAAAATTTTGATTAGCCATTTTGATTTTTTATATAAAGGATTAGGATTTGGAGAATTTTTAATTAATGAACAAGGCGCATCGCAAGGTGAAAATGAAATAGTTTCCGAAAAGGATTCTTTATCAGAAAAAAAGCCAAAAATTAAAAAAACTAAAACCGCAGGAACAAAAACAGCTTCTGCAAAAAAGAAAAAATCTTAATTTTATAATTTTTAAAAACGCAACGATTAGATAAAGAATATGAAAAAATTACAAAAAGGAAGAAAATTACATAGAGAAGTTGGTCAAAGAAAGGCTTTATTAAAAAGCTTAGCAAGCTCTTTAATTTTAAGAGGGAAAATTACTACTACTGAAGCTAAAGCAAAAGAGCTGGCGCCTTTTATAGAAAAGAAAATTACTAAAGCTAAAATTGGAACTGTGGCATCAAGAAGATATTTATCTCAATTTTTTTCTCCAAAAGTTGTTAAAAAATTAGTTGATGAAATAGCAGTTAAATATAAAGACCGAAAAGGGGGATATACTCGAATAATTAAATTAGGTCAGCGAAAATCAGACAGCTCTAAAATGGCAATAATAGAATTAGTTTAAAAAATATGGCTCAAACACAAAAAACACAAAAAAATGTAACTAAACCGACGAAGAAAGAAACCTATACTATTGACGCAGAGGGAAAAGTTTTAGGTCGTTTGGCGACCGAAATCGTTGTTATTTTAAGAGGGAAAAATAAACCTGATTTTATGCCAAACAAAGATTCAAATAATTACGTTGTTGTTAAAAATGTTGATAAGATTAAAATTACTGGCAATAAAATGGACCAAAAAACTTATTTTCATCACACTGGTTATTTGGGGCGAGACCAACACATTTTGATGAGAAGAATTTTTGAGAAAGATCCAACTGAGCTTTTAAGGAAAGCCGTAGCTGGCATGTTGCCAAAGAATCGCTTAAGGGATAAACAATTAAAACGTTTAAAATTTAAATAATTTTGAATAATATGACTGAAAAGAAAACTTTAACTAAAGTAACTCCGTCCGTTCAAGGGGATAAAAAGCCGGTTGTTTCAGCAAAGAAAACCGCGGTGAAAAAAAGCGTAGAATCAAATCCTTCTCCGACGGAAAAAAATAAAAACAAAAAGAAACCAACTTCTAAAAATACTCCTATTAAAAAAGATGTTGAATCTATAGCAGTTTTAGAAGAAGTAAAAAATAATTTAAGTTCAGTTAATTTAGCCGAGGTTGGTAATTCATTAGACAAAGCTAATGAGGATAATTTCGTTTTTGATGAATCTAAATATGACGAAAATAGTCCGAATTATTTTGAAGCCACTGGCCGTCGCAAAACTGCAGTTGCTCGAGTTAGATTATATATGCAAGGAGACAAAACTATTACTGTTAATGGTAAAAATATAGCTGATTATTTTCCAACTTTAATTTTACAGAATGTAGCCACTTCAGCTTTAGATAAGATGAGATTAGGTGGGCGTTTTAAGATTACGGTTGTTGTTCAAGGGGGAGGGATTAATGCTCAAGCCGAAGCGATTAGGCATGGTATTGCGAGAGCATTAGTTGTTTTTAATCCAGAATATCGAAAACGTTTGCGTAAGGCAGGCTTTTTAACTCGTGATTCGCGAATGAAAGAAAGGAAAAAATTTGGATTAAAGCGAGCTCGCCGAGCACCACAATGGAGCAAGCGTTAAATTTTTAAAACAAAAAAAGAGGGAACAACCTCTTTTTTAGTTTATGGTTGTATTGACAAAAAACTAAAAATAGTTTAATATTATAACGTCGCTTCGGCGATAGTGGTGAAAAAAATGAAAGAAAAAAATATATCTATTCCAGTAGTATTAAAAATGCTCGGCATTGAATTTTCTGAGCTTAAAGAATTGATAAGGAGAGGAAAGTTAGAGGTGAGATATGTACCGATATCTCATTTCACAACTGAGCCAATGATTACAGAACAGAGTTTTTTAAGATATGAACATCAAATGAGGCAAAATTCTAAAAAAACTGAAAATATTGCTTCAGTAGCCTCAGTAGATACTAAGGAACGTCAAACTATTTCAAGACTGCCAATGTATAATAGACCGTTTGACGAAAAAAATATAGTTCCTTTGCAATATTTTTATTGTATAAATAACGGAAAAATAGAAAAATTTTAGCTCTTTTTTATCAAAACCATTCCTTTTGTGGATGGTTGTTTTTATTTAAATTTGACAAAATTTAAAAATAGTATATATTATAGTTAGTCCAATAATTAACTATTGTTGGAGGAAGAAAAAATGATTGCTCATCCCACTATTGGGGTCTTTGCAGGTATCTTTAACCGCGAAGGTTGTATTCTCTTAAAAAGAAGAGAAAAAGATGAATCTCTGCCGGGAGATTGGGATCTTCCGGGGGGAGGCGTAGAAGAAGAGAAAAACGTTAAAGCTCTTGATGAAAGGGTTATTGGCGATGAACTTCGAAGAGAAGTAGAAGAGGAAATAGGTATTATCTTGCCTCCTCTTCAATCAATGCAGGCTATGTACCCGGCAGTTATCAGCGGAGGCGAGGACTGGGCTTTCGGTATCCCTATCGGGATTATTAACGAAAAGCCAAGAAAAGGAGAGTGGAGGTATTTTTCCCCGGCCGAATTAGAGGATTTGGCTCGCCAGCCAGAAGGCAATCGTCTTGTGGGTGGTCCCGGTAAACGTATGCATCGGTTGGCTCTTCAGATGTTGGCTTCCCGCGATTGTCCGAATGAGGAATACCGTCGCATTGCCAGGAGATTGCTAAATAAATATCAAAGCAAGCTTTAGTTCTTTTTTGGGTCTGTTTTCTAAAAATTTAGAACCAGGCCCTTTTTATTTTTTTATTTTAGGATAAAATATAATCAAAATAAACCTTAGATGACCTTAGTCATTCAATCAAAACCCGAAACTATTACTCGAGACACGAGCTTGTCTCATTTTTTGTTAATGTTTGGCTATAAATTATTTTCTTTGTATTTTCCTCTTTATTTAGTAGCAAATAATTTTTCCTTGTCCCAAGTAGGTTATACTAATTTTTTAATTTATTTGCCAATCGCTCTTTTTGCTCCTGTGGTTGGTTTTCTTAATCATAAAATTAATCCAGCTATTTTAATGGTATTGGGAATTTTAGGCTATGCCAGTTATTCAATCGGAATGATTTTATTTCCCAATCTTATTGTTTTTTATATTTTACAAATAATTTTAGGAATTTCAGGGGCTTTATTTTTTGTTAGTTCCCGAGCAGCGCTTATGGGCGCAAAATTAAAGAATCCCGATGGTTCTTTTGGTTGGTTTTATTCAGCTGCTAATTATGGCGATGCTTTTGCCCCGGCCTTAGGAGCATTTTTAATTTGGAAATTTGGATTTACAGGCGTATTTACAGCCGCGGCAATAATTCAAGTTACAGCAGCAATATATTGCTTTTTATCATTAAGAAAATCTCAAGTTGAACAAGTTGATAATATCCCCTTAAAAGAAAGTTTGAATAATTATAGTAGAGTTGTCCAAACCATGGGAACGAAAAAATCTTGGCTGTTTATTGGGGTTGCTTTTTTAATTTTAATTTTGGGAGGGTTTAATAATACCTTTTTTCCATTATTCTTAAAAAGTTTAGGATGGAGCCAAAACAAAATTTTAATTTTTAGTTCCAGTCTTTCTATTATTTTTTTACCATTGTCGGTTTGGGTAATTAAAATTATTAGCCAGCGAAGAAGCGAAGTCAACTTTTCCTTAGGGGCTAAAATTGTTGGCGTTTTTTCAGTTATATTGGGTATTTTGGCTAATTATCTTAATGCAGTTTGTATGTTTTTTATAAGATTAGGCAATAATATAGGAGGGTTAATGGCGAGTTCGGGCCGAAGCGGTTTAATGGCCGCGAATCTTAAAGAATATCCGAAAGAGTCGGCAGCAGTGGATACTATTTTTTCTCCTTTTGCCACTGCTTTTGGCGCTTTGTTTGGAGGGTGGCTTGTCTCTGCTTTTGGATATCCTTTTATTTTTATTAGTTTGGGCTCTTTTATTTTTGGTTTTGCTTTTTTGCTAAAAGAAAATTAAAATTTATTTAATGAAAACAATAAAAACTGCTTAATTAGAAAAGCATTTTTATTGTTTAAGTTAATATTTTTAAGGAATTAATTTTGGGGATACTAAGAGATTTCCATTAGAAAGCAAATAAAGTTTTTTGTCTTTTTGGCTAAACCAAACCTGAGTAATGTTAGTTGGTTCAAGCGCAAATTCATTCATTTTACCACGATTGTCTATTTCGCTTATTATAGCTTGTCCGTTTTCATTTATTCTGACAAAATAATCTCCACCAATCCAATCTAAATCATTAATTTTTTCATAATTTACTAAAAGAATAAGAGTATTGGCTTTGACAAAGAAAGGGCTTTCGTAATCTTTCAAAAAGTAAAGCCAGACCTGCGAATCGTTATAAAAGAGCAGTTTTTCATAAAAATCAACATAGTGAAGCGGGGTTTTTGAATCAATCAATTTATTTATAGTTTTATTTTCATCTAATACATAAAGATTAGATTGGTTTTCTAAGATAAAAATTTTACCCCAATATATAAAAATATCATAAGCGCTATTTTCTTTAAGGGGAAGGCTTTGTTTGGAGAGTTCTTCGGAATTATTAGTGATTAAATTTTTTCTGAATAAAGAATTGTTTTGAAGAAAATACAAACTTTCACCATCTATGACGAAGGATTGAATTGGTTCATATAAAACAAGTGTTGCTTTTTGTAAATCCAGAGTTTCTTTATATAATTTTTTTCCAAGGTCATAATAAATAATATTATTAGAATAAAAAGATAATTTTTCCATTGTTTTATCTAAATTTTTTAAGTCAATAAGCTCAGTTGTTTCTTTGTTCAAAGGCAATAAATAAAATTTAATTTTATTTGTTTTTTTCTCAGTTGCTTTTATAATAATTTGGTTTGAGTCTTTAGACATTATTACATCTAAAATTTGATTTATATTTTTAGCTGCGTTTTCTAAAATAATAGTTTTTTGTCCATTTTCAAAAACATAGATTTGATTTTGAGAATTTATGGCTATGATTTTATTTTGTCCGGGAAATGTATAAATTTTATTTAATTCATTTTCAACTAAAGTGAAATTAATTTTTTCTGGGAATAAGATAATGTAAGCTTGAGTAACCATTTTTTCTTTAACCAAAAGATTTTTTTCCCAAGAAACAAATTCTGGTTTTTTAACTTTAATAAGATGTTCTTTGGGGATAAGATTTTGGACTAAAAAATCATAAGATAAAAATTGATTAGTTTTATTATTATATTTTTCATCAATATAAATTTCAGCGCCCGGTTCAGATGTTTTTATATAAATTCCTCCCGTTTTCAAAATTTCATATTTTTGAAAATCAAATCTATAACCCTGAGAATATAAAAGGATAAGAGGAGCAATAATTATAAAAATAATTGCCAAAGTTATAAAAAGGATAGTTTTTGTTTTATTGTTCATAGTTTGATAATTTTTATAATAATATTTTAGCGCAAAACTTAAGACTTTACAATCTGCTTTTTATTAGTTAAAATAAAAACATATTAAATTAATTATTTATATGAAAATTGGAATTGATTTAGGAACAAAAAATTCGCTTGTTTTTGTGCCCAACAAGGGCATTGTTTTGAGTGAGCCAACCGTAGTGGCAGTATCGTTAATAGATAATAAAGTTTTGGCAGTTGGTCAAGCAGCCAAGGAAATGATTGGTCGCACCCCTGATTCTATTCAAGTATATCGCCCCTTGAAAGAGGGTGTCATTGCAGATTATCGTACTACTCAGGCAATTTTGAAACATTTTATTACAAAGGTAAATACTGGTTTAAATAAATTTTTTAAACCCGAATTATTAATTGGGGTACCGGCGGGAATATCTTCTACAGAAAAAAGAGCGGTTGTTGAATCTGGTTTAGCGGCGGGAGCGAAAGATGTTTTTTTAGCGAACGAACCAGTTTTATCAGCAATTGGCGCTGGTATTCCTATAAATTCTTCTTCAGGACATTTAATTGTAGATATTGGCGGAGGCACTACGGAAGTGGCTGTTATTTCTTTGGGAAGCATTGTTTATTTTCAATCTTTAAGAGTAGCTGGTGATAAATTAGATGTCGCTGTAACTGAGTTTATTAAAGAAAAATATAATTTAGCAATTGGAGAGCAAACAGCCGAAGAGGTTAAAATTAAAATTGGAACAGCTTTACCAGAAAAAGAACCAAAGTATATGGAAATTCGGGGTAGGGATTTAATTTTAGGGTTGCCTAAAAATATTAAAATTAGCAGTAATGAAATTTGTTATGCTATTAGTGAACCATTAGAAGAAATAATTCAATGCATTAAAAATGTTTTGCGCGAAACTCCACCTGAGCTTTCGGCTGATATAATGGATAAAGGAATGGTTGTTGCTGGCGGAGGGGCTTGTTTAAAAAATATCGCTGCTTTAATTTCTCAATCTACAGGCGTGCCAAGCTTTATTGCTGATGATTCTCTACAATGTGTAGCCAAAGGCACTGGCGCAGTTTTAGATAATTTAGAGATTTATAAAAAAAGCATAATGACTAAAAAATAATTTTTAATTTTTATGGAAGAGGTCTTTATAATTAATGGAGGCAACAAATTAAAAGGAGAAATTAGCGCTTTCGGCGCGAAAAATGCTGCTTTTCCAGTTTTAATTGCCACGCTTTTAACATCCGAAGATTGTATTATTGACAACGTTCCTTTAATTGAAGATGTTTTTAGATTGTTAGAAATTTTTGAAAGCATGAATGTGGAAGTAGAATGGCTGGGGAAAAGGAAAATTAGAATTAATGCAAAAAATATTAATCCAAATAAAATTAATGATAAATTGGTTTTAAAGTTTCGAGGCTCTGTGCTTTTATTTGGCGCCCTATTGGCTCGTTTTGGCCGCGCTTGTTTACCTCAACCGGGAGGATGTTTAATTGGAGTTAGGCCGATTGATACTCATTTAGACGCTTTTTCGCAAATGGGAGTAAAAATAGATAAAAGAAGAGGAAAATTATTAATGGTGGCGCCGCAAAAATTAAAAGACAATATGGTGATTATGGATGAATTTTCTGTTACTGCTACTGGCAATGTAATGTTATTTAGCAGTTTATGGGAGGAGACCGTAACTATGAAAGTAGCCGATGGAGATTATCAAAATCAAGAATTAGGAAAAGTTTTAAGAAAGATGGGGGTTAAGACCAAGGGAATTGGTCAGCATGCTATTAGTTTAAGGGGAGCTAAAAAATTAAAAGGGTTTCATCACTTTTTAATGTATGACCCCATTGAAGCCGGCACCTTTATTATTTTAGGTTTGGCTACTCAAGGAGACATTACAGTTAAAAATGTTGAATATCAATTTTTAGAATTTGTGTTGAAAAAGTTAGAAGATTGTGGCGCTAATTTTGAAATTTTAGGTCGTCCTCAAGATAGAGTTTCCGTTAAAATTTTGCCTTCTAAAAATATGAAAATTAAAAAAATGCAAAGCTTGCCTTATCCCGGTTTTCCTTCTGATTTATTATCTTCTTTAGGGGTTTTGGCAACTCAGACCAAGGGAGTAACTTTAATTCATGACCCTTTATATGAAGGACGGTTAAAATATATGGAAGGTTTGACAAAGATGGGCGCGGATATATTTTTTTCTGACCCGCATCGAGCCGCTATTAATGGTATTACTAAGCTTTACGGCGCAGATTTGGGTTCATTTGATTTGCGAGGAGGAGCAGCTTTAATTATTGCCGCTTTAATTGCCAAAGGCACTACTACAATTAGAAATATATATCAAGTTGACCGAGGGTATGAAAAAATAGAAGAGCGCTTGCAATCTTTGGGAGCGGATATTAAAAGGGTAAGTTTATAAAAATGTCGACTATTGGCCATCAACAACAAAAAAATATTTTAAGCTCAGCCCTTAAAAGAGATAACTTGCCCCATGCTTTTATTTTTGCCGGGAGAGAAAGAATTGGTAAAAAATCAGTAGCGCTTGAATTTGTGCAAAATATTTTTTGCCAAAATAAAAATTTAGAAAGTGGAGCTTGCGGAAAGTGCAATACTTGTCGCGCTATTCAGCAATTAAGTTTTCCAGATTTATCAGTGGTAGCTCCGGAAGAAAGCGGTAAAGAAATTAAAATAGAACAAATTGAACAATTAATTAATAAATTATCCTTAAAATCTTATAATAATTATTATAAGATTGGAATTATTGATGATGCGCATTTAATGAATTCTATTGCTCAAAATGCTCTGCTTAAAACATTAGAAGAGCCAAAAGGAAGGGCAATTTTAATTTTAATTACTGCTTTTCCAGAAAGATTATTGTCCACTATTCGGTCTCGAGCGCAGGTGTTAAAATTTTTTGCAGTGCCCAAAGAAGAAATAGAACGATATTTAATAAGTTTAGGCGCTAACACTAAAGAAGCCCAAGAAATAACTTTTTTAAGTTCAGGGGAAATAGGTCGGGCTATTGATTTTTATAAAGATCCTTCTAAGATGAAAGTATTTCAAAATTATTTAAAAGAAATAGAACGACTTTGTTGGGCTGATTATGCGGAGCGTTTTCAATGTGTCAAACGAATATCTGACGAAGTTGAAAATTTAGAAGGGTTTTTGCAAATCATGGAAATATGGGAAAGATTTTTTAGACGAGAGATGCTTTATAAAATTTTTGGTGATGTAAAACGGTTGCCAAAATATTCAGCTGAAGATTTATTAACGATTATTAAAAATTTAGAACGGACAAGATATTTAATTATTACGACTAATATTAATAAAAAAACTGCTTTAGAAAATTTTTTATTTAATTTATGAACAATAAATAGGGAATATGCAAAATCGAATTTTAATTAAGGATTTAAAAAATTATATTGGACAAGAAGTAATTATTGCTGGAACAATAGATTTAAGACGCGACCACGGTAAGCTTATTTTTTTAGATTTGCGCGACTGCAGCGGTTTTATGCAAATAGTAGTTAATAAAAAAAATGAACCAGTTTATAATATTTTAGAAAAAGTTAAATCAGAATGGAATATAAGTTTAAAAGGTTTAGTTAAAAAACGGACCGAACAAACAATTAATCCAAATGTTTTTAATGGTGATTTGGAAGTGGAAGCGTTAACCGCGGAAATTTTAGGGGAAGCAGAGGAGATACCTTTTGAAAAAGATACCACAGAAATAAACTTGGAGACATATTTAGATTACTTACCCTATACTCTAAGAGGAGAAAAGCCTAAAGCAATTTTTAGAATTCAATCTCAAATAGTAAAATTATTCCGTGAATTTTTAACTCAGCAAGATTTTGTAGAAATTCAAGCGCCAAAAATAATTGGCGAAGACGCAGAGGGAGGGGCGACAACGTTTGTTTTAGATTATTTTGGCTATCCCGCTCATTTAGCTCAAAGTCCGCAATTTTATAAACAAATTATGGTAGGGGTATATGAAAGAGTATTTACTGTGGGCAATGTTTATCGAGCCGAACCGCATTCTACCACGCGGCATTTAAACGAGTATACGAGTTTAGATTTAGAGATGGGGTTTATTGAAAGTCATGTTGATATTATGGATCTAGAAACACATTTATTGGCTTATATTATGCAAGGGTTAGAAAAAACTAATTCTGCTGATTTTAAGTTTTTGAACGCGACCATACCAATTGTGCCAGACCAAATCCCAGTATTAAAGTTTCGAGAAGCTCAAAAATTAATAAAAGAAGCAACGGGTGAGGATTGCTTGAATGAACCAGATTTAGAACCAGCGCATGAACGTTGGCTTTGCGAATATAGTTCTAAAAAGTTTAATAGCGATTTTATTTTTATCACTCACTTCCCGATGAGCAAACGACCAATGTATACCTATGAAGATGAAAATGATCCGGGTTATGCTAAAGGATTTGATTTATTGTTTCGGGGAATTGAGATTACAACCGGTGGGCAAAGAATTCATAATTATGAAAAATTAGTATTAGCCATAAAACAAAAAGGACTTAACCCTGAAAAATTTAATTATTATTTACAAGCTTTTAAGTATGGAATGCCGCCTCACGGTGGATTAGGAATGGGGTTAGAGCGGCTGACTGCTAAATTAATTGAAGTAGATAATGTCAGGGAAGCAGCTTTATTCCCGCGCGATATTCATCGAATAGATTATTTATTAAGTCAAGGATCTAAAAATAATAATCACAATAATAAAAAATAATAAATATAAATTAGAAAATAACAAGGCTATTTAAATTAAAATTATTAATTTAAAAGCTTTATTAAAATTTATTTATGCTATACGAAGACATTATTAAATCAATAGAACCAGAATTAGAAAAAGCAGTTGATTTTGCGCAGAAAAAATTGGCATCCTTAAGAACTGGGCGAGCTACGCCGGCTCTTGTGGAAGACATAAAGGCTGATTGTTTTGGGCAGATGCTGCCGATTAAACAATTAGCTGCCATATCTGTTCTTTCAGCTAAACAGCTTTTAATTCAGCCATGGGATAAATCATATATTGAAGGCATAGAACAGGCAATTATGAGAGAAGCTTCAGGTTTATCTTTTATTCCAGAAGGAGCAAATATTATTGTAAATGTGCCGCCTATGTCTGAAGAATTGCGTAAAGAATTAATAAAGGTAGTGGTCCAAACCGAAGATGGAGCCAAAAAAACTATTCGCAAGTTTCGTGATGAAGCTTGGTCAGAAATTCAGGAGAAAACACGAGAAGGATTAATTAGAGAGGATGATAAATATAGAGGCAAAGATAAATTACAAGAATTAGTAGATAAATATAATAAAAAAATAGATGAAATAGTTGACCGCAAAAAAGCGGAACTACAAGGATAAATATGTTTATTGTTGATATATTAATTTTTTTTATAATTTTTAGTTTAGTGGTTTTTGTTCATGAATTTGGACATTTTTTAGGTGCTCGTTTAACCAATGTTAAAGTAGAAGAATTTGGAATTGGTTTTCCACCCAAAATTTGGAAAAAGAAGATTAAGGAAACCGAATATTTTATTGGGGCTTTGCCTTTTGGGGGCTATACAAAAATTTATGGAATGGACGACATAGATGACGAAAAAGATAAAGACCCTCACGGATATGAAAAGCAGGGCCCATGGGCAAAAGCTTTAATCTGTTTAGGCGGAGTAATAATGAATATAATCTTTGCAGCCTTTATTTTTTATTTTTTAATTGCCTCATCTGGATTTAAAATGTCCCAAGTAATGATTTTAGAAGATTATAAATTTCCTTTTGGTGAACAAGTTAATTATCCTTTGATTGTAGAGGTAGACGAAAATTCTCCAGCAACTTTAGCGGGTTTAAAATCGCTTGATGTAATTATGAAAATTAATGGGGAAGAAGTAAGAAGTCTTGAGCAATTCAGTAAAACCATTGAAACTTTACGCGGTAAAAGCGCTGTTCTTACTATTATTGATGGACAGACCCAAATATTCAAAGAAGTAACTTTAGTCCCACGGATAGAAGAAGTAGAAGGAGAAGGTCCAGTGGGCATAGGTTTAATAGAAATGGCTTATATTAGTTATAAGACCTGGCCTGATAAAATTTTTTGTGGCTTTGAACATGCCTATAATTATATGGATTTTTCTGTCCGGGCATTAGGGAGTATGATTGCTGAATCAGCGCGGGAAAAAAATATTCAACCATTAGCCGATTCAATGAGTGGACCCGTAGGAATTTTTGCTGTCACTAAAGTAGTAAGCCGCGAGGGCATAGTGGCGCTAATTAATTTTGTGGCCTTGCTTTCTGTAGCTTTGGGGATAAGTAATTTGCTTCCTATTCCGGCTATGGATGGCGCGAAAGCGATTTTTGTATTTTTAGAAGCCATTAATAAAAAGATTTTTAACAAAAATTTATTAGCCCAATTGGAGCAATACGGAATATTATTTTTAATTATTTTAGCCATTGCAATGGTTTTTAAGGACTTTTTCCAATTCAAAGATATTATTTTAAAATAAAAAATATGAAACAAGCTAATTTATTTTCAAAGACATTTAAGGAAGTGTCCAAAGATGAAAAGAGCGTGAATGCCCAATTATTAATTCGGGCTGGTTTTGTGGATAAATTGGCGAGCGGAGTTTTTATTTATTTACCATTAGGACTACGAACCTTAAAAAAAATTCAAAATATTGTAATTCAAGAAATGAATAAAATTGGAGGACAAGAAATTTTAATGCCATCTTTAACCCCAAAACAGAATTGGGAAAAAACCGGTCGCGTCGCCATTGAAGAGGCATATAAAATTCAAGATGAAGATTTTATTTTAGGCTGGACCCACGAAGAGATAATTACTCCCTTAATGATAAAGCATTTATTGTCTTCTAAAGACTTACCGAAAGCAATTTATCAGATTCAAACAAAATTTAGAAATGAACCACGCGCCAAATCGGGGCTTTTACGAGCTCGGGAGTTTATTATGAAAGATATGTATTCTTTTCATAATAATATAGGTGAATTAGATGTCTATTATGAAAGAGTGAAAGAATCTTATTTTAATATTTTTTCTCGTTGTGGCTTGAAAGAAAAGACCTATTTAACTTTGGCTTCGGGCGGAGCTTTTACAGAAAAATATTCTCATGAATTTCAAACTATTACTGAGGCAGGTGAAGATATAATTTATATTTGTGAACAATGTAGATTAGCAATGAATAAAGAAATTAAAACAGAAAAATGCGTTCAATGCGGAGTAGATAAGTTTATAGAAAAAAAATCTATTGAGGTAGGAAATATATTTAAATTAAATACCAAATACTCTGAGCCATTCGGGCTTAAAAATGAGAAAGGAAAGTTTGTTTTAATGGGTTGTTATGGGCTTGGTATTACTCGTTTGATGGGAGCAGTGGTGGAAGTTTTTAATGATGAAAAAGGAATAATTTGGCCTAAAAATATTGCGCCCTTCCAGATACATTTATTAGAGTTAGCAGGAAAAAATAAAGAGATTAAAGAAAAATGTAAAGAAGTTTATGAGATTTTACAAAAAAATAATTTTGAAGTATTATACGATAATAGAGATGAAAAAACTGTAGGTGAAAAATTAGCCGATAGCGATTTAATCGGTTTGCCTTTGCGAATAATTATAAGTCAAAAAACATTAGAGCAAGATAGCGTAGAGGTTAAAAATCGCAATGAAGAAAATGTAAGTTTAATTAAAATAAGTGAAATTATAAAATATGCCGAAAAATTTTTTAGATAATATTTTCTCAAATTTATCCCAAGATATTGCTATTGATTTAGGAACTGCTAATTGTCTTGTTTATGTGCGGGGAAGAGGAATTATTTTATCAGAGCCATCAGTAGTGGCTTTAAATAAAAAAACCAATCAAGTTTTAGCAATTGGACGTGAAGCAGAAAAAATGGTTGGCAAAACACCAAGTCATATTGTGGCAATTAGACCATTAGTTTCCGGAGTAATTTCTGATTTTGAAGTGACAGAGCAGATGCTCAGATATTTAATTGAAAGAGCTAAAGAAGATAAGTTTACTTTATTGAAACCACGGGTAATTGTAGGAATTCCATCTGGAGTGACAGAAGTAGAAAAGAAGGCAGTGATTGATGCTACCAAATCAGCTGGAGCGCGAGAAGTATTTTTAATTGATGAACCAATGGCAGCGACCATTGGAGCAAGAATAGCAATTCACGAAGCAGCGGGAAATTTTATCATTGATATTGGCGGAGGCACTACGGAAGTAGCGGTTATATCATTAGGGGGGATTGTGGTTAGTAAAACTTTAAGGATTGCAGGTGATAAATTAAATCAGGATATTATTCAATATGCCCAAGAAAAATATAAGCTATTGATTGGAGTGCGAACTGCAGAAAAAATAAAAATAAGTATTGGTGTTGTTTATTTTGAAAAAGAACCAAGTAAAAGCGAATTAAAAGAGATGCCAATGCGCGGTCGAAATTTAGTATCTGGTTTACCTGAAGAAATTATAGTTTCTCAAAATGATATTAAAAAAGCTTTAGAGCGTTCAGTTACCCAAATTGTTACTGAGATTAAAAATACTATTGAAATTACACCCCCAGAATTGTTGGCTGATATTATGAAAAAGGGTATTGCTTTGGCTGGTGGAGGAGCTTTATTAAGAGGATTAGATAAATTAATTACTAAGGAAACAAAAATTCCTTGTTATGTAATAGAGGATCCAATGACAGCTGTCGCCCGTGGAGCAGGAATGGTTTTAGAAAATTTAGATGAATATCATGATGTTTTGGTGGAGATTGAAGAACCTCAACCTACAAAATAGTACCTTATTTATAAAATAATCGTTGACAGTTTAATATAGGGCGTTATAATAATAGTAACAATAGGTTCATTAGATAAAGTAAAATTAAAACAAATATAAAAATACAAACAGAATGGGAATATTTTATCATTATCGGTTTTGGTTATCCGCTTTTGGATTAAATTTTAATTTATTTTTTAATAAATATTGCTTTAGTTTTAGCTAAAGCTTTTTAATTATAAATAATATAATAAATAATAAATAAATTATAATTATATGAGTTCAAAAATATTTAAAATTTTTTGTTTCTGTCTTTGCTCTTTGGGAATTTTAGTAGGGGGCAATAATGTCTTAGCAGCTCCCGATTTAGTTGTGGCTGATATTTATAATTATGAAAATAATTGTAATATAATAATGGTAAAAGTATGTAATCAAGGTTCTAGTATGTCGGCTTCGTTTCGGGTTTCACTTAAAATAGGGGACGGTCCAACTATTTTAAATGATCCTATTGATAATAGCGTTATAATTGATTCTTCAGTACCCATAAAAACGCCTTGTGTGTCTGTTGCTATGGGAAGCATTGGTTATAATAGTGTATCTACTGCTACTGCCGTCGCAGATGCGATTGTGGCGGGGCAGGACGCGGTAGCTGAAAGCAATGAAAATAATAATAGCCTAACGAAAGAAATAGTGGGTTGTGGTGTAAGCAGAAATGGTCAATGTGGAGTCTCAAATGGCCAAACCTTTCCTAATATATTTATGGAAAATTTATGCACCCAAGGGAAAGTAACCATACCCGTAGACTCAGGAAGTGGGACTTGGCTTTGGACATGTAATGGTATAAATGGCGGTACAAATGCGAGTTGTTATGCCTATAAAGCAGGGGCACCTATAAATGGTCAATGTGGTTCTCAAAATAATCCTTCTGGAAATGGAGTGGTAAGAGATTCTTTAACGAGTAGTTCTCCAAATCTTTGTGCTGCTGGAAATGTCAGCAATTTTCAAATATTTAACGGTGGCGATGGAGACGCTTATTGGTGGTTGTGTGATGGATTAAATGGTGGGAATGGGTCTAATTGGTGTTTGGTTCATATTAAAGCAAATGGCTCTTGCGGCACATCTAATGGTGGTACTTTTTCCTCTGCGCCAACCACTAATTTGTGTAGTGCCGGCACTGCTTCTAGTGTAACCACTAATTCTACAACTTACACTTGGACTTGTGCTGGCGCTTATGGCGGTACAACAGCTTCTTGTTCGGCTAATCGTACTGTAAATGGTTCTTGCGGCACATCTAATGGACAGTCATTTTATGTTCCACCCACAACTAATTTATGCAATGCGGGAAATGCTTCAAGTGTAACCACTAATTCTACTCAATTTACATGGACATGTAGTGGCATTAATGGCGGATCAACTGTTTCATGCAGTTCTAATCAATTAACTCGTTCTCGTCCATGTCTAAAATATGGAGATATTAATCAAAGTGGAGCTATTAATTATTATGATTTGATATTGGCTTTTGAGCAACTAGAAAACCTTGCTTTAGATTTAATCGATGTTAATGGAAGCGGTTCGGGGGATTTTAATGATATTGTCGATATTCAAAATTATGTTAATGGAACAATCAGTACATTTAGTGTTTGTAGTAAAATCGTGAATGGCTCTTGCGGCACAGCCAATGGCAAAACCTATCTTTATTCAGCCAGCAGTTATGGTTCTGATACCCAGTGCGCTAGTGGGACTTCAACCAACACAGCTTTCCCAGCTGCGGGTGGTTCTGTTTCATGGGTTTGTAATGGCGCTTATGGCGGTACTAACAGCGGTACTTGTTCAGCCTCCCGTTATGCTTCTGCTCCAGTGAATGGCTCTTGCGGCACAGCCAATGGCAAAACCTATCTTTATTCAGCCAGCAGTTATGGTTCTGATACCCAGTGCGCTAGTGGGACTTCAACCAACACAGCTTTCCCAGCTGCGGGTGGTTCTGTTTCATGGGTTTGTAATGGCGCTTATGGCGGTACTAACAGCGGTACTTGTTCAGCCTCCCGTTATGCTTCTGCTCCAGTGAATGGCTCTTGCGGCACAGCCAATGGCCATGGCTATTATGCCACAAGCGAAATAGATACAGCTGCTGAGCGATGTTCAGCAGGAACCTTTACTTCTTTTACTAATAATGGTTCTTCCTGGAGTTGGGCCTGTAATGGTTCAAATGGCGGTACTAATGC
>ENA-UOWE01002429-UOWE01002429.1-activated-sludge-metagenome-genome-assembly--contig:-NODE-2429-length-20510-cov-5.140797_pt1 | contig 20510 bp, 17 predicted proteins | sample MGYA00249841_ERZ761562 | MGnify/ENA primary metagenome ERZ761562 (study PRJEB28883, sample SAMN05720200) | activated sludge metagenome | isolation source: Anaerobic digester | place: Japan... | reverse complement strand
AATGGCTTCTTTTTCAGAAGTAAAATAACTAAACCCTATATTATAACCTTTTTTTGCTAGAAACAAGCAAATTTCTTTACCTAACCTTTTTGCTCCACCCGTAACTATAATATTTTTAGAAGATATTTTTTTCATACTTTAAATGGCAAATCAGATATCATAATTTTAATTATTTTATATTGAACTTTTATGTACAAATCTAATTTTGAATCAATAAAATTTCTTTTAATTATTCCTAATCCAATATATGAATTTAAACCAACAGAATAACCAATACTGGTAACTATTCCAACTTCAATATCATTTAAGAATATTTTAGGTGAAGATAATATTTCTTCATAGTTTACATCTGTTTTTTCAAAAATTAGCCCACATAAATTTTTTTGAATTTTATCTTGAGAATCAATTCTTGCAATTACTTCCTGACCAGGATAACACCCTTTATTAAAACTCACATAATGAATTAAGTTTACTTCATAGGGATTATATTTTTCGATAATTTCATAACCATAAAGTGGTAACCCTTTTTCTATTCGTAAAGAGTTAAAAATATCAAAATCAATATCGGTCAAACCCAGTTCTATACCGATTTTATTTATTAAGTTATTTAAATCACAATTAAATTTTTTTTCAGTAATTATATTAATACCAAATCTATCATTATAAATTATTACTGAAATATTATCTATACTCGTTTCAATGAATTTTCCATTATAAATACTATTTAAACTTATTTTTAATTTTTCAAACAATAATTCCCTTTTATCCCCCATTATTAACAAAATATTGTAATTAGAAGTTATATCCTCAACAGTAAAATCTTCAGTAAAAGTAAATGTATCAAGCCAATCCTTTATCTTGTTATTATTATTTTCCCCAGTTATTAGTATAGATTTGTCATTTTTATGTAAGATAAATAATAAGTCGAGAATTCTACCTTTTTCATTTGTTAAGACCAAATATGATGAGTTGTATGGGTTTAAATTTCTCAAGTCGGTAGCACAAAGTCTATTTAATAAATCAATTCTATCACTTCCTTTCAGAAGCAATTTACCTTGTTCAGATCTATCAAATATAACTATACCCTCTTTAGCTTTAAAATATTTTTCTTTGCTTATCAATAAAATTCCCAATCTTATTAATTTAGAATTTAAAGAAATAGAGAATATGATTCAAGAAAAAAAAATAATTTCAATTCTTTTGATTAAAAGGTATTTCAAAAGGGTATTTTTTCTTTAATAATGTCTGTAATTTGAGAAAGTATAATAGTTTTTTTCTTTAAATAAAAGTAAGCAAAAACACCCCAAAGTATTGCTATTACAATCCTGATAATAAACCTTAGAACATTATCATCAATAATAAATTTTAAAGAAAAAGCAAACAGAATTGGAATAACAGGTAAAGCTAACCTAATATACATCCATACAATTCTTGTAAAATTATAGAATTCATGATAAATAAAAAAGTAAAGAGAAGTTGCAAAAATAAAATATCCAATTACAGAAACATAGGTTACCCAGATAATATCTTTACCAAAATGTGACAAAAAGTAGTTAGCCAAAAGAACTATTACAATTAAAGCTATGATTAATATCAGAACAAATCTATAATTTTTTCTTACAAGCATATAAGAATAACACACCAATCCAATTGCAAGGAAATAGACTCCAATACTTAATTTATCGACAAATCTCAAACTATTAATATATTTTGGTAATAAGAAAATAATTGCTGGTTCAGCAAATGCTACCAGAAGTACAGAAAAAAAAGGAATTAAAAAAGCCACTGCAAAAATATTTTCATCAAGAAAAATTTTAATTTCTTTTGCACTTTTATTTTTACCGTACAGTTCTATCATTCTTTGAGAAACCAAGCCATTTATTGCAAGCGCAATTGTATAAGGTAACATCGCAAAAGCCACAGCATTTGAGAAAAACCCCATCTCAGTTTTTGTGTAATAATTTGCTACAGATAATTTATCAGCAGTTGTGAATAAGGCAAAACAAAAGTAAATAATTAACAATTTAAATCCAATGCTCGTTATTTTTTTAAAAATATTTTTATCAAAGGATATAAATAAATCATTAAACCCTTCCTTACTCATTATAATAACAAAAAATAATAATGAAATAGCCATTCCTAAAAAAGCTCCCGACAAACCAAATATTTTCAGAAGTACAAAGGAAAGCACTAAATCAGATAATGTTAAGAAGAATTGATATTTTCCTGCTTTAGTAAATTTATGTGTAAATTGAAATCGAAGAGTGAAAAAATTAATGTTTAAAAAAAGTATTATTGAAAGGCTAACAATAGTAATTATGAAGAAATTATTTGAAAAAAAATCAGATAACCCTGAAAAACTAAAGAATACTAAAAAAACAAAAGTAATAATTCCAAAAGAATTGGCGAATGTTATTGCTGTTGAAAGCAAATTAGTAACTTCTTTTTCTTTCCCATTATTTAAGTATTCAGGTACTAAAAAAGAAATTCCGGTAAATAATCCAAAATGTGAATACTGGCCATAAGTATAAATTAAATATATTGAAGCCCACAAACCATAGCCTTCAGGTCCTAAATATTTTGAGAAAAGAAAACCCCTAATAAGCACTAAAAAGAGAACAGAATATTGAAATAAAATGTTTAATGAAGCATCTTTAAAAGCTTTTTTCCGAGTCCAGACCATTAACTATAAATCCTGATTATTAGATTTATAACCAGTACCTGAAATAACAATAACAAATTCCCCCAAAGGTTTTATTTTATCAATATTCATAATTATATTAGATAATCTATCTCTTATTACCTCTTCAAATTTTTTTGTCAATTCTCTGCAAATAGCTATCTCTCGATCACCTAAAAAATCAAATAACTCTTTCAGAGTTTTAACAACTCTATGACTTGATTCATAAACAACTATAGTTCTTTCTTCTTCCTTTAGTTTATTAAGTCTTGTTTGCCTTCCCTTTTTTAAAGGAAGGAATCCTTCAAAAATAAATCTATCACAAGGCAAACCACTTACAATCAATGCCGTAAGAAATGCAGAAGCCCCCGGAATATGAATAACATCAATATTTTCATTTATACAAGCTTTTATAATGCTATAAGCAGGATCAGAAATGCCCGGAGTTCCTGCATCGGTTACTAAACCATAAGATAATCCACTTTTTAAGCCTTCAATAATATCAGGAATTTTTTTCTTTTCCACATAAGAGTAAAAACTAATTAATTTTTTTTCTTTAATATTATAATGATTCAAGAGAAACCCTGTTTTTCTAGTATCTTCAGCTAAAATAAAATCAACGCCACTTAAAATTTTTATAGCTCTAAAGGTAATATCTTCAAGGTTGCCAATAGGAGTAGCAATTACATACAAAGCTGGTTTAATTTCTTCCATATTCATTCCAAATTTTTTAAAGATTTTAAAATAACACCTTAAAAGCAATGTAGATATTTTGGATAATAATAAAAAAAATAATTGTAACTTAATATACATTTATTTCGTATATTATAATGTAAAAAAAAAATTAAATGATTAATAATTTATGAACGAACTTGTTTTAAAAACAAACAACCTTACTAAAACTTTCAAAAAAAAGAAGGCTGTTGACTCACTTAATCTAGAAGTACTAAAAGGAGATGTCTTTGGTTTTTTAGGCCCTAATGGAGCTGGTAAAAGTACTACAATTAGAATGTTATTTGGACTAATTTTTCCAGATTGTGGTGATATTGAAATTTTTGGAAAATCTTTAAAAAATAACAGGAGAAATGCACTTAAAGACGTTGGGGGTATTGTAGAAAAATCTGATTTTTATCTTTATCTAACAGGGTATAAAAATCTTGAACTATTGAGCTCATTAAGTGGGAAAGTAGATAAAAAAAGAATTTTTGAGGTTTTAGAAATTGTCGGGTTAAAAGAAAGAGCTCACGACAAAGTAAAAACATACTCTCATGGTATGAAACAACGACTTGGAATTGCCCAAGCATTAGTTTCTAACCCAAAACTTATTATTCTTGATGAACCAACAAATGGCTTAGATCCACAGGGAATGAAAGAGATTAGAGATTTGATCAAAGAACTTTCTTCTTCACAAAATATTACTGTGTTTATTTCCTCTCATTTACTCAATGAAATTGAGCAAATAGCAACAAGAATGGCTATCATCAATCAGGGGAAACTAATAACTCAGGGATATGTGAAAGATTTACTAAATTCTGAAGAAACTAAATTTTTCTTCAAAATAGATGATAAAGAAAAAGCAACTAATATACTTACTGAAAAATATTCTATAACCGATATCACAATCCTAGAAGATGGTTTAGAGTGTAAACTAAAAAATGATATAATTCCATATGTAAATAAATCTTTTGTTGAAAGCAATATAAAAGTATACGCTATTACTCCGAAAAGAACACTTGAAGAGTACTTTTTATCAGTAACTGAAAACAACGAAAAATATTAAGAATATGATTAATTTAATTTATTACGAATTACTAAAAATATTTAAAAAATGGCGAACCTATATTGGCTTTATTGCCATTGGAATATTAATTCCACTAATTGAATTTGTATTATATTTTTCAGGACAGGGTATTATTGAAAACACTACAAAAAGATTAGAACAGGATTTTATATTAGTAGGAAATCTTTTTAATGGTTGGTTTGTAACTCATTTAATAATGAATAGTTTATGGATTCACATTCCTTTTTTAATCTGTCTTGTTGCTGGTGATGTACTAGCTGGTGAAGCTTCTGCTGGTACTTATAGAATATTATTGATAAGACCAGTTTCACGAGATAAAATACTCATTAGTAAATATATCGCAACTTTAATATATACTTTAAGCCTTGTTTTTTTTCTGGCATTTATCAGTTTGGGGTTAGGATTACTTTTACTGGGAACAGGAGATTTACTTATCTTTAAAGACGGCTTATTGATTTTACCACAAGATGAATTATGGTTTAGGTTTTTTCTTTCTTTCTTATTTGCTTCCTATGCTATGTGCGTAGTATCTACTCTTGCTTTTCTTTTTTCGTCTTTAGTAGAAAACTCTATAGGACCTATTATTGGCACAATGGCGGTAATAATATTTTTCTTTATAATTGGGAACCTTCCTTATGATTTTTTCATCACTTTAAAACCATATTTGTTTACAACCTATCTTGACGTTTGGACGTTAGTATTTGATGAAAAAATTGATTGGAGTATGATCGTAAAACATATATTAATTTTGAGTATATATATGCTATCATTATTTTTACCCACATATTTATTATTTAGGAAAAAAGATATTTTATCGTGAGGGTTATATGAAAAAGATATTATTATTTATTTTTTTGATAACTATAAATATTAACTACTCTCCTTCTCAAACTATTACTGTAGACCAAATATTAAAAAAGATGAAAGAGAGATTCAATCAAGTTAATGATTACACAGCAGAGCTTGAAGCAAACGTTAATATGGAAAAAATTAAAATGCCAAAAGTAAAGATAACGGTTTATTTCAAACAACCAGATAAATTTCATTATGAATCTAAAAGTTTTGCTATGTTACCAAAAGGAGGCATAAATTTTAATCCTTCGGAATATCCTGAAGACAAGTATAACTATAAACTTTTAAGTAAAGAAACTATAAATAATTATAATTGCTACAAAGTTGAAATATCACCTAAAGATACCAAAAAAAATACAGAACCATTAAAGACGTTTCTATTTATCGATTCAGAATATTATGTTATCAAAAGAATAGTAAATGAAAAAAGTGACTTATTTAATATAGTGATTGATTTTAGTCATAATTGGTACGAAAACAAATACCTTTTACCTTCAATAATTAAGCTTTCTTATGATTCAAAAGTAAGCCCAGAAGATGAATCGAATGAAAGGCAAACCAATAGAAGATTAATGAAATTTCAAAAGGGAGAAATAACTATTAATTTCACCAAATATAGTATTAATACCGGATTAAGTGATGATATCTTCAAACAACCTTATAAAAAATGAGACTACATTCGTTTTAATAAAATCATTAAAAATAACTTATTTTATAATAAGCCTTTTAATAATTATTACATTATTTCTCTTTTTAATTTTTCCAAATGATTTTTTACTTAAAATCACTCCAATATGTGAATGGAAAATGAAATATGGCAAAGAATGTTTCTTCTGTGGTATGACAAGAGCTTTTATATCAATTAAAAATCTTAATTTTTCGGAAGCACTTAGATTGAATAGTTTTAGTATACCTTTTTTTATTATAATTATTACAAATGAAATAATATCTTTTTTATTCTTATTAAAAATTTACAGGAAATAATTTATGCAAATTTTTAGTTTAATATGGGGTATCTTAGCATTAATAGGTTTTTTTATTGGATTAATACCTTGTTTAGGTTCACTTAATTGGTTAAATATTCCTTTTGCGGCAGTTGGATTAATTATAAGTATTGTAGCATATACATCAGATAGTGAAAATAAATCACCAGCTGCAATAGCAATTGCATTTAATAGCATTGCTATTGCTTTTGGTATAATACGTTTAATTATTGGTTTTGGTGTTTTTTAATTTTATTATTTTCTCAAAGGATGATTAAATAAAATTAGACCTCTTTTTTTTGTTTTAATTTTATAAACAGCATTAGTTTCATCTTCTGTTAGGTACAAAGTTTTTAGATCATTACCTGCAAACTCGATGTTACTAGGTTTTTTCCCGGGAGCAAAAAACTCTTCTAAAATCTTACCTTCTGGTGATACAACATACAAAAATCCAGAACCAAAATGAGCTACATATAGATTGCCTTCTGAATCGAGAACCAAACCATCTGGTGAACCACCTGGTAACTCAATAAATACTCTTTGATTTACCAAATCTCCGTTTTCTAAAACATCAAATTTAAGAACTCTTTGTTTTGCAGATTCACTCAAATATAATGATTTACCATCAGCTGAAAAAGCTAATCCATTTGGATAAGCAATCTTATCTAATAATAACTTTACATTATTATTTTTACTAATCATAAATACTCTGCCATCAGGGTTAAGAGTATCAATTGTCTTTGGATCTGAAAAATAGAGGTTTCCTTTTTTATCAAAGGCAAGGTCATTTGGTCTGTTAAATCTTTGTCCCTCATATCCAGTAGCAATTGCTTTTACATTTCCTTTTTTAGAAATTTTTAAAATTGCACCTAATCCAAAATCACAAGCATACAAATAACCATCTTTAGAAAAAACGAGTCCATTAGTTTGTTTAATTCCATTGCTATCAGCTTCAACAAATAAGCTTATATTATTTCCCTCAATTTTTTTTATGAATCCTCCATAACAACTTGATACATATACAGCCTTTCTTCCATCAAAAGCGGGACCTTCGGGGAAATTCATTTTATCTAGAACCAGTTCAAATTTTTCAGACTCAAAAAAATTGCTTTTCTGAGAAAATAAAATTGCCGGTAAAATTAGAATAATTAGTATTATCTTAATGGTTCTCATTTTTTCTTTGCTAACTCCACCATTTTTTGCAAATCTTTTTTCAATAACTCTAATTCTTCACCATAATTAGACCATTTACCTTCTTTAATATATTTTTCAGCTTTCTGGTAATGATCCCAGGCTGAATTAGAAAGGGTTTCTAAAGTAATTTCAGAGGAAGGAACTGTTTTTTTAATAGTACCTTTATCTGTTTCCTCTTGAGGTATTTCTTCATACGAAGAAGTGCTAATCTTACCACCAAAAATTTTCATCAAAGCTTCATCAAGAGAGCTTTCCATTGCAATTTTATTTCCAAAGGCTACTATTACTCTCTTCAATTCAGGCATTTGCCCTTCAGTAGCCTGTAGATATAAAGGTTGAACATAAAGAAGTGATTTTTCAATTGGTATTACAATCAAATTTCCCCTTGAAACACGAGAACCCTGTTGATTCCACAATGTAAGTTCTTGAGAAATAACAGGATCTTGGTCAATTCTTGCACTTACCTGCATAGGTCCAAAAACTAATTGTTGCTTAGGGAATTTATATACTATCATTTTACCATAATTATCTCCATCACTCCGAACAGCCATCCAGGCAATCATATTATCACGTTTATTTGGAGTAAATGGCACCAACATTAAAAATTCTTCTTTCTTCTCACCAGGTAGTTTCATTATTGCATAGAAACTTTCCATTGGTTTTACTTTGCCTTCGAACTTCTCGTTTGCAATAGTCCAGAGATCTTCTTTATTATAGAATATCTGAGCTTCTATCATATGATATTGTTGATAAATTTTTGCTTGAATATCAAACAAATCTTGAGGGTACCTAAGATGCTTTTTAATTTCTTCTGGCATTTCATCTAAATTTTTGAAAAGGTCAGGGAAAATTTTTTTATACACTCTAATAATTGGATCATCTTCGGGCTTAAAAAGATAAAAGTTAACCTCACCAGTATAAGCATCTACTGTAACTTTAACAGAATTTCTAATATAATTATTTTTATTGTCATAAGGAGTAGAATAAGGATAGTATTCAGTTTGAGTATAAGCATCAAAAATCCATATTAATTTACCATCAGCTATTGTAATATAAGGATCTCCATCTAATTTAAGAAAAGGTGCTATTTTACTTACTCTTTCAGAAATATCTCTTATATACAAAATCTTACTTTCAGAATTTATATAGTTAGTAACGAGGTAATTAATATCGGAATATTTCCATGCAAAAAGTAAACGACGGAAAAACGAACCAATGCTAACACCAGAATTACCTTGATAATAGGTATATTTATTACTATCACCAACAGGATAGTCAAACTCGGCTATATTTCCTTTTACGATTACAGGATTTTTTGTCATTTCACCAAAATAAATTTCAGGTCTATCAATTTCTATATCACTATTAGATTGAGGAGGAATATCTTTAATAAAAAATATTGGCATACCTTCAGTAGTTACCACATTAACAGGACTTACAACAGCACCATAGCCATGAGTAAAAATCAATTCTTTATTTACCCATGTCTGTGCATCACTTGATAATTTATTTAAATCTATTTCTCTAGCACTAATCATTATTTGTCGATACTCATTATTGACAATATATCTATCAATATCTAAATCATTAAAATTATAATAAGTTCTAATTACCTGAAGTTGTTTAAATGTAGTAAGAAGAGGTCTGTAATCCCATAACATTATATTTTTTATGGTCGGATTATTTTTCTCTATACCACTTATATCCAGTTTATCATCTAAAACAAAATTTTTTTCTTCAATTTTCTCCAAATCATAGGCTCTTCTTGTAAAATAGATATTGTTTGAAATATAAGGCAATTCTTTTGCTTGTTCATTCGGTTCAACAATAAATTTTTGTACGATTATTGGATATAATACGCTAAAAGCGATTAAGCTAGCAAAATATACAAAAATTGCATATAAAAGAACCTGCCATTTTTTCTTTGTAATACTTATAATAAGAAGTATTGCACAAATAGCCATAACAACCATCATAATTCTATATGCTACCAATTGTGCATTAACATCGGTATAACCAGCACCGTAAAATATTGAGCTTCTTGATGAATAAAGCAAATTAAATCCTCTTAACCAAAAAGCAAAAATCTCTAAAGCAAATATTCCTATTAATAAAATTGAAATATGAACCTGTGCTTTTGGTGCTATTAAAAGCTTACCTGTGCTAAATGAAAGAGCTTGCTTATAGAAATAGATTAAAATAACAAGTAGTAAATTTATAATTAGTACAGCCATTAACCATGATTTAATATCAAAATATAATGGCAATTGAAAAATATAAAATTCAAGATCTTTCCCAAAAATTGGGTCTACTATTCCAAAGGATTCTCTATTAGAAAAAGTTAAAAAATTCATCCATGAAGAGGAAGCAACTCCAGCCATAATAAGACCGATGACAAAAAGGAGTGCCTTTAAAAACAATTTAGGAGATTTGAATTTATAAAATTCATACATTATGTCAGAAGTTGAAGGTATAACAGGTTTTGCTGAAACAGCGATTTTTGAATTTAAATATGCAAAACCAAGGAAAAATATGAAAGAAGCCAGCCATACAAAATATTCTGTATTGAAACTTTTCCAATAGACAGAAGCATAATTCATACTTTCAAACCAGAGCACTTCAGTATAAAAGTTTACAAATATCGAAAAACAAATTAAAATAAAAATTGCAATGAAAATGAATGGCATTATTTTTTTCTTTCTTTGTGCCATAATGACCCTCCTTTCTATATTTTACAATCTAAACTATTTTTTAATAAATATCAAGAATAAATGGAAAGTGTGCATTAGATATTTTAAATAATTATTAAGAAAAAGAGAACAATTAGAGTAGTATTAATTTTGAAATGATAAGAAATATTAAAACATTATATTTTATTGTGAATATGCTTCACAGAACATACTTTGACAGGCAATTTTACCTATATTCAAAATGAAAAAATTTCTCCTTTATAATTCCTAAAAAATTCAGTATAATAAAAGAGCTTCTTTCCTGTATCTCTGTCCGGGTCTTAGAAAGGGGCATTAATAAGGAGACAAAAATCCTCACTACTTGCAGGAAAGAAGCATAATAAAATGCCAGCCCGGAGGAGATACAATTATTTTTTTAGTAACAGGAAATAAATACCTAAACCTATTAAGAAAATAGGCCAGAAGAAAGTACTTGTATCCATTAACCCCAAAAATACAAGACTAATAAAAGATATAATTGACCCTGCTATTAAAAACCCTTTTTGATACCCTCCAAAGAAATACATTAGTAAAAACCCTATACCGGGTGCCATTATAAATATTGGCCACAAATAACTTAATGAATCCCAATCCGAAAACTCACAATAAAAAAACAGCAACCCATAAATAGTGCATATAGTAGCAGGCATCAAGTAGCCAATATTCTTTCCCTCTTTATAAAACATAAAAATAAAAAGGATTCCTGGAGCCAAAACAAAAATTGGCCAAAACTTTTCTAAAGAGAGAATTTCAAGATTTGAAAGAAGAAAAAGTACACCAGCTAGAATTAATACACTTCCAATAAAAATTTTTTCTTTCATAGCTTTAAGTTAATAATAACATCATTGAAATACTAATTACATAAAGAGAGAACCCAACTATAAGTGATATCAAAGAAAGTAAAAAGTATTGAGCTTTACGATTTCTGTTTTTCAATAAATAAAAAATAAAAGACTGGGTGTCTTCCTCAAACCATTGAGAAATAAATCTAATTCTGATTATTCCCCATATTGCGAGCATACCTGCTAATAGAACAAAAAACAAACCTACGACAATAGAAATTCTCGAAAGAAAAGAGGTTTGAGCAATTATTTTTCCTGAAAAACCGGTAACAGTAATAACTATACCAGCTAAACTTAATAAAGTTTGAGATCTCTGGTATAAAACTTGAAATTGATTCTCAAACATTTTATAAATTTCGATTTTGTTATTCTGAAAATAGTTAAAAATTTCTTTTGATTCTTGCTCAATTGTTTTATTTCTAACTGGTACCATCTTTTAAAGCTTCCTTTAATTCGTTCAACTTTTGTAATGCTTGTATAGGAGTAAGGTTATTAACATCAACTTTGTTTAATTCCTCACGGATTTTTGAATCATTCATTTCAAATAAATTAATTTGAAATAAATTAGGAATAATTTTTTTCATACTAATATCTTTAACAGCTTTAGTGCTATCTTTTTCTTCATCCTCATAAATTCTTAACTCGGATTCTTCAAGGTTTTTCAAAATTTCTTTTGCACGTTCTGTAACCTCTTCAGGTAAACCCGCCATTTTTGCAACCTGTATACCATAGCTATGATCTGCAAATCCTGGGGTTACTTTATGAAGAAAAATAACTTTATCATCAATTTCTTTTACTTCAACTTTATAGTTTTTTATCCTGGGAAATATTCTTGCTAATTCATTCAGTTCATGATAATGAGTTGCAAATAATGTTTTAGCTGCTACTTTCTTGTTTTCATGTAAATATTCAGTTATAGCCCATGCAATAGATACTCCGTCAAATGTACTTGTACCTCTACCAACTTCATCAAGTAAAATTAAACTTTTTGGAGTAGCATTATTTAATATATTCGCTGTTTCATTCATCTCAACTAAAAATGTACTTTCACCTGAAGCAATATTATCTGAAGCCCCAACTCTTGTAAAAATTTTATCAACTAAACCTATTGTTGCTTTTTTAGCTGGAACAAAACTACCTATTTGTGCAAGTAATACAATCAATCCAACCTGTCTTAAGAAAACACTTTTCCCAGCCATGTTTGGGCCAGTAATTATCAAAATCTGATTTTCATTATTACTAAGATATACATCATTAGGTATAAATGGAACACCAATAGGTAAAAACTTTTCTATAACTGGATGTCTACCTTCAATTATCTCTATTTCGTCAGAATTATTAACAATAGGTCGAACATAATTATTTTCGTGAGCCACCTCAGCCAAACTAACAAGGCAATCAAGTAAAGCTATTAGATGAGCATTCTTTTGTATACTTTCAGCATGTTCAGAAATGAATTGTTTTAATTGATTAAAAAGCTCATCTTCCAAAACTTTAATCTTCTCTTCGGCATTTAAAACTTTTTCTTCATACTGTTTTAATTCAGGAGTAATAAATCTCTCAGCATTCACAAGAGTTTGTTTTCGTATATAATTATCAGGTACTTTACTTAAATTAGCTTTTGATACCTCAATATAATATCCAAAAACAGAATTATATTCAATTTTTAAAGAATTGATACCTGTTCTCTGTCTTTCGTACTGTTGTTGATTTGCTATCCATGATTTTGCTTCACTTGCAATTTTTCTTAGCTCATCTAATTCGGGACTATATCCTTTTTTAATTCTTTCCCCAGAGCCTCCGGGAGATAGGCTTTCCTCATCCAAAGCTGATTCAATTTTACTAACAACAACTTGAAGAGGATCTAAATTATGAAATACTTTTTCAATAGTTGATGTATTTAGTGTTGATATAATTGCTCTTAAATTTGGTATTTTTTTTAGTATCACTTTAAGGTTTACAACATCTCTCGCAACAGCTCTTCCAGTACAAATCTTAGAAATAAGTCTCTCGATATCTCCTATTTCAGATAGTTCATAAGCAATTTTTTCTCTGATATCTTTCTTAACAAATAATTCTTCAACAGCCTCAGCTCGTTTATTAATTAAATCAAGATTTTTTAATGGTCTCGAAATCCATTTTTTAAACAACCTACCACCCATTGGTGTTCTGGTTTTATCAAGAATAGATAAAAGTGTACCTTCTCGATTACCATCAATTAGAGAAGATATTATTTCTAAATTTCTTTTTGTTGAAGGATCTAATATAATAAAATCACTATGATCATACTTAGAAATTTTTTTTATATGGCCAAGGTTGGATTTTTGTGTATCTAAAAAATAGTTAAGTACGGCACCAGCAGCAACAATAGCAAGTTTCATATTTTCGATGCCGAAACCTTTTAACGAATTTGTTTTAAAATGCTTTATTAAAATTTCATAACCAAAATCAAAAGAAAAGACCCAATCATCAATTTTTGTTAACACAGGTTTTTCAATGTTTAGGGAAGAAATAATTGTAAATAATATTTCTTTATCTCTTTTAGGGTAGAGTATTTCTGTTGGGGAAATATTTTCTATTTGTTCTTTTAACTCTGAAAGCAAAATTTCAGACGTATAAAACTCACCTGTAGAAATATCTGAAAAAGCAAAACCAGCAAAATTATCTTTAATATATATCGCTGCAAGATAGTTGTTTTTTTTATTCTCTAACAATTTATCGTTTAAGGTTACTCCTGGAGTAACAACTTCTGTTACATCTCTTTTAACAATACCCCGAGCAAATTTTGGATCTTCAAGTTGATCACAAACTGCAACACGATAACCGGCTTTCACCAATTTAGGTAAATAAGTATCTAATGCGTGAAAAGGAAATCCAGCTAAAGGAACTTCAGAAGCGGCTCCATTTGCTCTTTTTGTTAAAGTAATGCCTAATACACTTGATGTAATTTTAGCATCATCTTCAAAAGTTTCATAAAAATCCCCCACTCTGAATAGCATAATAGTATCAGGATATTTATCCTTAATTTGTCTATATTGGCGCATTAAAGGGGTTAATTTTATATTTTTATCTTTACTCATTACCTATACATAAATGAAAAATTACCATTTGTAATTTACATAATAAAAAAATAAATTCAATATAAAAACCATTGTACGATTCATTTGCTAAATTCAAATAAAATTGATTTATTTATTTGAACTTTATAAGGCATTTTTGTTTAATTATATTACTTTTCAATAAAAGATATCTTTAGTAACTTAAAAAAATAAAAAAACTAAAAAATTTTTCTAAACTATTGACTTTTAATATTTTTTTTGTATTTTTCAGTAGAGAACTTGTAAATAACACCTATCATATTTAATAAAAATATGTTCTCAAACATAATAACAAAATTGGAGGTTTTTTTATGAAGAAGGTTTCCCTACTTTTTGTTTTACTCCTTTTAGCAAGTTTCACATTTGCACAAAATCAATGGATGAACCAAAGAACTATTGATCCTGGCTCTGTTGCTATCAGGTACAAACCTGGTAAAATTTTAGATAATGGCAAAACTATCTGGTTATGCGGAGAAATTGGCTCACCTGCAACAAGTTGGAGTTTTAGATCAACCGATGGTGGTAAAACATGGTTGAAAGGAACTGCTGTTAATGGTCAAACAGCTGGTATCGATGCCATAGATGCTAATACAGCAATTATGGGATTAACTGATGGTAGTATTGTAAAAACTACAGATGGTGGTGTTACATGGAAAAAAGTACACTCTTATACTGGTGGAGAGCCATGGTTTGATGGAGTAAAATTTGTAACTAAAGATATCGTTATAGGTTTTGGTGATGGTGATGCAACCGGTCATTATTATGTTTGTAGAAGTACCGATGGTGGTAACACCTTCACACAAATTCCATACTCACAACTTCCATCAGCTGGTAGATCTATGTATGCAATCTTTACTTATGGAACACCAATGGATGTATATGGAAATAATGTCTGGCTTACTTTATACCCCGATGAAGGATCTGATTATTATCTAGTAAAATCAACAGATGCAGGTGTAACCTGGAAAGCAATTAAATTAGATAGTACTACTTCAGCAATTTATGGAATTTCTTTCTTGAACGAAAAAACAGGAATGATGGTCAATGGCGGCTTCACTACATTTTTGACTCAAGATGGTGGTACAACATGGACTAAAGTTACAACACCAACCGGTATGACAGTAAGAAATGCTTATGCGCTTAGAGGAAAAAATAGATTTTACATTCTTGGTAATGAAGATAATGTTAATAAAACCCCTGTTATTTATTGGACAAGCGATTTAGGCGTGACATGGGAAAGAGACTTTTTACCATTACCAGATAATGCTTCATATATAAGGCTTTATGCGGCTGTAATGCTTGATGAAAATACGGGTTTCGCAATGGGACGCGATAGAGTAATATATCAAAAAGGCGCACCTGAAATAAATAAAAATCTAGTTATTGCAACTGAAGTATGGCCACAAGGATTAGTTTACAAACCAGGTGTTGTATTAGATAACGGAAATACCATATGGTTCTGTGGGCACGAGCCATCTGGAAATAGAGATACTTATCCTTTCCTCTCAACTGATGGAGGTAAAACTTTTAAAACCGGTACAAAAGTATCTGGTAGAACTGCTGGTATAGATGCATTCAATAGCACCACAGCTTTAATGGCAACAGCTGATGGTAAAATTATGAGAACTACTGATGGTGGTACAACATGGACAAAAGTTCACGAATATAAGATTGGTGGAGATGTTGGATTTTTCGATGGTCTAAAAATCTTAGATGCAAATACAGTAATCGCTTTTGGAGATGGCGAAACACCAGGGAAACCATATTTTTGTAGAAGTACAGATAAAGGGTTAACTTTTACTGCAATTCCAAATGAAAAATTACCTACAGTTGGTGAAACTTATTATGGATATTTCTCTTATGGTTCATGTATTACGTCATATAGACAAAGCGTTTGGATTGCTACTTATGGAAATACTGGAACTATGGGTTATGTTTTAAGATCAAACGATGCCGGACAATCTTGGTGGGTATCTCATAGACTTTCATTTGCTGATAGAAGGTTCCTTTCTATTTATTTCCCAAATGGAACCTATGGAATGGCTGTAGATAATTCAAGAAAGATGTACTTGATTATTAATGGTGGAGATATTTGGGTACCAATCGATCCTCCAACTTATCCAACAGGCACAGTTTCAATTTATAGTGTATCTGGATTACCAGAATCAAATGTATTTATTGCTGGTGGTATAATTGCTGATACATTAGACAAAACGAAAAAATACTACGGCGTATTCTATACAAATGATTTAGGAAAAACATGGAAGCAAATTCCAGCTCCATACTCAGGTAAAGGAGGATCATCTGATTATATTATTGGAGGCACATACTTTAACGAAAGTTTTGGTTATGCATTCAGCAATGGTGGATTTGTTCTAAAGCTTGGAACAGGCACACCAACAAGTGTTGATAATCCAATAAATGTTGTATCTATACCAAAAGAATTCGCACTTGAGCAGAATTATCCAAATCCTTTCAACCCTTCAACAAATATCAAATTCCATTTAAATAAAACTGAACATGTAAAATTAGTAATATATGATGCTCTTGGTAAAGAAGTAGCAACACTAATTGATGACAACATAGTGGCAGGTGACCATAATGTAATATTCAACGCAGATAGACTTTCTTCTGGTGTGTACTTCTATACCTTAAAAGCTGGCAATAAGATTGAAACCAGAAAAATGATGTTAATGAAATAAAAAGAATTACTATTTAACTTAAAAGGCGGAAAGAAATTTCCGCCTTTTTATTTTTTTGTTCCTATAAATAATTTTAAATGTATAGTTATTTTATCAGGTAACTGTTCTATTTTATTTTTTTGAAAATCTATAAACAACTGATTTGTTTTTAATAAATGCTCTCTTAAACTCTCTGATAGTTTTTTCTTATATAAAAATTCAATAACCTCATTCATTTTAAATCTTTTTGAAAAGTATTTTTCAACAACATTTTCTCCTTTGTAATTCCGATAATGGTTATAAAACAAAATATCTCTTATCTCAATAAAATGATTTTCTAAGGGAATGATCTTGAAAAAATAACCATTATTTTTCAATATTCGGCTAAACTCCTTATAATTCGCTGGGGCTAAAAAATTCAATATTAAATCAATAGAATTATTCTTTATGTTTAAATTATCAATATTGGATACAAACCAAAGTATATTTTCATATTTTTTAGAAGCAAGTTTTATCGCTGTTCTAGATATATCCATACCCATATAATTATATTCTGGGGATAGAAGATTCAGTTTATGAAGCAGAGAACCCTCACCACAACATACATTTAAAATTATCGATTTAACTGGAATATTTTTTATCACAATATATTTTAACTTTTCAATTACTTCATCAAACAGCCCAGATAAAATTATTTTTCTTTGATTCAGAAAAAACTTCAACTCATTATCTGAATATTCTTTTCTAATGTTAAAATTAATATACCCGTTTTTTGAAATATCAAAGGAGTGATTTTTTATACATTTTAAACGTTTATGAGAAAAACAAAAACCATCGTAACAAATTGGACAGCATAAAATATCAAGATATTTTTTTATATTTAAATGCTTATCTTGCATTACAATTATACTATAGCTTTTTAAAGCAAAAGAAAATTTTAAAAAGACGAAAGAAAGAATTAAGAAGTATTATTGAAAAAATAATCCAAAATATTATTCTACTATAACATTTCCTTACAGTTATATTTAATTGATTTAATAAAAAATTCACCATAGCAAAATTCCTCATCAGGTTTATGATAAATTGCTTTTGCTGATATAGGGAATTTTCTTCCATTAAATTCCCTATATCCTGAAACTGGAGTTGACCAGGGATAGTTATTATATGTTTTACCATCAATTGTTTCAAATCTATCATTGCTAATAAAATTTATCATTTCGCCTTTTTCATTAAAAAACAATTTTGCAGTAATAGAAAGATCACCATTTGTAAATTTTGCTTCTACAGTTAATGGGTTTATTTCTTTCCATTCGATGTTTTTATCAATAAGGGATGCTGGTGCCAAAAAACACATATCATTAAACAAGGTAACTGTTTCACCTTGATTCATCTCTTTACCTTTGGCGTCAGCAATAGTAAATAAATTCATTAGTTTTATTACCATTGTGGCTTTTTCATTTTTATATAAGTGTAATCCAATGGCAGGAATCCCCATTTTTTTAGCTTTAATAAAAAAAGCTCTAGTATAACTATCTAAAAAATTATACTGTTCAGATACAAAATTCATCCATGGATCAGATGACCTTGATCTGATTTTACCATTCATTAGTGCGCAAAAATTATAAACTTTTTCCTGACCTATTACTCCAACATAATGTAAATACTTTTGAACAATATCGGGCAAAAATTTTATATCATCTTCTGAAAGAATATCACCTCCAAAATTTTTTGTTCTTTCTAAGCATTCCAATACTTCTTTACGATAAATTTTTTTCATTTAAGCACCTATAATTTTATTTTGCTAGATATTTAGATAGTTCTTTAGGTAAATAAAAGGTGTCATTTTTATCTACATAAACTGTAACAGAATTTAACTTATGTTTTTCACCATTAATATAAAAATAATTTCGGTAAGCTGGCACTTCAATTGTTTGATTATGATTGCGAACTATTAAAAAAATATCCTTGTCATCAAAAAATTTTTTTTCGTCATTATTTTTATTCACAAATTTTAAATCGAGAAAAGAGAACTTATTTATACCAATAAATTTTTTAGATAGATTATCCCATTTATAAATTGAATCCTTTTTAAATAAATTAATATCAAAGCCGGAAAAAACATTATAATGTTTAGAAAAGTATTTTTCCGTTGAATCATTTAAAGTTGTTCTTCCCTTCTTATCGATTAAATTTAAAGCTTTGCATAAATATTTATTAATCTCATAGCTTCTTACTAAGCCTGTAGGTTGATCTTTATTTTTATCGTAAATAGCAAGGAATACATCTTCTCCAGTATGGCCAGTAGTAGTAAAACCTATATAATTTCTCTTTTTTATGATATCAACAATAATTGGTAAAAAAATTTCTTGTAAATTGCTTGCCGATTTTTGACTTTTTTCGTAACTTGAAATAAATTCTTTTATTTCTTTAGAAGTAAGTTTTACCTGTGGATTGCAACCACTAATTAGACTTTGAATAACAGCAGAATCTGGTTTGAAGTTCTCAGCTAAATATCTTGCAGCACCCCATGCTGTTTTTTTCCATGTTACAAGTGGCTCAAATAATTCTGCAATACTTAATTTTGAATACTTACCATTAGAGTTCTCGTTACCGAAAGTTATACCTCCGGTAGAATGATCAGGTAGTACAACCACTATTGTTTCACCATTTTTACTTTGTTTTGCAAAATATATTGCTGTATCAACAGCCTTATCAAAAGCTAAAAAATCGGTTATAGTGCCTATTGGGTCATTTGCATGAGCAGCCCAATCTACTTTGCTACCCTCTACCATTAAGAAAAACCCTTTTGAACCATTAGATAAAACCTTAATAGCTTTTGCTGTCATCTCTGCTAGTGATGGTTCAATATTTGGGTCTCTATCTAAATCATATTGCATTTCCTCATAACCAAAAAGTGCCCACAATTTAGAGTTCTTTTTAATTTCATAATTTCTGAATCTATAAACGTTATTTATAATAGTATCATAACCACAAGAAACCAAATATTCTGAGTTTGTATTTGTTAAATACTTAACACCGCTACCAAAAATTACGTCAATATCATTATGAACTATTTGTTTTGCTATAATATCATATTTACTTCTGTTATACCAATGTGCCGAAAAATCTGCTGGTGTTGCATGAGGAAATTGACAGGTAAAAACCAATCCCGTTTTTTTACCTGATAGCTTTGCTGCTTCAAGAACTGTAAGCAAAGGTTGATATGTTTTAGTTGAATCAATTTCAACAAGATCATTCTTTTCATCTTTAGGTGGATACATAGCAATATTACTTGCTCTTGAAGCCTCACCAGTTGAATACCAACTTGATGTAGGAGCAGAGTCACCAATTGGTGCATTTGAACAATGAGTTCTAACTAAACCACATATATAAGGATCAACAGCAAGATAAGGAATATTTTTTATATCTCCATTTAAATAACCTTGATAATATCTAGCAAGAGAAAGCACTGCAGTACTTGTTCCATCCGGTATCATTATTATTACATTTTTTACATTATTTTGTGAATATAAAAAATTAAAGCAAATAAAAAAATTTAATATTAAAAATAGCTTATTTTTCACTTTTTTTTACCTCTATATTTTTAACAAAAAACTGAGCAGTAGTAATTTCCTGTTGTTCTGTATCTA
>ENA-UOWE01002428-UOWE01002428.1-activated-sludge-metagenome-genome-assembly--contig:-NODE-2428-length-20510-cov-13.217404_pt1 | contig 20510 bp, 25 predicted proteins | sample MGYA00249841_ERZ761562 | MGnify/ENA primary metagenome ERZ761562 (study PRJEB28883, sample SAMN05720200) | activated sludge metagenome | isolation source: Anaerobic digester | place: Japan... | reverse complement strand
GACAGATTAAACGTCCCCGCGTCCCTGGTCCCCATGTCCCTCAGATGCGTCGCATTCTTCATATATTATGCATCAGTCTATTTATAAATTTGTTTCCAAAATTTGAACAGTGATATATAATAACCTATATGTACATATTTAAAACGTTGTAAACAATAATAAGAACAGTACAGCTGACTCTAAGGAGAGGATATAATGCTGGATAGGACGATAGCTGCAATAGCTACTGCTCCGGGTGAAGCCGGGATAGGGATTGTGAGAATAAGCGGCGAGAAATCCACAGAAATATTAAAAAAAGTTTTCAAGCCAAAGAGGGTTATGGATATAGATGATATACCTTCAAGAACGGTGGTATATGGCCATGCTGTTGACAGCAAAGGTGCGATTATTGATGAAGTGCTTGTGATTATTATGAGAAAGCCTTATTCATATACTACGGAAGACATTGTTGAGCTGCACTGTCATGGAGGAATTGTACCCATCAGAAGGATAATGGAAGAAGTTCTGAGAAACGGTGCCGATATTGCTGAGCCGGGGGAATTTACAAAGCGTGCTTTTCTTAATGGAAGAATAGACTTGGCTCAGGCGGAGGCAGTTATTGATGTTATCACAGCGAAGACAGAAACCGGGCTGAATGCTGCACTTAACCAACTGGAAGGGGAGCTGTCGAAAGAGATAAAGAAGATCATGGAAAAGTTACTTTCTATGCTTGCCCACATTGAAGCTTCGATAGATTTCCCCGAGCATGATGTGGAAGAGATTACGGCTGCTAACATAAAGAATATGCTTCTGGAAGCAAAGGCTTCAGTTCTGGAGCTTGCAGAGTCCTTCGACGAGGGTAAAATTGTCAGGGATGGCTTAAGCACGGCAATTATAGGGCGTCCAAATGTCGGGAAGTCGTCTCTTCTGAACGTTCTTCTGAAAGAGAACCGTGCCATAGTAACAGAGATACCGGGAACAACAAGGGATATAATCGAAGAATACCTTAATATAGGGGGAGTATTGGTAAGGCTTATTGATACGGCAGGTATCAGAGAGCCTGAGGATATAGTTGAGCGTATCGGAGTGGAGAGGACAAAAGGCGCCATCAGTAATTCAGATCTGATTATCTTGGTGCTGGACGCATCCGATGAGCTGCGCCAGGAAGATAATGAGATTATCGATTTAATAATAGATAAAAAAGTAATAGCTGTATTGAATAAAACAGACTTGGGACTTGTTATTGATGAGGAGTATTTGAAAGGCCTTTTCGGAGAGGACAATATCATAAGAATGTCGGTAAAGAACCGGATCGGGATAGATAAACTGGAGGAAAGGATAAAGGGCTTGGTATATCATGGGAAGCTGAGTGTAAGTAAAAACAGCATGGTTACAAATATCAGGCACAAGAACCTTCTGGACAGAGCTCTTGAGAATATTAAAAGAGCAATATTATCAATAGAGGAGAATATTCCTATAGACTTGATATCGGTTGATATAAGGGAAGCATGGAACAGTCTTGGAGCGATAACAGGCGATACCGTTGAGGAAGATATCGTTAAAGAGATATTCAGTAAATTCTGTATAGGTAAATAGAGGTGTGGATATGGAATATACAGCAGGTAAATATGATGTTGTAGTCATAGGAGCAGGACATGCCGGCAGTGAGGCTGCTCTGGCATGTGCAAGACTGGGATTTAAGACCCTGGTTACGGCAATAAATCTCGACAGTATAGCAATGCTGGCATGTAATCCTTCCATTGGAGGCCCTGCAAAAGGCAACCTTGTTAGGGAGATAGATGCATTGGGTGGTGAAATGGGTATAAATGCCGACAGAACAATGCTTCAGATAAGAATGCTGAATACCAGGAAGGGACCTGCAGTAAGAGCATTGAGAGCACAGATTGATAAAAAGCTGTATCAGGATAGAATGAAAAGAGTGATGGAGAATCAAGAAAATCTTCAGATTAAACAGACGGAAATTACAAGGATTATTGTGGAAAATGACAGGGTCAAAGGTGTTGTGACAAGTCTTGGAGCAATATTTGAATGCCGGTCTGTGATTTTGGCTACGGGGGTATATCTTAAGGGAAAAGTTGTGATTGGAGAGATAAGCTATGATGGAGGTCCCAACGGGCTTTTTCCGGCGGCAAAGCTCTCTGACTGCCTTGAGGATCTGGGAATAAAGCTGATGCGGTTCAAAACGGGAACTCCGGCCAGAATAGACGGTAAGACGGTGGATTTCGGGAAGATGACTGAACAGCCGGGAGACAGGGATATAAATACGTTTTCCTTTATGACCGGGGACATGGAAATAGATCAATTATCGTGCTATCTTACATATACAAACAAAGGGACTCATGATATTATTAGGAAAAACCTCCACAGATCTCCGCTTTATACAGGAGACATTGTCGGAGTGGGACCCCGCTACTGTCCTTCAATAGAGACAAAGATAGTATCCTTCCCTGACAGGGAGGAGCATCAGATATTTATAGAGCCTGAAGGGCTTAATACCAGAGAGATGTATGTACAGGGGATGTCCTCCAGCTTGCCGGAGGATGTGCAGCTTGATATTCTCCATAGTGTAAAAGGACTGGAAAACTGCCACATGATGAGAACAGCTTATGCTATTGAATATGATTGCATTGATCCTACCCAGCTGCAGTTAAGCCTTGAGCATAAGAAAATATCCGGTTTATTTTTTGCCGGCCAGATCAATGGCACTTCCGGTTATGAAGAAGCTGCAGCCCAGGGATTAATTGCAGGAATAAATGCGGTTTTAAGTCTCAGAGGCAAAGAGCCTTTAATTTTAGACAGATCTGAGGCTTATATCGGAGTACTGATTGATGATCTTGTAACAAAAGGAACAAACGAACCATACAGGCTTATGACTTCAAGAGCCGAGTACAGGCTTATTCTAAGGCAGGACAATGCTGATCTCAGACTCACGCAGAAGGGATATGACATAGGACTTGTATCTGAGGAGAGATATAAGAGATACCTTGAAAAAAAGAATAATATAGAAAGAGAAATAGACAGGCTGAAGAAGAAGAGTATTTCAATGACAGAGGATGTAAAGGATTTCTTAATGAACAGGGGAAGCGCGGAGATAAAAGGAGGCATAAGCCTTTATGAGCTTTTGAAGAGACCGGAGATAGAATACGGTTCTCTGAAGGAGATTGACGAAGAAATGCCTGAATTGGACAGAGAAACAGCCGAAGAAATAGAAATAATGATAAAATACGAAGGATATATTAAGAAACAGCTGCAGCAAGTAGAGCAATTTAAAAAGCTGGAAAGCAAGAAAATACCGGAGAATATAAATTTCGTAGATATAAAGGGGCTTTCCCTGGAAGCAAGGCAAAAGCTTGACAGTATAAGTCCTGCCAATCTGGGCCAGGCTTCCAGGATTTCCGGGGTATCCCCGGCAGATATATCGGTACTTATGGTATATCTTGAACAGATTAGAAGGAGCCGAGGGGGTGAGCAGGCTGGAAAACAGGAAAATACTGATTGACGGACTAATGGAACTGGGGATTGAACCGACAAATAAAAAGGTGGATAAGCTTATAGCATTTAAGGAAATAATGCTGGAATGGAATGAAAACGTGAACCTTACGGCAATTACTGAAGAAAAGGAGATATTCATCAAGCATTTTCTTGATTCGGCTACCTGTCTGTCTGAAGGATATATAAAAGAAGGCATGAACATAATAGATGTCGGTACCGGTGCGGGATTCCCCGGGATTCCCGTTATGATTCTGATGGATGGACTCAAAATGACACTGCTGGATTCTCTTAACAAGAGAGTAATATTTTTGAGCGAAGCAATTAAGAAACTTGATTTAAGAGATATCACCGCTGTTCACGGAAGGGCGGAGGAAGCAGGGGTCAATAAAGCTTACAGGGAATGTTACGATATTGTTCTGTCCAGGGCAGTGGCATCACTGAACGTTTTATGCGAATATTGCCTTCCTTTTGCGAAGATCGGAGGATATTTCCTTTGTCAAAAAGGCCCTGAAATTGAAGAGGAGATTGGTAACGCGTCATCAGCTATCAAAATTCTTGGAGGAATAATAAGGGAGGTAAAGGAGTATAAACTGCCTTTCAGTGATATCAGGCACAATATAATAGTTATTGAAAAGGTTTCAGCAACTCCGACAAAATATCCCAGAAAGCCGGGGAAACCGGCATCAAATCCTATAATATAGCTGAAAAAACCAGAAATTTGTTATATGAAAAACAGCTGAAAATGAGTAAAATCAATCTTTCTCAGGCAGGAAGTCAAAGGTTTGTAGCGAATATAAAAAAGTAAATCATGTGGTATGGAGAGGAATGAAAGATTTGAATGATAGAAAAGAAATAATTAATATACCGATTGATGAAATAGCTCCAAACCCATATCAGCCTAGAAAGGAATTCAATGGATCTTCCCTGGAGGATTTGGCTTCTTCAATTAAAGAATATGGGGTTCTTCAGCCTATCAATGTAAGAAAAATTGGAGAAAAAGGATATGAACTGATCTCGGGGGAAAGAAGGCTTAGAGCATCAAAGCTTGCGGGAAAGAGTCATATACCGGCAGTAATAATAGAGGTTGTTGAACAGGATTCTGCTGTAATTGCGCTGATAGAGAACCTGCAGAGAGAAGATTTGAACTTCATGGAAGAAGCAGAGGGTTATCATAATTTGATAAATGACCACGGGATGACTCAGGAAGAGCTTGCCAGAAAGGTGGGCAAAAAGCAATCCACTATAGCTAATAAGCTGAGGCTTCTGAAGCTCAAGGACAGCATCAAAAAGACAATACTGGAGAATGAACTGACAGAGAGGCATGCAAGGGCGTTGCTGAAGCTTCCGGATGATATACTGCAGGAGAAAGCTCTCAAGAGCATAATTAAAAAGTCTCTCAACGTAAAAAAGACTGAAGAGATGGTTGACAAGATGCTTGATGAAGTGGCGGCAGTGGCAGAGGAGCCTAAGAAGAAAAGAATCAAAGGAAAAATGAATTATAATATTTATGTAAACACCCTGAAAAATGCCTGCAAGGAGTTTCTGACGGCGGGCTGCAAGGTTGAATATGATCAGGTTGATAAGGGAGAATTCATTGAGATAACAGTAAAAATACCCAAAAATGTATAAAAAGGGTAAAATACAAAAAATGTGACACAGTCACATTTTTTATATTTTACCCTTTAGTATCAATAGGCCCATTGCAATGAACAAAATGCCGGCCGCATTCTGAATATATTGAGGAGGAACATGTTTCGTTATATAAGCTCCGGCGAAAACTCCAATAAAGGATGAGCATATCAAAGCCAAGCTTGCGCCTATGAATACGGCAGCTATTGAGTTGGATTTTGCAGAGAGCAGCATAGTCGCAAGCTGTGTCTTGTCACCCAGCTCGGCTATAAAGACAAGGAAGAATGTATAAAGTATGGATTTTAACATTTTGGTCCTCCTTATTTGTATTGGTGGGAGAGTCTTTGGCAAATTCATATTCTATTTGTTTTTTTAATCTGATATATTATATATATGGAATAATGTGTGCTGTATACTAAATAATCCGGCAGAGCATGCATATACATTGATAATTATGTATATTCACAATATATTTATTCCCGGATGTGAGCATTTATGTTTAAGAAAAGGATGTACATTTGCGTCTATATCCCTTTATAATAATAGCGGTTTGATATATTATTAGAATATACATAATGACGAAAAAGAAAGAAATTAATCAGAATACAATAGTACAATGAGAGGTGTATGCTATGTCCAAATCAATAGCTGTCTTTAATCAGAAGGGTGGGGTGGGGAAAACCACAACGGTCATAAATTTGTGTGCATGTCTGGCAAACAGGGGAAAGAAAGTGCTGATGATTGATATCGACCCCCAGGGTAATACTACCAGCGGGGTTGGGATTGATAAAACAACACTGGAAAAAACGATTTATGATGTACTTATAAATGATAGCGACCCAAGGGATTGCATTATTGACACAAATAGGGAGAATCTCTTCATAATACCTTCAAGTGTCCAGCTGGCAGGTGCGGAGATTGAATTGACCGAGATGAACAAAAGGGAATTGAAGCTTCGGGAATGCATAGACAGTATAAAGGACGAGTATGATTATATATTCATTGACTGTCCTCCGTCCCTTGGTTTGTTATCAATAAATGCCCTTTCTGCAGTAGACAGTGTATTGATACCTATACAATGCGAGTATTATGCCTTGGAAGGGGTTAGCCAGTTGATGAACACCATAAAGCTTGTCAAGAAAAGCCTTAATCCTGATTTGGATATAGAAGGAGTTGTACTGAGCATGTTCGACGGCAGGACAAACCTTTCGATACAGGTTGTAGATGAGGTCAAAAAGTATTTCAGGGGAAAGGTCTATACCACAATGATTCCCAGGAATGTAAGGCTTGCTGAAGCACCAAGCTATGGAATGTCAATTATTGAATATGATATAAAATCCAAGGGTGCGGAATCTTATATGGATTTGGCCGATGAATTCATAGAATTAAGTGAGGATGTGATTTAAATGGTTAGCAAGAGAGGATTGGGAAAAGGACTTGGCGCGCTTATTCCTGAAGGTGAAGAGTCAGATCGGAACTCAATAGTGGAAATAAAAATTACAGATATTGAAGCCAACGATAGGCAGCCCAGGAAGGCATTTAATGATGAGACACTGGTGGATCTTTCAGAGTCTATTAAAGAGCATGGTGTGGTGCAGCCCATAATTGTAAGAAAACTGGGAAGCAGTTATCAGATTATTGCCGGAGAACGAAGATGGAGAGCCGCAAGGCTGGCCGGGAAGAAGACTATACCGGCAATTGTGAAGGAATGCAGCGATCTGGAGGTAATGGAGCTTGCTCTTATTGAGAATCTACAAAGAGAAGATTTGAATTCTATTGAAGAAGCTACGGCCTATAAGAGCCTTATTGAAGAATATAACATGACTCAGGATGAAATATCGAAGAAAATAGGGAAGAGCAGGCCTGCAATTGCGAATTCGCTAAGATTGCTTCAACTCCCCCAGGAAATCAAGAATATGATTGCGGAAGGGAAGATATCCCAAGGGCATGCCAGGGCTTTGCTTTCAATATCAGGGGAAAAGAAGCAAATAGATATGGCAGAAAAGATCATCGCCCAGCAATTAAATGTCAGACAGATTGAGAAACTGGCAAAGGATACAAAGCAGAAAAAGAAAAAGGAAGTATTGCCTGATGCATATCAGATAGAAATCAATCAATTGGAAGAAAGATTAAGGGCGGCATTGGGTACTAAGGTGACTATACATCATAAGAAAAATAAGGGCAGTATAGAAATTGAATATTATAGCGATGAAGAGTTTGATAGAATTTTTGATTTGCTGGAAAAATGAGGGTTTATTTAAACGGCTTATATTCGATTATTTTTTGTTTCATAATGATTTTATATTATGAAAGCAAAAAATTAATTATACATAATATTAATGCGTATATGGGGGTTTTGATATATGCAGCAGTATATCTTGAGTTCTTTTGTGTCAAATAGGGGAGGCGGCAATAAAGCAGCTGTTGTTTTTGATGATTATGGGATGCCGTTTTGGCAGATGCTTGAACTGGCGAAGAAAAACAATTTTTCAGAGACTGCTTTTATTGATTTTAATAAAAGTGACGGAAATAAATTCAGCATCAGATATTTTACACCGACCGAGGAAGTTGATATTTGCGGACATGCAGCGCTTGCTTCCTTTCATGTGTTGAAACAGCTTGGATATCTGAGAGAGAATTATGCATATCATCGTACAAAAGCAGGAGAGCTTAAGGTATTAATAGAAGGGGACTCCATATTGATTCAAATGAATAAGCCTGAACTTATTATGCAGTTAAGCAGTAATATCGTAATGGATATTATTGATGCAGATAAGAATGAAATAATAACAAATCGGAATGGAATGATTGATGTTATATCTACGGGGCTTAAAGATATAATATTGGAAGTTAACGGCATTGAAGCACTGAAGAAATTAAGCATTAAGAAGGATAAAATGATAGAAGTCTGCAGAGAGTATGATATTATAGGAATGCATGTTGTTTCACGTGAAACAATTGAAGAGGATTCAGATTTTTGCTGTCGGAACTTTGCCCCGGCGGTAGGTATAGATGAAGAGAGTGCAACCGGAACTTCCAATGCATCATTGCTGTACTATATTAAGAGAAATAAAAAGGAATTTGACTACGATAAAACTTATAAAATTGAACAGGGCTACTTCATGAACAGTCCAAGCAATATCTTTGTAAAGTATGATCAAGGAACTGAAAGTATATTTGTTGGCGGTATAGCCAAGATAGATAGTATGGAATCTGTTGTGATATAATAAGAATGCGCCATATCTATTGGTTTGCAGTCATACTCCCAGAGCAATAACCTTGTATACCGACTCGCACGACATTAGCTTTGGACAGAATCAGAGCTTGATACTTGTAAAATCCTGACGCACATAAACCCAACCTCCTGTTGGTATGTGCTGGATTTACCTCACGTAAATCCCACGGATTTTACTGCATATCTTCACTCGATTCTGTTGTCCAAAGCCAATAAGTGCTCGCTGTTATACAAGGCTAGCACTCTGTAGGATTATACAAACTTCAGATGCGTCACATCATTTTTTAGAATGATACAAAGCAATGTATAACAAAGTTTATATTAAAATGTTTCACGTGAAACAAAGGAGTAAACCATGATATATTTAGATAATGCAGCTACTACATTTCCGAAACCCGAATCAGTATACAGGGCTGTTGATGATTGTCTCAGGAATTATTGCGCAAATCCGGGAAGAGGCGGACACAAGCTTTCCCTCCAATCAGGCAGGGTACTTCTTGAAGCCAGGGAGTTACTGGCAGAGTTGTTTAACGCAGATTCACCCGATAATGTTATATTGACTCATAATGCTACAGAGGCATTGAATCTGGCTCTCAAAGGTTTCTTAAAAAGGGGCAGTCATGTAATAACCACAAGCATGGAGCATAATTCGGTAATGAGGCCATTGAAGGTTCTGGAAAAACTCGATATAGAAACGACAATAGTACAATGCAATGAATACGGAGAAATTGATATTGGCAGCATTGAGAAGGAAATTAAGAAGGAAACGGCGCTTATTGCTGCTACCCATGCTTCGAATGTTGTGGGAACAATCATACCCATTGAGGACATTGGAGCTCTGGCGAAAAGGCATGGATTGGCTTTTCTTGTTGATGCTTCACAGACTGCCGGTGTATTCGAAATAGATATGGAAAAGATGAACATAAGCATGCTGGCTTTTGCGGGACATAAAAGCCTTATGGGACCCCAGGGGACAGGTGGATTGTGTATAAGAAGAGGCTTGGAGCTGACCCCTTTGCAGGAAGGAGGAACCGGAAGCAAATCCGAATTATTGTATCAGCCCGATATCATGCCTGACCGCTTTGAAAGCGGAACTCACAACACACCAGGGATTGCGGGCCTGTGTGCAGGCTTAAGCTTCATAAAGAGCAAAGGAATTGATATAATAAGATCTCATGAACAGGAGCTTGTAAGATACTTTCTGGATGGATTGGCGGAGATGAAAAATGTTAAAGTATACGGCATTAAAGATATAAGTAAGCAAGCCCCTGTTGTATCAATCAACGTAGGAGACACGGGTTCTTCAGAAATAAGCTATATTCTTGACCGGACATTTGATATAGCAACAAGATCGGGACTTCACTGCGCACCTATGGCCCATAGAACAATAGGAACCATGGAACAAGGCACCGTAAGGTTCAGCTTTGGTTTTTTCAATACGAAAGAACAAGTAGGTGAGGCACTTAATGCTATTGAAAACATTGGAACCTTGTTATAGGAGAGTAGGGGATGAGTATCATGGATAATATTATAAAAGAATACAATACTATAATTTTGATATCTATTACAGCATTACTGTTTATAATGTTTGTTTGGAATCTCATATTGTCTGTCAGGCTTTCTGGGATGAATGATAAATACAAGAAATTCATGAGGGGCTCTTCGGGCAAGAACTTTGAGGGCATGCTGCTGGGGCATATAGAGAATATGGAAGCGGCAATAGAAAGAGTGAACATTATAAGCGAAGATCTGATAAATGTAAAGAATCAGATGGACAAATGTATACAGAAATGCAACATAATTAGATACAATGCCTTTAGTGATACAGGAAGCGATCAGAGTTTTTCCATAGCTATGCTTGACAATTTTAATGACGGTATCATAATTACAGGTATCTATGGAAGAAATGAATTTATAGGTTATGCCAAGCCTGTAAGCAAAGGAACATCAAAATATCCTCTTTCTGTTGAAGAAGAACTGGTATTGAACAGGAGCCTGAAATGTACACAAATATAGAATAAAAAACATACCTTCATAGGATACTAATTGTATTGCACAATAAGTTGCTATGGAGGTATTTTTATGATAATTGCAATACAGCGCGGCTTGGAAGATATAAAAAGCGAACTGGAAAGCAGAGGGAACGAAGTATTCTATATAGGAGAAAACAGAATGGCTGATGCAGTCCTATACAAGGAGGCGGATACGGTTCCTTACTATGAAGTAAATAATGTACCTTCGGCCGCAGCCTTATCAAACGGAAATATATCATATGGGGCTCTGTTGGTGAATGTAACAAACAAATCTATGGAGGATATAATAAAAATATTGGAGACAAGAGTATATAGCCCTCTGCTTTAACAACATTTCATAATAATAGAACAGGTCAGCTTTCATATAAGTGATGCATGTTTTAACAGGATATCATAAATCATTGCGGATTTATGATATAATATTCTCATAAATGAGAATATTATATGCCTCCGGCGGAACATATGCTCGTGCGATTTTTTGCCCCGCAAAACGCACATGGGCGGATATCTTAAATCCTTACGGATTTATGATATAATATATATGTTAATTGTCGGAATAAAAATGAAAGGGTAGCATGTAATGTATCAGGTTGCATATGATAGGATACTTTTTATTGCAATGAGTTGTTTTTCTTTTTTCATTGCATCATATACCATAAGTATGAACAGAACAGCTTCGCTTTTCAAGCTGCTGGGCTGGGCGTTTTTCATACCCTTTGGATTGTGCTGTTCAGTCTTTATTTTCTCTCCGGATACCCCGATAAATCTAATACTATCATTCTCTGAGTTTTGTTTGTCTGCAGGCATTCTCCTTCTTATAATTTACCCCTACAACATAAAAAATCAAAAACTAACGATTATTGTTATTGCCGCTTTTACCCTGATATTGTCTATGTGTGCAATAAAGGCGGAAAATTTCATATACTATACACTCTCAGCCGCACTCCGAAATATTCTCACGGCAGCATGCATTGTTGCGGCTATTGTGTTCAATAAAAAAAGGAATGCAGATAGGAAACTGACCAGGCCATTGGCTGTTTGGCTTGCAGGTATACTGCTCGGATTTGTTGAAAATCAAGTTTACATAAATGAAGCAATATTTGTAGTCAAGTTCAGTGCATATGCATATTTTTTGTTCCATTTCTTTAGGACAACCTATGATTTGATTATAAAAAAGGTCAATGAAGCTGATGAATTGATAGAAAACATGAAAGATTCCTTTAATAAAGAGGTAAAGAAAAGAGTATTTGAAATTGAAAGAACTAATGAAAGGCTGTTGGAAATATCCAAGACAGATATGCTCACAAAGACCCTTAATAAGATCACAATACTTAATATCATTGAAAAGCTTATTATGAGCAAGAAAATGGAAGCCTTCTCAATATTAATGTTTGATATAGATAACTTCAAAACAATAAATGATTCCTTGGGACACATTACCGGAGACAAATGCTTGAAGACTCTGTCAGCTATCGCTTCAGGGAATATCAGGGAAGTAGACTACATAGGAAGATACGGGGGGGATGAGTTTATTATTGTACTTCCAACTTTGTCGGAGAATGAAGCGAGATTTGTGGCAGAGCGCTTTAGGAAGAAGGTAAACGAAACAAGCAATCCCAGATTCACCGTATCAATAGGCATTGCGACCTACCCTCATGACGGACAGACCGTACATGAACTGATACAGGCTGCAGACAAAGGATTATACAAAGCCAAGAGCAAGGGAAAAAATACTATTTGCCGCGCATAACCTATTTAATTCTTATTCTCTAAATAATCAAGAAACTTGTCTTCACTTGCTGCTGAAGCAATCTGCCGGTTTATCAGCGAGTTATCAGATATCGCTCTTTTGTTCATTTTCCACATATTGTATTTAAGGCCGTTTGCTATAAGGCTTGCCATGTTCATAACTACACTGAGCCTTGTATTTTGAAGAATCATTATTTCCATAAAACCGCCTACATTCACTATTCCTGTGATATTTATATGGCCGATAGCAGGAAGATTCTTATTAACACCCGAGCCAGGAGACAAGGGGCCTTCCTTTATATTTATATAGCCTATCCGTTCATATCTGCCGAGACATGCATCAATGGCAATGATAAAGGGATTGTCAAATTTCCTGAAAAGCTCCATATACTCACAAAGGTTCTTTGCATGGACAGGCTCATCCAGGGTACCATAAACATGTACATTTTTATACTTCATATCCTTTACTTTGTATCCTATCAATGGGCCCAGGCAGTCGCCTGTAGCTCTGTCTGTTCCTATGCACACAATTACAATGTCGGTATGGCTTTTATCATAGAAAATACTCATGCATTCCTCTAAGTAATTGCAGAAATAAGAAAAGGAATAAGGTTTATTAATATCAACTGTTCTTTCATATTTTATCTTCAACATTCCGAACTCCTTTATCTGAAATATCTACATAGAGTATTACCAAAACACATTGAGTAAATTCAAAGGATTTAAAATTAACCGGATGTGGCACAAAGTGTTTTATTGTATAATTATATTATTCAGTATCAGATACAATAACCATATGTTTTCAAACAGCAGTATCTGAAGCCTATGTGCAATCAAATAAATATGGGCTTTTTATGAATACTTTATTGGAAATTATTCGTATATATTATGAGAGGTGCTTGATTTGCAAAAAGTAAGATCGAAAAAAACAACCGCATTGCTTCTTTTGCTGATTATAGTATCGGTACTTGTCATTCTACTTTACATAAACAACAAAACAACCCAAAAATCTTCTTTTATTGCAGGCGGAAAAAACAAACTTGCGGTTACCGGAGAAGTGTCGGCTGTATCACAAAGCAGCAGTGCCATATACTATGTGAATGATCTTCTAATTGAGGCACAGGCAGAAAACATCAGAGCGAAGAATATAAAAGGGGATACGGAATGGAGCTGCAAGCTGCCCGGAAAAGCCGCCAGGATGGCTGATGCAGGGCAAAATATCATAATAATTGATTCAGTCAATAACATCCATTACTATACACTTCAGGGGAAACTCCTCTGGACATACAAGTCGGATTATGAGATTATTGATATTTTTACAGAGGATAACGGAAGCTTCCTGGTAGAATACAAGGGAATGACAGGAAGCCATGCCGAAGTATTCAAGCAGGATGGAAGTAAAATCGGAAGTATGTCTGTGGACAATGCTCATATATTATCATTTGCAGAAGGCAGCGGGGTATTTTCGATTTCAATTGTTGACACTTCATCAGAAATAATTAAGACAAAAATAATAACATATAGCATTAAAGGGGATATACTGTGGGCAAAAAATTATGACAATGTCATTATCTCAAAGCTTAGCTACAGTAAAGATAACAGGCTGCTTGCCATGGGAGAAAACACAGTTTACACTTACAAAAATGATGGCAGTCTTCATCAGGAAGTCAAAATTGAAGGTGAAATCAGCAGTGCAGCAATGAGCAGTCATATTGTCGCAATGGCATTGCAAATTAAAGGTAAGCAATATCTGGTATGCTATGATTCCAATATGCGGGAGCAAAGCCATACGGAGATAAAGTCTGCACCATTGGGAATATTTCCTCTGAAAAGCAATCTTCTAGTATACTATGCTGATGAATTGATGATACTCACCCATAAAGGAGAGCTTAATGCAAGGTATGAGTCAAATGTGGATATAAGCACCGCTTATATGAATTCGGATAATAAGGTGTATATAACTTCAAACAGAAGGCTTCTTCAGCTGGAGTATATAAAATAGCACAAAGGAGGCCAAAGATGCCTATGAATTGGATTGATTACCTGATAATTGCAATTCTTGCCGTTGGTGTCATTATCGGCTTCAGGAAGGGGTTTCTGAAGTCAGTATTCAGCATCATATGTTTATTGGCATCAATTATGGTTGCAAAAACTTACTATAAAGCCTTAACTTTGTTTTTGGTGGAGAATACTGCATTGGAAGAGAAGATAACAGGTTTTCTTTCAGAAAAAGCTTTTGTAAAAAACATATTAATGTCTCCTTCGGGTGAAAGTGCGGTTTTTTCCATAAGTAACAGCTTTACCAGCGATTTGAACACATTTGTTTCAGTACTTATAATAAATGCAATATCTGTACTGATCATATTTATTGCCGTAAGATTCATTCTTGGAATTGCCGAAAACATTCTTATCGATGTAGTTGAATTACCTGGTCTGAGAGAAGTTAACAGTATAGGGGGGGCAATAGTCGGCCTTGCAAAAAATATTATAATAATTATGCTGATATTTACAATAATAACGCCTATTTCTGCTATAAAGCCTCTTTCGGGAATCTCAGACGGAATAGAGGCATCTGCCCTTGCAGAGTACTTTTATGATTATAACTTCATACTAGGATGGATATGGACTGCAGCCATTGACCTTTTGAATAAATAAGGCAGAAATGTTTTTCAGCAAGATGTTCTATGAACTGTTGCTGCCGCACGCAGCTTGCGCTGAGTGCTCTCACAACAGAGAACTTCTAACTGAAAAACATGTCGTAAGGAGTTGTTGAATTAATGAACAAGAAAAATGCACTGATAGGGATAGCCCTGATACTCCTAGGCATATGTATGTACCTGAAAAATTATAATATTGGAACGGGAAGCTTGCTGACTCTTTTCCTTGGGCTGGGTCTGCTTTATGCATATTATATTAAGAAAGAACAGCCCTTTATTATTTTCGGAGGAATCTTTGCAGCTATAGGCTTGGTGGCGGTATTACGGGATATCAGGCTGTTCCGTATCGATATGGCTTTTGAAACGATGCTTATAGCAGTGGGAATAATATTTATATTCTTATATTATTCAAAACATATTGAAGGCTTTATTTTTCCGGGGGTGATACTTCCCGCTGCCGGAGTATACCTTTTATTGCTGAGATTTTTCAACGACAGATATGCATCCCCAAGCATATTTTTGCTGCTTGGCTTCGCTTTTTATGTGATATACCTGACAGCCTATATGGGAAAGTCCAACTGGCCATTGATACCGGCAAACATATTGCTGATGGCCGGGATATTTGCATATGCCGTAAGCTTTGAGTTAATAACATGGCATACGATCTATTTAAAGAGGGATTACATCTGGCCTCTACTGATGATAGGAGCAGGGGTATTGATACTGATAAGCAGGTTCAGAAGAAGGGCTTAATATCTGAAGTTTGCAGTCATACTCCCAGAGCACTAGCCTTGTATATCGACTCGCACGATATCAGCTTTGGACAGAATCAGAGCTTGATACTTGTAAAATCCTGACGCACATAAACCCAACCTCCTGTTGGCATGTGCTGGATTTACCTCACGTAAATCCCACGGTTTTTTCTTAAAAACACGTAAAAGCATCTATGTATCAGCCGGACAGGCTGATGCATAGATGCTTTTTTATTGTGGTAATAATTAAATATTCTTAATATTTATCGGTGCATTTGAGGTATTTGCCATAATTGATATCTTGTTGGAGGCGGTATCAAAATTCTCGCTTTTAAGCTGTACAGAGCCTTGCATGCCTATGTTATTCTTCTCCGTTTCGTAAGTGAGGTTTGCAAGTTTTACATCAATACTGCTCATTGTAGTACGTGTATCAACCATATACTCAAAGCCTTCTTCTCCGGTAAGGCTGAAATCAATTTTTCCGTTGGAGGTGTTGAGGGTATAGCAAGGGTTCAGAGAATCACCTTTTCGGGAAGTACTTACCACAATTGCAGCGTTGCTGGTTTTTGCATCTATATTGTCCAGGCGACTGCCCTCTATCGCTATTTTGGAGTTTGAGGTTCTGATGTTTGCAGTTCTTGCGGATACCTCGTTAAAAATTATCCTTTCGTTGTCGGTGAGTATTTCCATTTTATCTGCGCTGCATTTTGTCAGGATTACCCTTCCGTTTGCCGTAGTACAGCTTATATGATTAACATCCATATCACTGATTTCACATTTTGCATTGTTTGTAGAAAAGCTGATTACATCCATACCTTTGGGAAGCAGTATTTCAATCTTCCCCCAGGTTCTGCCCGGAAATTCGGTGGAAAACCTATAGCCTTCGGTATCTTTAATAACCTTAAAATATTCATCAATGGCCAGCTGAGGCACATTTGAATTAACATACAGGTTTATCTTTATTTCCTTTGTGTCACCGGGGCAGGCTTTTACGGAGAAATTGCTTGTTTCAAGGTATATACTGAGAGCATCTTCAACCGGGTAGGTATAGCTGCTGTTATATTTATTTTTTTCGTACACTGTGTCAAAGAAATTGTCTATCTGGCTTGTAAAGACATCTGCGAATTTTGCGGCAGACTCAGCAATATCCTGGCCCAGTATTTCCATTTTTTTTGTGAATTCCTCGGCAAATTTCTCAGCATTATTTCCTGTCTTATCGGTGTTAATATTTTCTCCCAGCTGCTCCACCAGCTTTCCTGCCTTTTCGCCGAAGGTGGAAGCAAGCTTGGAAGCTTTTTCACCAAATTTGTTTAGTTTCTCATCTATTTTAATTTCGTTTAGCTTGGCGGTGAGTTCATCTTTTAATTCGTTTATTTTTGAACCGGAAGACGGTGTGCCGGAGCCGCCCTTCTCCAAAGCTTCAAGAAGCTTTACAGCTTCATCGGTGGTTATTTTCCCCTCCTGGAGCATTTTAAGTATTAACATTTTTTCTTCCACAACAGTCCCCCCTATTCACTCATTAATCTGATTGCTTCTTCCGAGGATATTTCACCTCTATAAAGCCTTTCAAGAATTTCCTTTTTATAGCTTTGATCCACACTCTGGCTTTTGTAACCCAATGCTGAAATAAGAGAATCCAGCTTTCCCTTCACTGTAGGGTATGATATTCCCAGCTCTCGCTCTATTTCCTTTATATTTCCTCTATTTTTGATGAATATTTCCGCAAATTCCTTGTGCTCCTGTGATAGGGAACAGAATTTACACGGCTTGAAGTGCCCTCTTATCGTGCTTTTGCATGAATTGCAGGATACTTCCGTTATTTCAACCGGTCCGCTGCAAATAGGACACTGCCCCATGACTTCACGTTTCATTATTTCACTCCTAACTTGTTATAATGTATTGCCTTTATAATCCATTATAAGCCAGTAATTAATAATGTCAATATATTAATTAATAATATTAATCAAAATCTAAAAATATATTAAAATGATGTGAGCATGCATAAATATTATTAAGAGATATTACAAAGCCTGTATAGCATCTCTTCCTATTTATATATACGCGAAACGGGCTGCTTTAGTTTTAAAAATTAATAATTAATGGTATAATTCAAATATTATAATAGAAAACCGTATCGCACGATTGAGTGAGGAGGATTAGCATGAAAGAAATAGATGCCAGAGGGCTTGTTTGTCCTCAACCGGTAATACTCACCAAAAAGGCCCTTGAGGGAATGACGGAGGGTGAGGTAGTTACTATAGTAGATAATATCACTGCAAAGGAAAACGTTTCAAGATTGGCTGAAAATCTAAGCTGCAAATACGAGATATCTGACGAAAACGGCTGTTATTACATAAAGATAAAAAAGGCAGCGGGAGCACAAAGCATGGAAACAAAAGAGGACAGCACAGTAATAGTAATAACTACGGACAAATTGGGCCAAGGTGCAGAGGATCTGGGTAAGGTGCTGATAAAGAGCTATACTTACGCACTTGCCGAAACCACACCGCTGCCAAAGGCTGTGATGTTTCTGAACAGTGGTGTTAAGCTTACCGCAGAGGGCTCAGAGGTGTTGGAGAATATTAAGAAGCTGGAAAACTCAGGGGTGGAGATTATAAGCTGCGGTACCTGCCTGGATTTCTATCAGTTGAAGGATAAGCTTCAGGTCGGCATAGTAGGAAATATGTATTCAATAATTGAAAAGATGAATTCTGCAGGTAAAGTAATTAATATAGGATAGGATGGATGCATATGTATTACCCGAAACAATTCAATCTTGGAGATATCGTGGAAACAAAAAAACAGCATCCCTGCGGTGATAATCACTGGGAGGTCATAAGGGTGGGAGCGGATTTCAAGATAAAATGCCTGAAATGCGGAAGAATAGTGATGCTGCCAAGGCCTAAGTTTGAAAAATCTGTTAAAAAGGTAATAAAAAGTGCAGCACCTGAAGAGAATAATATTGATTAAAGCTTTATATAGTGTTATAATCTATAATTGCGTAAATATCCTCGCTCTATCATATTCAGATAGGGCCGTTAGTCCGTGGGGAGGAGGTGAATTTTTATGAACAAGTACGAAACCATATATATAGTCAGGCCGACCGTTGATGAAGAAGGGATAAAAGCTCTTCAGGAAAAGTTCAAGGCAATTATTGAAGAAAACGGCGAAATCGAAGCTATAGATGACTGGGGCAAAAGAAAGCTCGCTTATCTAATAGATGATATCGGAGAAGGCTACTATGTATATATGAAGTATAAAGCATCACAGGTTGTACCAAAAGAGCTGGACAGAGTATTCGGCATAACAGAAGAGATTTTAAGGCACATGATAATAAAAATTGAAGAGTAGCACAAAGGAATTCAAAAGTAAAAAATTTAGGCGGTGTGATTATGTTGAATAAAGTTGCCTTGGTGGGCAGATTGACAAGGGATCCTGAAATCAGGTATACAGCAGATAATCAAACACCAATAGCTAAATTCACTATCGCTGTTGACAGGACCTATAAAAGGGAAGGTCAACCAACTGCAGATTTTATACCGATAATTGTATTTGGAAAATCCGCGGATAATTGTGGTAAGTTCATAAAGAAGGGCAGGCTTGTTGCCGTTTCAGGAAGACTCCAGACGAGAAGCTGGGATGATCAGGACGGCAAAAGGCATTATGCAACAGAAGTGATAGCGGACGAAGTTGATTTCCTGGATAGAGGCTCTGATGCACGAGGACAAGGCAATGAAGGCAGATCTGATTTGGATTATGGTGATTTCCACCTGGCTGAAGAAGAGGATGAGCTTCCGTTTTAACAGATATGTTACGAAAAACATATAGATTGGAGGGAAAATGATTGAACAGACGCGGTAGCAGCGAAAGAACCGGCGGCGGAAAAATGAGAAAGCCGAAGAAAAAAGTTTGTAACTTTTGCATTGATAAAGTTGAACATATAGATTACAAAGATGTAAACAAACTGAGAAGATTCATCTCTGAGAGAGGCAAGATAATTCCGAGAAGAATTTCCGGAAACTGTGCAAAGCATCAGAGACAGCTCACAATAGCAATAAAGAGAGCAAGGAACATAGCTTTCCTGCCCTTTACTACCGATTAAAAGAACAAATATCAGACTCGGAGGTTTTTGCCTCCGGGTTTATTTTTTGTATTCTGAAATGCTATTCAATACCGCTGATTCCAATATTTAAAAGGAGTTTTTGAGAAGGTATTATATTTAGTATGTCGAATTAAAGAACAGGTTAAGCTGTTTGACGCTGGAAGGTTATATGGCTTGCGAATCCAGTGATTCCAAAGATTACAAGACATTTTGATTTGTTGTTTACTTTGACGAATTGTGGTAAGATAAAATAAGCTTCCCAAACATGATTTGACTAATTTTTTATTATATATGGAATATAATATTAATAGTGGACAAGGTCAAATAATGTAATGGGGGGATTAGCTTGTTAAACCAGGATACTGACATTACAAAGAATATAAAAATGATAGAGTTTTTGAAAAGTGAGCTCTTAACCACCGTTGCATCACTATATCAGAACCTTTTGAAGGGTACCAAGGTGGGACAGGGGGTCATTCAGGATATACTGGCAAACCTTGTACTGGTTACATATCTGCTTGGTAAAAGGCTTGGAGTACCATATTCAATGATTGATACCAAGATACTGGAAAAGATACGGTTAGGAATGCTGGAGGAGCACGAGACGGAAAAATGGTACGGGGACCTGACTGACCTTGGCGATTATTTGAAAACGAAGAAAGGCTAGAGGCTCAGCATGGAGAGAATGCAAACAAGAGCACTGGTAGAAGGCGCAATATTTGCAGGTGTCACTGCACTTTTGGGGATATTGTATTTTTATATGCAGTATCTCGGAATAATAGCTGTGATTTGGCCTGTACCGGTAATAATAGTAGGTTATAGAAATGGCATTAAAGCGAGTATATTGTCTGCCTTATCTGC
>ENA-UOWE01002426-UOWE01002426.1-activated-sludge-metagenome-genome-assembly--contig:-NODE-2426-length-20526-cov-4.035856_pt1 | contig 20526 bp, 16 predicted proteins | sample MGYA00249841_ERZ761562 | MGnify/ENA primary metagenome ERZ761562 (study PRJEB28883, sample SAMN05720200) | activated sludge metagenome | isolation source: Anaerobic digester | place: Japan... | reverse complement strand
GGGGTTTCGGGCGCAGGCAAGACCATGCTGCTCGAGATTATCGCCGGCCTTCGGAATCCTGACAGCGGCAGCATAGTTATCAATGGCAGGGAACTAACCCATGTAAAAGCCAACAAGCGCGGGGTAGGGCTGGTTTTTCAGGATAATGCAATATTTCCTCATCTGAGCGTGGAAAAAAATATTGCATATTCTTTTCACGGCAAGGGATATTCAACAAATGAAGTGCGGTCAAGGGTATTAAAATGGGCGGAAACAATGAACATTGCCGGCCTGCTGAACCGCAAACCATCCGGGCTTTCGGGCGGCGAAATCAGGAGGGTGGCGCTGGCAAGGACGCTGGCTATGGAGCCAACGGTTTTATTGCTGGATGAACCTTTATCATCACTGGATGTGCTGATACAGTATGATATGATCAGGTTGCTGAAAAAATTGCATGAAGCAGGACAGACGATCATACACGTAACCCATGATTTTAATGAAGCCTATTCGCTGGCGGATACCCTTACCATCATTAACTCTGGAAAGATTGAGCAGACAGGGCCTCCGGCAGGAGTGTTCAGAAACCCCGCAAGCCGTTTCGTGTCGGCGTTGACCGGCATCAGAAATTTTTTCACCTGCATCGAATCGGAAAGCCTTGAAGGCCTTTGCTGTATTACCATCCAAGAGGGTATTCATTTATACTCATCGGAACCTTGTTCTCCTGGTGCTTCGGTTTTTATCCGGGAAGATGAGATAAAATTTCTTCAGCAGGATGGGTGGGAGGAATACAATGTTTTTGTTGGAGAAGTTACCGACATCATTCCTTCACCGGAGTTTTTCAGTGTGGTGGTAAATGCCGGGGTCAACTTTTTTGTAAGAGTCACAAATGATGACATGAAAAGCATGGATATTCACACAGGAGCCCCTGTGAGCATAAAAATTTCTCCGAACGCAGTAAAACCCGTTTGATCGGGCTGGTGCCAAAGTGAAACCCACGATTTAGCAAGGATAAAATCAAGTAATAATTTTTGAATTTCAGTTTATTGTATTTATTTTTGTCAAAACATAAAGTATTTAATACCGATTTGAAAAATAATATAGTCCAAACTTCATTTCAATTGTTTGTACTATTTATTTTTCTATCGGCATAACCAAAGTAAGAATTTGTAGTACGTCTTTGGACTATCTACAAATTCACTTTGGTATAATATGTTTTTATAATTATTTACAAACGGATAGGGTGCGGAAATTTAATATACCAGGCTCCAGGTATTTGCAGGTGCAGGAATGGATTGATTGAATACCGAAGAACTTGTAATACCGATTTGAAAAATAATATAGTCCAAACTTCATTTCAATTGTTTGTACTATTTATTTTTCTATCGGCATAACCAAAGTAAGAATTTGTAGTACGTCTTTGGACTATCTACAAATTCACTTTGGTATAAAATAGCGCCAACCGGACAAGCTAATTTTAATGCCTATACAAGAAAATATGAAAAAGACAGTACTACTATTTGTAGGCCTTGCATTTTTTACTTTTAAAAATCAGGCACAAACCGTGACCGATATTGATGGGAATGTTTATAATACCGTAACTGTTGGGATGCAGACCTGGATGAGAGAAAATTTAACGACAACTAAATTCCGGGACGGCACAGACATCCCGAATGTGGCAAACACTAATTCCTGGAGGTACCTCAGCACTTCCGCCTGGTGCGACTATGATAATTCGACACTCAATAGTGCAATCTATGGAAAACTCTATAACTGGTATGCTGCAACCGATCCACACCAAATCTGTCCCCTGGGCTGGCATGTTCCTACTGATGCTGATTGGAATATCCTTGCAAAATATCTTGATAATTCTGTAGATACAACAGCTATTGGCTGGTCAGGAACGGATATTGGCGGCAAGCTTAAGGAAACCGGAACTATGCACTGGACCAGCCCAAATACAGGCGCCACCAACAGTATCGGATTCACGGCGCTCCCGGGCGGTTATCGAAACCTCTATGGCGTGTTTATGTACATTGAAAACTATGGTTACTGGTGGTCGCCCAAAACAGGCGACACAAGCAATGTCTGGAAACGTAACCTGAATTATGATAATTCGAGGATCAGCCGATCCAGCAACAACGCCACATACCGGACCAGCGGGTTCTGTATACGTTGCATCATGGATGAGGTGACTACAAGTGTCTACGAAAACAAAGCCCATGTGGACATTCAGATTTATCCCAATCCGTCGACGGACAAATTATTTGTTAGTATCGGCGGTGAGCCGGATTTCAGGTTGCAAATATACAATATGGCGGGAGCCTGTGTGCTGCAAAAAGAAATGAACATGGGCTTGAACGAAATTGACATAGGGTTGCTGACACAGGGTGTCTATCTGATTAAAATGATTGGCAAGGACTTGACCCTGAATAAAAAATTGATTAAGGAGTAAATTGTCATCCATCACGTTATATTGTGCAAGTCCAGAAAGGACAAACTCCAATTAAGTCTCCTTTTAAAAAATAATGTTAAGATTTTTGTTTTTCAATCTATTGTATTTATATTTGACAAAATATTTAGAAGGTTTTTATGATTGATGGAAAGCGCAATTGGAACAGCAAATTAATATACTTACTTTAAGGTATTTATGAGCGTAAAAATGGATAACTGCCACGACAAAACTATAGTAAAAATAACAGTAATACGGTAAGCCCAGTTGTTGGCGGTAATTAATAGAAAGAACAAACTTAAATTAAAAAAATATGATAAAGAAAGTAGCAATTTTTAACCACAAAGGAGGAGTAAGTAAAACGACCACAGCCTTCAATTTAGGATGGATGTTAGCTAGAAAAGGGAAAAGGACTCTTTTAGTTGATGCCGATTCTCAATGTAATTTGACTCTATATTCAATTGGTCAAAAGGAATATGAAATGCATTTTGAGAAAGGTGATCTTAACAATATTAAAGATGCTCTTGAACCTGCATTTAAGGCAAAGCCGAAATTAATTGAGGGTATAAATGCTGTTACTGTCAAGCGAAATCCATATCTTTTCTTGCTGCCTGGGCATCTTGATTTAACGGAATATGAGGTTTCGCTTGGTGTATCATTTCAGCTTTCTAATGCATTAGGCACTTTGAAGAATCTTCCAGGTGCATTTAATTATTTAATTGAGAAAACAGCAATAAAATGCAATGCTGAATATATACTCATTGATCTTAATCCGAGCTTGAGTGCTATTAATCAGGATATTTTCGTATCCTCAGATTACTTCGTTGTTCCAACATCCCCAGATCTCTTTTCATTGATGGCTGTAAAGTCATTATCTCGTGTATTACCGAATTGGGAGAAATGGGCAAAATCTGCAAGGCCGATCTTTTCAGATGCAGAGTATCCCTTGCCAAATCAAACTACAAAATTTTTAGGTTATACTATTAATGATTTTAATCTTAGTGCTGGTAAACCATCTTATTCATTTGAGGTCATGATGAATAAAATAAGTGAAACTGTTATTTCCGAATTAATTCCAAGCCTCGACAAGGAGAATATGTTGCTTCCCAATTCTAAATATGAATCTTCATCACTTTTAAGCAATAAACTGAAAAGCCAAAGACCTATTGACAAGTACTGTATTGGTGAAATTTCAAACTTTAACAAGTTAATTGCAATTTCTAACAGGTTGGGGTTGCCGATTTATGAATTAGATCCCAACAAAGCTAAGCTTTTTAACGAAGGCCAAAAAAAGACATTATTCTGGTTCAAAATTCTTTATGAAAATATGGCAGAAAAAATAATTACACTTACAACATGATAAATGCCCCATTAAACCAATTTTTAAGAAATGTAGAAAGCATTGATACAATTGACAGCATCCATACTTATTTTGAAGTTCAGGTGCCTGCGATAGATATATCTGAGATACTTCGTGCAGAATTTGTTTTACTTGTAAGTGCTTTTGATTACTACATTCATGATATTGTCAGAGAAGGCATGCTTAGTATATTTGATGGAAAAAATAAGACAAACAAAGATTTTGACCAATTTGCAATATCATTGAAGGCAGTAAATATTTTACTTTCCGCATCTGACGATCAGATTAGGCGACAACTTCTGGACAATGAAATAAGAAAAGTAAACTCAAAACATTCCTACCAAGCACCTAGTAATGTCGAGAGAGCACTATCGATTATATCTTTTAAGTCTGTCTGGAAGAAGATTTCAATAGATATGAAAATGAATGAAGATGATATTGTTAAAGAACTTGGTCTTATTGTACATAGACGTAATAAAATTGCTCATGAGGCAGATATGAATCCCGTTACAAACGAGAAATCTCCAATTGACAAACAAACAATTAGGGATGTGAGAGTATTCCTTATAAATATTGTTAGAGCAATAGACAAAAAAATAACTACCGCCAACAAGCGGTATAAAAAATTGCCGGGACAGTAGGTTATTCAAGGGTTGTAGTCCGCTTAAACTTTTGTGTAACTTGATAGAAATAGCCGCAATCGGCAACTTTTCATACCGCCAAACCGTTACCGGCAATTTAATATATATACACAAACCTAAAACAATATTACAATGGATCCACAAATTGACCCTGACTTTTTCGAAAAAATTATTCCTGCGACTGTTAGTTTAATCGTGACAGGACTTATTTGTGTTATAATAGGAATATACTTTGAAAAGTTTAAAAACAAAATAATATTTCTAAAGTATAAGCTATTCTTTCAACCATTAGCGACAACTTCTCAAAACGAATATTGGGGTGACATTGCGGTTTTTCATAACAAAAGAATTGTAAAGCATTTAAGTTTTGTTACTGTTGAAATCAAAAATGACAGCAATAAGGATATCGACAATATTAATGTTGACATTTGGACAGACAATGAAAGTCAGTTTTTAGCTGTAAGGGGATCTTACAATGAAATTGGAAATGCAATTCTTCTTGACAAAGACTATTTTAATTATTTCTCAGATGTTTTAGCAAGGAATCAACAAAACATAGATGCCCGTAATTTAAATCCAGACCATGAAATACCTCAACAATTAATGAATGAAATTAGTTTTGTAATGGCAAATAAAAAATTTCATTTACCAGTTTTTAATAGACATACATCTATAACACTTCATTTACTTGTAGAAAATTTCAAAGGACTAAAACCACAAGTCGTCGTAAGTGTTTTACATAAGTCTGTAAAGCTTCTCAAGGAAGAAGATAGGGAAGAAGAAAGAAAACGTAGGACAATTTGGACACTCGCAATTGGATTGTCAATTTTTATAATTTGTTTTTCACTTTTGTTAAAATTTTATGCTGATTCAACTGTTGAAATAATTCTTTGTGGTATACTTGGTCTTACTTATTCATTATTTGGACTATCTTTTTATCAACTTGGACGTTTTATAAAACGGTTTTTCTGGTGACAACAATTAGTAATATATAATAAAACATTAGTCAAAATGAAATTAAAACATAAAATAAACTGATGGTAACTTGTGTCTGCTTTAATGCCGCAGCCGGGACAACTTGAAAATATCGGACAAATTTGAAAGTTATGGAAATCTTGACAGGAAAGGAAAATAAAGTGCGGCACTAAAGCATCCACCGCTCGTTATAGATACATTCCCAGGAACCCCGTATTCATCACAATCCTAAGCTTTCCTCCCCCTGTTATTCCTTCCGGGTTTTCTGTTGTCAAAGCGGGGTTTGGGCCTGTTCTTTTTTGGTTCATACAAAGGACATTCGCCGAAAATCTGAGGCACAACACTTTTGTGGACTTCCTCGCCAAGGAGCTTTTCAATTTCACCAAATTTTTGCTGTTCCTCCGGGCTGATGAGCGTTATGGCAATGCCGTCAGCTTCTGCACGGGCCGTGCGGCCTATGCGGTGGATATAGTCTTCGCCGTCGTTCGGGACGTCATAATTGATCACCATGTCGATATCTTCCACATCGATGCCGCGGGATAAAATATCAGTGGCAACCAGCACATTCAGCTTGCGGTTCCGGAAATCGAGCAACACCTGTTCACGGCTTTTCTGGTCCAGGTCGGAATGGATATCTTCTGCTTTGATTCCTTTTTGTTTTAATTCCCGGCAAAGTTCTTTGGCACTTATTTTTGTGGAACAAAATACAAGTACCGATCCCAATTTTTCGGAGGCAAGCAGATGCCGTACCAAAGGAACTTTCTGTGAACGGTAAATTACATAGGCCAGTTGCAGCACCTTTTCCGATGGTTTGGCCAGGGCTATGCTGACTTCCTCGGGCTCATGGAGTATTTTTCTTGCCAGTTGCCGTATTTGCTCGGGCATGGTAGCCGAAAACATCAGGTTTTGCCTGTTTTTGGGCATATAGGAGATAATCTGCATGATGTCGTCGTAAAAGCCCATGTCAAGCATTCGGTCAGCTTCATCCAAAATCAGGTATTTTAAATGCGAAAGGTCTACATAACCCTGATTCAGGTGGGCAATCATGCGTCCGGGAGTACATATCACCACATCAACACCTTCGGTGAGCGACTGTTTTTCGTTGCCGAAAGAAATGCCGTCAGTGCCGCCATACACCGCAATGGAGCTTACAGAAGTAAAGTATGAAAAGCCCTCCATCTGTTGATCTATCTGTGTAGCCAGCTCACGGGTGGGTACGATGATCATCGCTTTTATATGGTCGTGGTGTTCGCTGGTAATAATTTTATGGATGATAGGCAGCAGGAAAGCCGCTGTTTTACCTGTTCCCGTCTGGGCCGAACCTATAATATCCCGTCCCTGCATAATCAAAGGAATAGCTTTTTCCTGTATCGGGGTAGCGGTCTGAAAGCCTAAAGCATCTATGCCTTCGAGCAGGCGGGGGTCAAAACCAAATTCATTAAATTTCAAAGCAGTGTATTTTTTGTAAAGGTACGATTTTTCGCTGTTCAGGCGAATAAATCCACAAAGCGTTTTCGGGCCATCGGAGATTCAGAGCTCCACACAGTAGCCTTGCATTGACTTATCCTGAAAAGCCCCATAATCCCGTAACCGGCCATTTCTATCCATGGCTGCATAAACGGTCGCGTAGACACTATCTCCTTTTTTAGTTCAAGTTCATCATCGGCCTCAACAGCCACTCCGGTAACGCGAACCTGAGTATTGTTCGCATAAAAGCACAATTCCACCCCGGGATTGGTTGTCAACTGTTTGTAGAAATCTTTATTTTTTCCGGTAGTTAAAATAATACCCTTATCATCCACATCATGTATCATAATGCCGCGCACACGGGGTTGACTTCCATCGGCTGTTGCCACAAAGGCCAGAGGATTTTTCCGGATAAAATCTACAATATCTTCTTTTGTCGTCAGCATATTTTATGAATCTTTTTTAAAGTGATAATCTTGAAATCGCCTTCAATAAATTTGCCTAATCTGTAAAGACTGTCGCCGGCTCCGCATTCAATAAAGGTATCCGTGCCGTTGTCCAGCAGAAACAAAAAAGTCTTGTGCCAATGGAATTCATGAAAAATATTACAGGTAAGTTCTGTAATGATGTCTTCCAGACTGGTAATAGTTTTTTGAGTGATGGCCGAAACATAGGGCAGCGTGTTTACGCCAATGTTCATTTTTTGTACTGCTTTATTAAAAACAGCCGATGCGTTTTTAAGCAAAGGTGAATGATAAGGATGTGTTACCGGCAGCATACGGGTTTGCAGGGCACCCATTTTTACGGCATCTTGCAATATGTGTTCGAGACTGTTGTACTTTCCTGATAGCAGGAATGAATACTCGCTGTTCTGGTTAATGATGTAAACATCATCAATGAATGGCTGCATGATTTCCAGGATGTCTTTTCTGTTCAGCCCTCCAATAGCACACATCGATTGCGGATGTGCAGGCAGACTATTTTCGATGGCGTTGAAGGCCGTTGTTATCATCTGCAGCCCCGTACCGAAATCAATGGAACCGCAATGGTAAAATGCTGCATAAATGCCCATGCTGTATGAGCTGATATAATCCGGCAGTATTTTTTTTTCATGTAAAAGATCCGAAATGCAGCAACTGATAATGTAGGTGATGTATTGTGATTTTAATTGGTCACCAAGGAGTTTGTTGTGTATGATGTCAAAATCCCGGAGGTTTTCTCCGGTAAGTACGGAAGCTCTGTCGAGATATGGCTGCAGCTTGATTCCGTAGCTTTCGATAACGGAAGTCTCAATTCCCAGATATTCGGGAACAAAAGCAGGAAACAGATGAGCCGTTTTTTTGTGGTCAGATTTTTCGTTGCTTTGAAAGACTGTCATAGATCTTTTTTGTCTTGAAGTTTTTTAGGATTTATTCGTGATATCAAAGGATTAGTTCAATAGTTGACTATGTTAGCCCGCTTCATAAAGGATGCCTCATTTAAACTGTTTCAGCAACAAAATTAAGAAATTTCTGCAAGGACTCTTTTTTCTCTTGGTCAAGGTGATAGCCGATGTTGTGTTTATAGTATGCTTCCAGGTCGAAATTCGGTGCAAGCCATGTTTTGTATTTTTTCACCACCTTATTGATGTTATCAATACCATATTGTAGGGCTGACGAAAATTTATCTACTGTAGCGGGTGAGAGTTCCTGACGGCAAACCCACACAGCAAATACAAAGGGTAGTCCGGTAAAATTCCGCCATTCGGCAGCAAGGTCTGTTTTGAACAAATATTTTTTTTCCAGCATGATAGCTTTATCCCCAATAGCAAGGATGGCATCGGTTTTCGGATAGTTCTCCGGCTTAGCGACCTCCATGGGCTGCCAGGTCGGTTGTATATGCCAGTGGTGCCGGGCAAATATTTTGACAAGCCTCACAGATGTTGCTGATTCATGATCCAGGCCAACAGACAGGATATCTTTGATTTTTTTATTGCTTAACAACAGCACGGTCTTCACTTCTTTTACCGCACCAATACAGTAATCCGGAATGATTCTGTATCCGCTTAGCGTTGGCAGCGCGCCAACGGGCACCAGGGCGATATCGGCATCTCCGGAGGCAAAACTGGCGGCACATCCAGCCGGCGGGAACATCAGCAACTGGTAATTGTCAATCATTCCAGAGTTTTCAATACCATAAACAAACGGAAAAGTGTTGGCGTATGAAATAGCTGCTATGGTTAGCCTGCGGTGCATGTTGCTATGGGAACTACTTATCTTGATTTCTTGTTTTATTGTGTGTTTTTGGCAGGTATTATTTCATCTGAATGATTTTTTTCGAACAGATGATTTTGTCATTTACCACGATGCGGACAAAATAAACAAACTGGCCTTTACCAGTAAAGGCTACGCTGTGTGTTCCTGCCGGTTTTTTACCTTCGGAGAGTTGTTCCAGCATGCGGCCGGTGTTATCATAAATCTGGATGGCTACCGTGGATTCTTCGGGAAGGGAATATTCTATCTGCGCTTTATCAACAAAGGGGTTGGGAGATATTTTTAAGCTGAATTTTCCGGCAACATCCGACAGGTATTCGCCCGGAACTTCCGGTTTGTAAATGTTGGCCTGATTTTGAGAATACTGGTAAGCGTATGAATAATAGGCCACCGTATGCACGCTGACTGTTGAGCCTGTTTTTATAACAATAATGGTCAGCAGCGGATACCTGACAACAGGATCGGCATTTTGTGCATACCAGCGGTAGGCTATGGAGGCCGACGGGCTGTTGTTGCTTTGTCTGACAAATTTAACCCTTAAAACATTGGGTATTTTTACGTTTCCTGGCAGTATCAGTGTGCCACATCCGTCGGCCAGAGTAGAATAAGTGCCGGTAACGGCTGTGGTTTGATTGTTGATGATTTGTTTACCTGAGAAAATGCCGTTAATAGCGGAGCCATAAGTAAAAGGAAAAGGAAATTTCACGATAGGTGTGTCGTAAATCACCGTGAATGCTTCGGTAGAATGACCATATTCTGCCATACCTAATGGGCTGACTTTGAAAAAATAGTCCATATTTTTTTCGCGCAGCACCATATTGGCTTCGGGAAACAAAGAACTGCCGGGGTAGTTACGGGAAGAGAACATATAACTGGTCATTTCACCAGTTGCCGACAGCATGCTGAAGTCCCACACCTGATCCTGCCCGGCATTGCCTTCTCTTACTGTGTCGGCTAAGATAAACGGCTGCTGGTCGGCATCCAGGTATGAGTTGTTGTCGTATGTCAGCGCATGTTGGGCATGCAGACTGATGAACGGGATAATCGACAAACACAAGAAAAAAACTAACTTTATCATAATGAAAAGTCTTTGATTTTTATATACAGGCCGGGTTCTTTTTTCAGTTTTGCCGGGTGGTAAAAGTTGAGCAAATTTAATGAATTTTCATCAAATAGTTCATGGTTGACAATACATCTCTTTGAAAAACTATAGTGAAATCCAGTGGCCGTAATGTTTAATGGCGGGTATTTTTTATACCAATTATTTATGCTTAATCTGTGAAAAATCATAATGATATTTTCACGGTATTATTTTTGGATGTGGCCTGGTTCAAAAGTTTTTTATATATTCCATTATCAGATCAACACTTCTATCAATACCTGTTTTTTCTGTATCTATGCAAAGATTGAACTGCCGTGCATCCGGCCATGCGATACCGCTGAAATTACTGATGTATTGCCCTCTTTCTTTATCCGAAATGGCGATAATTTTTGCGGCTTCATCTGCATCAATATGGTAAAGTTCCTCTACTCTTTTTGCCCTGAAACTGGCACTGGCATGTAGAAAAATGCTAACACGGTTAGGGTAATTCCGGAGCACGTAAAAGCCGCACCTGCCAATAATTACCGAAGCTCTCTCTTGGGCAATATGTTTAATGACTTCGGCTTCGGCGTTGAACACATCATAAGAGGTTGGCGGAAACTTATGCGGAAAAGGGATATAGGCATCCGACATTCCGCCGCTGTAAATCCAGAACGATTTCCAGAAAGATTCCATTTTTTCATCGTGCATGGCCACTTCTGATTCTATGGCTGAAAGTTGTTCGGCAGCTTTGGTAATGATTTCATGATCGGCATAATACATGTTCATTTTTTTGGCTATTTGCTGCCCGATGTATCCACCCCCACAGCCCAGCTCACGGCTGATGGTGATAACTAAATGTGGTTTTGGGTTCATTTTTTACCTCCCTGATTTTAATGTTAAATGAAGAAAATATAATGAAGATATGCAGTAATTACATGAAATGATCTGCACAGAGTAGCTCGTGGGCAATACACATAAAACCAAATCTTTATATATTTGATTTTGCAATAGCATTGGCAATTGTTTTATATGCAAATATAATGAAAATTCCCCCAAAAAGCAAGAGATATCTCAGAGGAACCTATCAATTAATGCCTGCAATGCTTGCGTACTGGTTTAATGTAATCGGCTGCAGTAAAAAACTAATTTTTGACAAATTTTTTTACCACCGGTCTATTTCTTCCGTCGGCAACTTTGAGCAGGTAAAATCCCTTTGACAGGAAATTGACAGGAATTTCATAAGAGGTGTTTATTCCTGATGTAGAGTATTCACGGTAGAACACAGTCTGTCCGGGCAGGTTGCTGATGCTGATTTCAATATGCGAACCGGGCGCTGTTAAAAGTGATAACCTCAGGATGTCAGTAACGGGATTTGTAAAAGAAAACTCCGTGTTGTCCGCCAGGGATTGGCCAATACCCACCGCGTTTTGATCAACATTGAGATCCATTACTACCGGCAGATGATCGGACATATCATATAGCGCATCAATAATTTCGGAAGGTGCGCTGTTGTTTGTTCCGTAATTGATGGCATAATTACGGTGATTTCCGTCGTTACCAATGGCTTGATAACTACCATTGATGTAGTGAATGTGATCGGTGCCGTTTTTAATAAATTCACTTTGCAAAATAAAATCAAAGCGGTCGTCCATACCTCCGGTGGAAAAACAACCTTCGGAGGATGTGTGGGTAGATTGTGTGTGGAGGCTGCTATATGTAGGGTTGTTATACCAATCTCCAATCATATTCTTGGGATCATAAAAACGGATATCGATATTGGAATGATTGATGAAATTCTGGAAACACTGCTCGTCGGCGGTACGGGTATTAAAGTCGCCCATGAGCAGATAATTAGCTTTTTTGTTCAGGGTGTTGAGGTAGTTCATGATGGTGTTCGACTGCGAAATTCTCAAGGTAGAGTCGGATACCGTGCTGCCGGCTTTAAGATGGACAACGATGCATGTAAGGTAAGCGGTGTCAGTAGTTGCAATATTCCATGCTTTATAATAAAAATTATATATATTGATATCTCTTACGCTGGTATAAATATTATTTTGCGATTTTAATACGAGCTTGTCGGAATTATAAAACATGGCATTCGACAAATCCGATCCCGAATTGTTGCTCATGGCGCCTCTTTTGTAGTGTGTTACACCATCCGTATTCAGGATGTCGTCGAGCACGTGCTGGTGGGTGGCTGTAACAGGGTTCACCTCATTGGCGGTGAAAATATCCGGATTGACATATTTTACGATTTTTTTCAGACAATTATCTTTTGTTGCCGTAGGATTATTGGTCGTAGTGCAGTAAGTGCTGGTGCGGTAATAATACATCAGGTTGTAGTGCATAACCCTGATGGTGTCCTGCGCGTAGCAGGTGGTTGCTGTAATGGCAAGAAAGAATAGTATTATTTTTTTCATTGGGAAACAGTTATGCAAAGGTACAGAAATTATCAAAGGTGAAGTTGGATGAATTATGCAAATTGAACAAATAATAAGGAATAAATAGGATTTCCGGTACTTCGGCGGGATTTTATTTTTTCATGAATTTTTTTGTTATAGGCATGTTGATACCGTTGTACATGGTGAGAAAGTATATTCCCTGGTTCAGAAAATCAACCGGAAATTCAAAAGAAGCTGTAGTTCTGGTTGTGGTGGTGCTAAAGAAAAAAACTTCCTGACTTAGCGTGTTTGTAATGGCAAAATCTAATTGGGAGGGCTTATCGAGCACCACGTTCAGGTGAAGGATGTCGGTTACGGGATTGGGGAATACCATATCAAAAACTTCAGGTACATCCAGACTGGCAGTTTGATCCACCACAAGGTCCATATATACCGGTAAGTGGTCCGACATATTGAACAAAGCTTCAATGATGTCCGCCGGAGCGCTGCTGTTGGGGCCATCGTTAATAGCCTTGTTGAAATGATTGCCATCCTGTCCCGCCGTTGTATAGGAATTGTTCAGGTATTGGTAATGCCGGGTTCCGTTTTGTATGTATTCGCTTTGCAGAATAAAATCAAAGCGGTCGTCCATGCCACCATACGCAAAACATCCATCCTGCAGCGCATGGGTAGATTGTGTGTGGTAAAAGCGAAAATCATCCTCAACACTCCATAATCCCGGCATATCAATGGGATCGTAAAAAGTAAAGTCAGCGTTGTCGGGCGTGATCAGCATGCGGTAACAGGTTTCGGTGTCGGCATATACATTAAAATCGCCCATAAGCAGATAATTTGCTTTTGTATTAACTGAATCCAGGTAGTTCATCAATACTGCAACTTGCTGGGCTCTTAGGCTTGTACTTGTGATACTTGGCTCCAGGTGCACTACAATGCAGGTCAGGAAGGCCGTATCCAATGCGCCTGATTCCAAACCAAAAGCGTTGAAATAAAATTCATACAAGTTGATATCCCGGGTGGTGAAAGTAGGCACGTTGATTTGTTTTTTTAAGGTAAATTTATCAGCATTATAAAATATACCATTTGAAATAATGCTGCCGCCGTTGTCTGAAACCTGACCTTTTTTATAGTTGTTCAATCCGCCAGTATTCAATACACTGTCGAGCAGCCGCTGATGTGATATTTCGTTGTTGCCAATTTCGTTGGCAGTAAATATGTCGGGTTTTACATATTGAATTATTTTTCTCAGACAACTGTCTTTTCTGGATACAGAATTATTTTCCTGATTGCAAAATCCAGTATTTGTATTATAATACATCAGGTTGTAATGCATTATGCGCACGGTATCCTGTGCAAAAGCTAAACTGGCATATATGGCCAGAAAAAAAACAAGTAAATTTTTCATTTTTGGTAAAGTACGCAAATGTACAAAAATGGTTTGGTATGAGGATCGAAAAAATCCTTTGATTCTGCCGGGGATAAAAGGTTTATGTTTATCAGATTGTTGATAGTTTAAACTGTAGTTTCTGCAGACAGCAAATCGCAAAATAAAATTTGAATGTTGCATAAAATTTTCACTCCTGCAGCAAAAATTCATTCAATACCATACAGAGAGTCGAGTTTAGGGCTTTTCATAAATTCTATGAAGAGGATTTTTTGAAAGCTATTTGTTTGCTTACCATGTCTATTTTGCTGTTCAGGCAGCTAACACGGGGCCTGAAATGCCGGGCAAATTAATATTCCTGACTTTGTTCACAGCAATTGTAGCCGCAACAACCGAGGAGGCAGGAGCAAAGATAAAACCTACCACCGGCACAAAGAAAAAGAATAAATAGAATAGCATGCCATTGGCTATGGACATCCCACGATTTTTGCGCACAAACAAAACACTTTCCCGTATGTTGTATTTATAACGTTCGTTTGAATAATCTATCATCGAAAAACCATAGAAATAACAAGTGATAAAAAACATAATGAACGGGCTTATCCATCCTACTAAGGGGATGTAACTCAGAAAGAAAAAAACTACCATAAATCCCATCTCAATGAAAAAGTTGCGGATAACAATGAGGATACCGCGCCGGATGTCCTTCATAAACTGCCACAGACGGAAGGGATAATTGGCGCCCGTAATAATTTTTTCAGTTTTCTCCGAAAGCAGTGCCAGAGCAGGCGACAGAATGGCAAGCACTACATAGCGATACACCGAAAAATAAAAAATAAATAACAAGACATACAAACCAATCTTAAACAACCATTTGAAAAATATTATGAGGTACCTGAAAAATCCTGTGGGATTATCGGATAACCCGGTAGTATTTAATATCCATTCAGTAAACAGGCCAATGTATTTCCACCCGAAAAAGATTACCAGAAATAATATGATGATATTGATAATGGCAGGAAGAAATACATATCCCCACAGACGGTTCTTTACAATGAGCCGATGTGCTTCGCCGTATGATTTGTATCCTGTTTTGAAATTGGGGAAGAGTGCCATTATTATGCTTTTCTCTTGAAAAGTCGTTTAATAAATTTCTTGGTATTGGAATATCTTTCAATATTTTCCATAATAGGAGAGGCGTGAAGGCCGTCGATACTAAGGTTTAAATTTTGATACTTCACGGAATACTGTTCGGGGTAAATAATCACAAAACTGTATTTGATAAAGTTTTTTGAGAGTTGTCGGGGCAGCGCAGCCAGAAAGCCATTGTGCGAGATGGTTTTTTCACGGGCGCTGATCCAAAACAGAAGGTCGGTTTCGCTCAGGTGATCCTGCAGTGCTTTCATGTTGTCGTAATCATCAAATTTTACATAATGTACGGCTGTGGCTTTCGATCCGTCGAAATCTTTTTTTAAATGTGCTGTGGTTTCGGCATTCGCAAAAATCAGTACTTTGGCTGTAAGTTCTTTTGCAATGGCCGATACCTGGTGTACCCACTTTTTATATCCGGGTTCAAATTCTGCATTGGGCGGCACTACCAGTACAATGCGTTTGTGATATCCCAGTGGGTGAATGATTTTTACAACAAACACCATCTGGTTGTTTTTGGGAAGAATATTTTCAACAATACCTCCAAAAAGATTCAATATCGTGGTGGGTTGTCCATTCCAGCCAATGATAATTTTTGTAATCATCAACTCCTTGATAGCGCGGTTGATGCCGTTTGCCACATTAACATCTATGCGAGAAACAAGGCGGGCTGCCTTGTCATCGGGAATAGCATAACCTAAAACACTTCCTATTTGCCTGTTTTTTACCATGATTTCATAACGTGATTCATCGGTATCCGGATTGCCGGTAAAGACATTCAACACATACAAAGGTTCTTTCGTACGGTCGCTTTTGACAAGCAAAGCGAAATTTATCAACGATTGCATTGTTTCCGGATTTGAAACGGAAACAAGTATTCTTTGCTGGAAATGGTCTTCTTCCGTAGGCCTGTTTTTTTCGATACGTGCCAGTTTTTTTCCTGCATTTTCTGTTACAAAAGAGCTGATCAGGCAGCTTATGAATATTACAATTACTGTTCCGTTGAGCACATCAATATTCAGGATGCCCAGGTTGTAGCCAACCAAAATTAGGGCAATGGTTGCTGCGGCGTGCGAACTGCTCAAACCGAAAAGGACGTTTCTTTCGATTGGTGTGAATCCATATATTTTCTGAGTGAAAAATGCAGCAAGAAATTTTGTTACTTCAGCGGTAAGAACTAAAATACCTGCGAAGATTAAAGCTTCCGTGCCGGTCAGTAATACGTTAAGATCCACAATCATCCCTACACTGATCAGAAAAAAAGGTATGAAGATGGTGTTGCCGATAAACACTGTTCTGTTCATTAGCACGGATGTGGATGGAATCAGCGAATTGAGTGCGATGCCTGCCATAAATGCTCCGATCATGGGTTCAATACCTGCGGCCTCAGCCAAAAAAGCTGAAGCGAAAAGTGCGCACAAGAGGTAGATGTATTGACCGCCACCGTCTCCTTCAAGATGTTTGAAAAACCAACGACTAACAGCGGGCACTATCCATAGCATGATGACCATGAAAATTGCCAGATACCCAAATAGTACGATCCAGAAACCGGTATCCAGCGTACCCTGAAAAACTTTGACAATTATGGCTAACAGCAGCAGCACTGCCGTATCGGTGATAATCGTTCCGCCAACTACCGTATTGATAACCTTGTTTTTGGTGATGCCCAGGCGCGAAGCTATGGGATATGAAACCATGGTATGCGTTGAAAACATGCTGGAAACCAATAACGAGGCTAAAAAGTCTAATTTTATGACATAATAGGTTATTACAAAGCCGAGTAAAATCGGTATAAAAAACGTTAGTATGCCAAAAACAATGCTTCTGGAGCGATGTTTTTTGAAATCCACCATATCTATTTCCAATCCAACCAGAAACATTATATACAAAAGCCCGAAGGACGAAAACATCTCTACCCCGTTTTTCGGAGAAATGATGTTCATGCCTGTGGGGCCGATTAATACGCCTGCAAGAATAAACCCCACAATGCCCGGAATCCGCAACTTTTTTAGCAAACGAGGAGCTAAAAATATGATAATAAAAATAATGAGGAAAGTGAGTATGGAATCTGTTATGGGAAACTGAAAATGTTCTAGGATTTCCACAGGAAATTTTTTGCAAAAATATATAAAATTTCCTGAACAATATTAGCGGAAATCAAAGAATATTTACTTCCGTTTCAAGATAAATTCCAAACTTTTCATATACACTGTCCTGAATTTGATGTGCCAGTTGTATAATTTCATCGCCACCGGCCTGCCCGTAATTTACCAGTATCAACGGCTGTTTGTCGTTTACACCGGCATCACCCTGTCGGTAGCCCTTCCATCCGCACCTGTCGATGAGCCATGCAGCGGCAAGTTTGTGCCTGTTGGCTGCCGCAGGGTAGTGTGGCATATCAGGATAACGGGCGATAATATGTTCAAATGGTTCATTTTCAATCACCGGATTTTTGAAAAAACTCCCGGCCGAGCCAATATCCTTTGGATTGGGTATCTTTTTGTCGCGTATGGTGCAAATGGCCTTACTCACGGCTGCCAGATCAGGCTCGGCGCTGATGCGTTTTACTTCTTCGGCTACACCGCCATATTCCAGCGTGAACTGTGTTTTCTTTGAAAGACTGAATATCACATTTGTTATGATGACTTTGCCCTTCAGTTCCCTCTTGAAGATGCTGTCGCGGTATCCAAACCGGCAATCAGCATTCGAAAATCGTAACTTTTCACCATTTTCGATGCTTAAGGCAACAACTTCTTTGATACAGCTTTTGACTTCCACGCCATAAGCCCCGATATTCTGTATGGGGCTGCTGCCGGCCTGCCCGGGTATGCCCGAAAGATTCTCCAGACCGCAGAGTTGTTCCTTTATGCAATATTTTATCAGGTCTTCCCAAAGTTCTCCGGCAGCCACATCAATGGTAGCCGTGTTGTCATCTTCGGCAATTTTTCTGATTCCCTTGCTGTTAATTCTTGCAACCAGTCCTTCATAATTTTTGGTGAACAGGATGTTGCTTCCGCAACCCAATGGTAAAAGAGGAAGTTTTGTCTCCTGATAAAATCCGATAAGCTCAGCATAATCATCCTGGCACCTTATCTCGGTGAACTGGCGCGCATAGGCTGCAATACCAAAAGTGTTGAAGTTTTTCAGGTCGAAATGCTCAAAAATCTGCATGAGGTTTTATTTTGATGACATCTTATATTTCAATGCAGCCTTTCCAAATGCTACAAACAGCGGGTGAGGATTTTGAACTGTGCTCTTGTACTCGGGATGAAACTGTACGCCGACAAACCACGGATGTTTTTTGTATTCGATGATTTCAACCAGATGTAAGCCGGGATTTGTCCCAGCGGCAATCATACCGGCGTCTTCAAACGGTTTCAGGTAGTCGTTGTTAAATTCATAACGGTGACGGTGTCTTTCTGAAATGTCCAGGCAATGATAGATATCCTGAACCAGCGTACCGGTTTTTATCCGGCAGGGATAAGCTCCCAGTCTCATGGTGCCGCCTTTGTCGGTGATTTTTTTCTGTGCCTGCATAAGGTCAATGACAGGATGGGGCGTTTCCGGGTCAATCTCTGTTGAGTGTGCATCGCCGTATAAAAGTACATTGCGTGCAAATTCTATCACTGCACACTGCATGCCGAGGCAAATGCCAAAGAATGGGATGTTGTTTTCACGCACATGACGTATCGCGGAAATTTTTCCTTCAATACCTCTTGATCCGAAACCAGGAGCCACCAGCAAACCATGTATGCCATGGAGTTGTCCCGCTACATTTTCAGGAGTGATATATTCGGATTGTATAGTCTTTAACCTTATTTTGCATTGCAAGGCCGATCCAGCATGGATAAAGGATTCTATGATGGATTTGTAGGCGTCTTTTAGTTCAACATATTTACCGACAAGGGCAATAGTAACTTCATCCTTTGTGTTTTTCAGGTTAAAAAGAAAATTTTTCCATCGTTCCAGGTCGGGTTCCTTGTTGTGGGGAGTGTTAGTCTTATCGAGCACTTCAACATCAAGCTGTTCCTGATGCATCAGCAGGGGAACATTATAAATGGTTTCGGTGTCGATGGATTCGATGACTGATCGAGGGGACACATTACAGAAAAGCGCTATTTTATTTTTTAAGTTGTCGTTCAGGGGTCTTTCAGTGCGGCACACCAGTATATCGGGCTGGACACCAAGTTCCAGCAGGTTTTTTACCGAATGCTGCGTAGGTTTGGTCTTTAATTCGCCGGCTGCCGAAAGGTAGGGGATAAGCGTAAGGTGGACCACCAGGCAGTTGGTTTCGCCCAGTTCCCATTTCATCTGTCGTACCGCTTCTATAAAAGGAAGCGACTCGATATCGCCCACCGTACCACCTATTTCGGTAATCAGAAAATCCGGTTTGCGCTCTTGAGCCAGAAGTTTCATCCGGTACTTAATCTCATCAGTAATATGCGGGATTACCTGAACCGTCTGCCCCAGATAGTCGCCATGGCGTTCCCTGTTGATAACCGACTGATAAATACGGCCGGTGGTGACGTTGTTGGCCTGCGAAGTGGGAACATTCAAAAACCTTTCGTAATGTCCCAGGTCGAGATCGGTCTCGGCGCCATCGTCAGTAACAAAACATTCTCCGTGTTCATAAGGGTTGAGTGTTCCCGGGTCGATGTTAATATATGGATCGAACTTTTGTATGATGACTGCAAAGCCGCGCGCCTGAAGCAGTTTTGCCAGGGATGCCGAAATAATCCCTTTGCCTAATGATGAAGTAACTCCGCCAGTGACGAAGATGAATTTTGTATGCGGCATAATTGGATATTAAAAAGCAAAATAAATCATAAAACCAATAGCATAGGTGGTGAGTTTTGATTTTTTTTGAACAGTGGGTTTTTGTGCTCCCCGTCGATTACGCTGTTGCCGGTGTGAATAAATGTTCATACTTTTTTTGTGCGACAAAATAGTCGGACATAAAAATTTCACTAATATTGTCGTTTTTAATTTTATTTAATGTTGAAAAACTGAAATGAAAGAGCTAATAAAAACAGGTTTCGATAATGAAAAATACCTTCGTGAGCAAACCGCCGCCATTCTTGAGCGTGTGGGCCGTTTCAACGATAAACTCTACCTTGAGTTTGGTGGAAAAATACTTTACGATTATCATGCCGCCAGGGTGTTACCAGGTTTTGATCCTAACGTAAAAATGAGGTTGCTGCAATTGCTCAAAGACAAGATAGATGTCATCATGTGCATACATGCAGGCGATATCGAGAGAAATAAAATAAGGGCTGATTTTGGCATCACTTACGATGTGGATACCTTTAAAACCATTGACGACCTGCGCTACTGGGGTATTAACGTGACGGCGGTGGTCATTACGCGGTACCAAAACCAGCCTGCAG
>ENA-UOWE01002422-UOWE01002422.1-activated-sludge-metagenome-genome-assembly--contig:-NODE-2422-length-20565-cov-5.180205_pt1 | contig 20565 bp, 19 predicted proteins | sample MGYA00249841_ERZ761562 | MGnify/ENA primary metagenome ERZ761562 (study PRJEB28883, sample SAMN05720200) | activated sludge metagenome | isolation source: Anaerobic digester | place: Japan... | reverse complement strand
TTACCCCTAAATGAAATTATTGTCATTGATGACAATTCAACTGATGAAACCATTAAAATTGTTAAGTCGTGGAAGGACAAAAATTTATCAGTCAAAACTTATATCCATTCTCTAAACAATAATTTCTCCGACCAAAGACAATTTGCTCTTTCTAAAACTAAAAATGATTGGATTATATTTCTAGACGCCGACGAAACTCTACCACCATCTACCATCAATTATCTCAATCATCTTCACCTCAAAGATAACCATTCCTACATTTTTCACAGAAACTTAATATATCTAAATCACACTCTCAAATATGGCCAATGTCTGGAAGATAAACCAATTCGACTATTCAATAAATTTGAAGGCCAATTCTCTGGTCGCGTTCATGAAGTATGGGAAAGCCAATCACGACAAATCGATACACATCAATATATCAATCATTATTCTTTTGATAGTTTAAACATCTTCTTAAAAAAAATAAATCTGTATTCTACCATTCGTGCTCAAGAATTATTTGAAAAACACCATCACAGTAACTTATTTCAAATTATTTCTTATCCATTTTTTAAATTTATACATTTATATTTTATAAAACTAGGTTTTCTAGATGGCATTCCCGGAATTATCATTTCTCTTTCAATGAGTTTTGGTAGTTTTTTGACCCGTTCAAAACTATGGCACTTGCAACAAAAATAATTCTTTACCTGACTTTAATCGCCTTCTTCTTTGGCCAACTTATTCGTCCAACCATCTTCGGTGTTACTTTACCTCTATTTGACATTTTTATTGTTCTTTTAGCCATTGCAAATTTTTTTAATCAAAATACCAAAGAAAATAACCACTACATTTTAATTTTTATTTTCATCGCCATTATTTCTTGGCTTATAAACCCCTTAAAACTTTCAAATTCATTGACATCTATATTTTATTTATTAAGAATAATATCTTTGCTCTCTTTTTTTGTTTATCCTCTTAATATCGACAAAAACAGTGAAAAATTTTTTCACATTATTTTATTTACATTTACTTTTTTTGGTCTACTCCAATATTTTTTTTATCCAGATTTAACCACCTTTAGTTCCCTAAACTGGGATCCCCATCTTTATCGTTTAGTCGGCACTCTCTTAGATCCCACCTTCACCGCTCTTATTTTATTACTTTTTCTAATAAAATTATATTTTTCCTCCGCCAATTATCTATATCTAATATTTGTCTATATTTCCTTAGCTCTAACTTATAGTCGTTCCTCACTCCTCGCTTTTTTCGTTGTCTTTTCCTATATCTCAATTAAAACTAAAAAAATTACTTTATTCCTTTCTACCACTCTACTAATTATTCTTACCGTTATTTTATTGCCTCGCATGCCCGGCGAGGGCACTAAACTCGAACGAACTAGTTCAATTAAAGCCAAAATAGTCAACTATCAGCAAGGAGTAAATTTATGGCAACAATCACCTCTTATCGGTTTAGGTTATAACCGCCTTCCTAGTCTCCAGTCAAATAGCCAGTCTCATTCAAAATCAGGTTTTGACGGCAGTTTACTCACGATAGCTGTTTGTACAGGTCTCGTTGGTTTAGTTTTTTTCATATTATCTTTTACCAATAGCTTAAAAAATAGTTCTCTTTACTGGCAATCACTGCTACTCACCGTTTTTGTTCATTCACTATTTGCTAATTCTCTTTTATATCCTTGGATTCTTTTTTACCTGGCCTTAGAATTTAAATATCAAAAATTATCTCCACCCGTTTCCTAACCTCGTTCCCTGCTTGGCTTTTGGCTATTACTTCAATATCATTTTTACCTGTATTTAACTGAATTTTAAGTTTAAAATTACCTTCACTATCAACCAAGGCTATTTTCCCATTAACGGTAACACTTACCTCCGGATCACTTTTTCCGATAATATCAAAATCAGGATTATCCACAGTCAATTTTTCCTCCGAAGGATTAGTTAATTCCAAGGAAGGGGGAGTATCTTCATAAATTACCGTCAATTCCTTTGATAACTCGCTTTTACCCTCTTTCTCCTTTGCCGCTATCGCCGTAAAAGTATTACCGCCTTTTTCAAGCTCTATATCAGGGAAAGTAAACAGTCCTTTTTCATCAGAATTATTTTTCCCTACCGATATATCATTTTTGAACAATTCAATTTCTACGTTAGGTTCAGCCAATCCTGACACTGTCAATTTAGCGCTGTTTGTGGCTTCAAAGGTGGATGTTAATCGAGGAGGTAACGGCGGCAATAATTTTTCCATTACTTCACCACTATCTTTTTTATTATTACCCAAAAGTACCGACAATTTTACCAATAAAGGTAAACCAAATAATAGCAATAAAATAAAAAGAGCCACCGTAATTCCACCTAATAATATCGTTTTTTTGGTAATTTCCTCATCCTCCTTACGATTAAGGCGGGATCTTGGTCCTTTTTTAAAAAATTCCGGCATTTTTTTCATATTTTTAGAGCCGAAGGGGAGAATCGGACTCCCGACCTTGGCTTTACGAAAGCCCTGCTCTACCTTCTGAGCTACTTCGGCCTCGGAGCGGCTAGAGGGAATCGGACCCTCGACTAATCCTTGGGAAGGATTCATTTTACCATTAAACCATAGCCGCCTTTCTAGAATTTTATCACAGCGTCAACGTCATACCTATTTCAAGTTTATCTGGACTATTTAATTTTTGCCGATTATTCTGCCAAATTCTTGTCCATTGATATCCATCATTATAGAATTGAGTGGCTATCTTCCACAAACTATCACCCTTAATTACTGTATATTCTGTTGGAATTTCTGTTTCTTTTTCAACCTCACTTCCAATTACCGGTAACACCACTTCCTGCCCAACTTCTATCAAATTTGGATTTTCTATTTTGTTTTCCTTGACTATTTCCACCCATTTATATCCATCATTATATTTCTCTTCAGCTATACTCCATAAACTTTGTCCTTTAGATACGACAATTTTTTCTACCTCTTTTTCTTTCTCTGATTTTACTTCATCTTTTTGTTCAAGTTTCATTATGCCGGGAATATCAATTCTACCTTTATTCTTCTGAACAAACTTGACTACAAGCCAACCAAATAAAATTACTACAATTAAACCTAAAAACATACTGATTGTATCTTCGCGATTTCTCTTCATATGACTAAAACTAACTTAAATTTATCCTATAGTCAACCGTACAAGTCAATTTATTTCCGCACAATTATCTCTTCCGGGTTGTAATTTTCAGGTAAAGACATTAACCTCTTTAATTCTTTTACAAATGATTTTCCTGTTTCTATATTTAGCTTATATATTCTTTCCTTACCTTTAACTCTAGAACTAATTAAACCAGATTTTTTTAAAATTGCTAAATGGCTAGAAACCGTAGCTTGAGATATTTCTAACTTCTTTTCTATTTGGCCAACATTCATTTCACCTATGCTTAACCAATATACAATTTTGCGTCGATTTACTTCTGCCAAAGCTTTATAAACTTTATCCATAAACACCATTATATCTATAAACGTCTATATGTCAATTATTATTTTGGGCTTGAAAAAGCAAATCTTTTCCATCAAAATACCAACATATGCAAAACTACGACAACAAACAAGAAAAATCATTAGTCTTAGTTAAACCCGATGGTGTTCAAAGGGGCTTGGTTGGAGAAGCAATTCGTCGATATGAACAATGTGGCTTGAAATTAGTAGCCATTAAAATGGTTATTCCGACTAAAGAGCAAGCGCTTGCTCATTATTCGGTAGATCCCCAATGGGCCTTCAAGACTGGCACCAAATCAGTTGAATCCTGGAAAGCTAAAGGACTCACACCTCCCACCGAAGATCCAATTGAGCTTGCTGAAGGTGTTCGCAAACAATTGGTTGAATTTCTCAGTAGTGGTCCAGTAGTTGCCATGGTCTGGCAGGGGATGAATGCCATCGGTGTAATTAGAAAAATTACCGGTGGTACTGAACCTCTCACTTCAGTACCCGGTACCATTAGAGGTGATTACACTATTGATTCTTACAGTGCCGCCGACACTGACAAAAGGGCCGTTAGAAACATTATTCATGCCTCTGGCGCTGTTGACGAAGCTGAAAAAGAAATGGCCCTCTGGTTCAAACCCGAAGAAATTCTTAACTATCGTCTCGTTTCCGAAGAAATTATTTACGATGTAAATTTAGACGGAATTTTAGAGTGAAATTAAAATTAATTCATGTCTAAATTTCTAACTAAAATTTTTAATTCTAAACAAAAAACTAAACATCTTAAAGAAAAATTCCACATCATCCTTTTACGGGGAATGGAAGATTTGCCCGACAACCTTACTGATTTTATTGCCAGTGCTTTGGATATTTCTGCATTTAATTCCGATTGGTTTGAAGTTGAAAGTTTTTCAAAAAAGGTAAAGAGGTTGCATCTTTTTATTCGCAATTTACCACAACCAAACAAACCAATAATTTTTATTGGCGCTAGCGCAGGTGCCGGTTTAGGTTTAAGTTATCTTATAAAATATCCTTCTACCCCAATTCATCGTCTTTATTCTCTTAATGGCGTTCTTAAACCTGTATATACAAAAAATTATCGACGTTTAATGGAAAAAAGTCATAGCTTTTCCCAAATGTCCCGATTTTTATCTCAACATGTAAAATACAAAACCATTAAAAAATATGATTTAAAAAGAAAAGTTATAGCCTTCACTTCCGGAAAAAACGATGGTTTATTATCTAAAAAAACTATTCAACCGTATTGGCTTGATACTAAAAATATCCATTTTGTCGGCAAACTTCCTCACACCCCAGCCATTGTCAAAGCTCTTTTAATCGACCTAAGATCTCTAAAGAATTCCTGATACAAACATTAAAAAATCCGCCTAGTTATCTAAGCTATGGCAGGTAAAGCGGGCCCGATGGGATTTGAACCCACGATTTTCCGCGTGACAGGCGGATGTGCTAGACCGCTGCACCACGGGCCCTAAGGTCCTAATAATATACCAAAACTTGGCTCTTTCCACAATAGAAACTATAATAAAATTATGAATCATTATTTTTCAAATGCTTTCATCGCCGAACACCTAACCAATATAGCAACCGCCTATGAAATTTTACGTAAAAGTAGATTCCGAATCGTCGCCTATGAAAATGCTGCCGATACTATTCTTAGCTACCCCGAAGAACTATATTCCATCTGGCAAAAAAACCCTAAAGAATTAGATTTAGTTCCAAACATTGGTCCTGCTATTCTCAGAAAAATCGACTATTTATTTAAAACCGGCAAAGTTTATCCGCCCACTAAAAAAATTTTATATAAAATCCATCCGGCAGTTTTTACCTTTACCAAAATCAACGGTATCGGTCCATTAATTGCCCAAAAACTAGTTGAAAATTTTAAATTTTCTAAAAAGGCAGATATAGCATTAGAACAATTAATCCATTATTGTCAAAAAGGTAAAGTTGAAAAGATTCCAACTCTCGGACAAAAATCTCAAGAATCCATTTTGGAAAATACACTTTCTTTTTTAGGTAGACAAAAAAGGTTACCTCTCAAAGACGCCCAAAAAATCGCCAACAGAATTATTTCGTATCTAAAAAAATATTTTCCGGAGACAGAATATGTCACTCTTGGTTCTCTCCGTCGTTCTCAATCAACTGTTGGTGATATTGATATCGCCGCTGCTTCCACTAATTCCAAAGAAATAATTGACCAATTTTTAAAATATCCTGAATCTGTTCAAACTATTATTAGAGGTAAAGATAAAGCCAGTCTTCGTCTACTCCATGATATCCATATTGATCTCATGGTTAAACCAAAAAATCAATTCGGCGCCCTGTTACAACATTTTACCGGTTCCCGTCAGCACAATATTATTTTACGCAAACATGCCCTTAAAATGGGTTACTCTTTGTCAGAATATGGCATAAAAAATCTTAAAACTGGCAAAATAAAAAAATTTGATAATGAAATTGACTTCTATAAATATTTAAATCTAAAGTGGATTCCCCCGGAAGAAAGGATTGGAGAAGGGGAGTTGAATAAGTATAAAATGGTATAATAATCGGTATGATATACATCATAGCTTTAGTTGTCATAATCGCCCTCTTTTTAATATCTTTTTACAATCATCTACGTGGTTTGGAGGTTCATATCAGCGCTTCACTTCAAGAAATAGGAAACCAGCTGAAACGTCAAGCTCAACTTATTCCTAACCTAATCGAATCGGTAAAAGGGTATATGAAACATGAAAAATCCATTTTTGATGAATTAACTAAAGCCAGAAAAATGATCGACGAAGCTGATACCACAAAAGATGCCAAAACTATTGATAAAGCTCAAGATATTATCACCAAAGCAGTTGAATCACTCAAGGTAATTGCTGAATCTAACCCTCAAATCCAAGCTTCCTCGTTGGTTTCCAACATGATGGATGAACTCCGTGATACAGCCGACAAAATTATGTATTCCCGCCGCACCTTCATCGATCTTTCCGCAGATTACAATCTCAAAATCAGCACCATTCCTGGAGTTTGGCTAGCCCCTATTTTTGGTTTCAAAAAACAAAGTGGTCTATCGACCCCTTCAAGTCCAGACATCACCTCCGTTTCCTCTGATGAAACCAAGACTCCCGAAGTTAAAATTTAAATTTTTTAATTCCTATGGCAAATTTCTATCAACAGATAAACAATAATAAGTGGCGATCTTTTTTGGTAGTCACCCTCTTTGTTTTGTTTGTCGGCGGTGCCGGTTATCTTCTTAGTTATACCTTTAATAGCCAATATTTTCTCCCAATAGCTATTGGCTATTCCCTAATATCTGCCTTTTCTGGATATTTTCTTGGTGATAAGATTGTTCTTTCCCTCAATAAAGCTATTCCAGCCAATCGCAAAGATCATTTTGAATTTTATACTGTTACCGAAAATTTGGCCAAAGCTACCGGTATTCCAAAACCTAAAATTTATGTCATCAAAGATGACGCCATGAATGCTTTTGCCACCGGTCGCAACCCCCAAAATGCTACCATTTGTGCTACCACAGGACTTCTAGATAAATTAAACCGTACCGAACTCGAAGGAGTCGTTGCCCACGAATTGAGTCATGTTCGCAATTACGACACATTATTAATGACTATGGTTTCCGTATTATTAGGAACTCTTTCTGCTTTAATTAGTTTTACTAACCGAAGTTTATGGTTCAGGGGTAATGATCGTAATAGTGATCAAGATAATCGGGATAGCAGCGGAATCTTCCAACTTCTTGGCTTTTTCCTTTTACTTTTCGCCCCACTTATAGCCCAATTAATTCAATTGGCTATCTCTCGCCGTCGGGAATTTTTAGCTGATGCCAGTGCTGTTGGCATCACTCGCCAACCATCAGGTTTAATCAGTGCTCTCAAAAAAATTAGCCAAGACCACGTACCTTTTACTCAGGCCTCCAAAGCTACCGACTCCCTATACATAAACAATCCTTTTAAAGGACAAGGGATTGCCAATTTATTTTCTACCCACCCACCCATAAAAGAAAGAATTATTGCACTCCAAAACATGATGTAATTTTTGTTATTGGTATTTATTTACCGCAGAATTTTGGCAACACCAACTTTTGACTTACTTTATCTTAATTGAAGATTGTAAATTTAAGATTGATAATTGTACAAATGCCTTTTGTTAATCTGCACTTACATACCGAATACTCTCTACTCGACGGCCTTACAAAAATCAAAAAACTGGTTACTCTCTTAAAAGAACAAGGTGCTACCGCTTGCGCCATCACTGATCACGGAAACATGTATGGAGCTATTGAATTTTATAAAGCCTGTAAAAAAGCTGAGATTAAACCGATTATTGGGGCAGAAATGTATATGTGTTCCGGATCACGTTTTGATAAAAATTCTCAAAATCGTAGAAATTTTCACTTGATTTTATTAGCCAAAAATACTCAAGGTTACAAAAATCTAATGAAATTAGTCAGCATTGGCCAACGTGAAGGATTTTATTATAAACCTCGTATTGATTGGGAATCGCTAAAAAAATATCACCAAGGATTGGTTTGTTTATCTGCCTGCACTCAAGGCCAGGTTGCATCAGAAATACTATCGGGGGACTATGATAAAGCAAAAAATACCGCTAGTCGTTTCCAAAAACTTTTTGACGATGATTATTATCTGGAAATTCAACGCCATCAGGGTATTAACGAACAGGATATAGCCAATAAAGGCATTATAAAAATTAGCCGTGAATTAGGTATTCCTTTAGTTGCGACAAACGACTGCCATTATCTAATTCCAACTGATGCCTTCGCCCAAGACGTACTGATGATGATCAATACTCAAAGCACGGTAAATACCCCAAATCGTTTAAGCATGGTCAATACTCCTGATTTTTATGTTAAAAGCCCCAAGGAAATGGAAGAACAATTTAAAGATTACCCTGAAGCTATCGAAAATACACAAAAAATTGCTGATAAATGCGATTTAACCATTGAATTGGGTAAATGGTATTTCCCTAAATTCAAACTTCCCAATGACTTAAGCGCTGAGGAAGTACTCCGCCAAAAAGTTTATCAAGGTGCTAATGAAATATATGGAAGTAATCTTTCAACTGAAATTAAGCAACGGTTAGAATACGAGTTAGAAATTATCTGCACCAAAGGCTACGCCGCCTACTTCCTGATAATGAATGATTTTATTCTTTGGTGCAAGGCAAACGATACTCCCACAAATACTAGGGGTAGTGCTGGCGGTTCACTTGTCTCTTATTGCTTAGATATTGTTTCAGTAGACCCTCTCGTATATGGTCTCCCTTTTGAAAGGTTTTTAAACATGGATCGCCCTTCACCGCCCGATATCGATTTAGACATTGCCGATGATCAACGACAGGACATGCTTTTCCATATTATCAAACAATACGGTGAAGATACCTTCGCTCAAATCTGTACTTTTGGACGAATGTTAGCTCGTGGTGCTGTTCGTGATACTGCCCGAGTTCTGGGATATGAATATGCTATTGGTGACAAAATTAGTAAACTGATTCCTCTCGGTTCACAGGGTTTTCCCATGAGCATCGATAAAGCCCTAAATATTACCCCGGAATTACAACAACTTTACGATACCGATTCTGATTCCAGAAAAATACTTGATACCGCCCGCCAAATAGAAGGAAATGCCCGCCATATTTCCGTCCACGCTTGCGCCATTGTTATTTCTCCCACCAGTATTCAGGATTTTTGTCCTATTCAAACCGAAACTGGTGGTGAAAAACCTATTACTCAATATGAAATGCATGCTTGTGAAGATGTCGGTCTAATTAAATTTGACATACTGGGAATTAGAAACCTTTCATTTTTACGCCAAGCAGTTATCAATGTTCGTAAAACTAGAAACTTAGAAATTGATCTTCGAAAGTTACCACTTGATGATAAAAAAACCTTTGAAATGCTATCAAGAGGCGATACCATGGGTGTTTTCCAATTAGGTGGTGATGGTATGACCAAATGGCTCAAGGAATTAAAGCCAAATCGTGTTGAAGATCTAATGGCTATGGTAGCTCTTTACCGTCCAGGACCAATGGCAATTATTCCAGAATACATTGCCCGAAAAAGAGATCCAAGTAAAATCGAATACTTTGATGAAAAAATGAAAAAGTATTTACAGGCTTCTTACGGACTTCTGATCTATCAAGATGATTGTCTTTATACAGCCATTGAATTAGCCAATTACAACTGGGTTGAAGTTGATAAATTTAGAAAAGCTATAGGTAAAAAAATCCCTGAAGAAATGGCAGCTCAAAAAGAAAAATTTATTTCCGGTTGTGTTGCCAATGGCTACACTCAAAAAAAAGCAGAAGAAATTTTTAAACTTATCGAACCTTTCACCTCCTATGGTTTTAACAAAGCTCACGCAGCATCGTATGGTATGTTGGCTTATCGTACTGGTTACATGAAAGCCAACTTTCCCGTTGAATATATGTGTGCCCTCCTTACAGCTGAAGCCAACGACATAGATAAAATAGCTGCTGGTATCGAAGAATGCCGTAAAATGGGTATTATCGTTTCTCCTCCCGATATTAATTTATCTCAAAAAGCTTTTGAATTTGAAAAAAATGATCAATCTTTGGAAAAAATGGCCATCCGTGTTGGTCTCTCCGCAATTAAAAATGTCGGCGATATTGCCATTGACTTAATTATCAAAGAAAGAAATGAAAACGGACCTTTTAAAAATTTTAACGATTTCTGTCTTCGCACTAATGCCCAAAAAGTAAATAAAAAAGTATTAGAAAGTTTAATTAGAGTTGGCGCCTTTGATAACTTCGGGGAAAGAAACGCAATCTTGGCAGGTATGGACGAAATTAGAAACAAATGTACCAGAATAAATAATAAAAAAGATTCTGGCCAATTTGGCCTTTTTGACAACTCTGATACAGATACCACAATTCCTCCTGATATTTTCCCTCAGGTAGAATTTATGTCAGAAAAAGAAAAATTAATAGAAGAAAAAAAACTCTTAGGAATTTTTGTGACCGAAAATCCTATCTCCAAAATATTATCTCCATTTAAAAACGCCCAATTGTCCAAAATTTCAGAAATTATTAATAAAGGTCAAAATGAAATCGTTAAATTTGCTGCCATCATTCAAAAATTCAAAATTATTCGCACTAAAAAAGATAATAAAAGCATGGCCTTTATCAGTTTTGATGACGGTACCGCCACAATTGAAGGCGTTATCTTCCCCAAAATTTACGAAATTTACAAAGATATAATTGAAGAAAATAAAGGTTTATATGTTGAGGGCAAAATTTCTCTTCGTGACGACAAGAAATCGATCATAGTAGATTCAGTATCAGAAAAATTGCCACAAAACGTAAATACATACGATTTTATTATTAATATTCCAAATGGTACTTCCTCTTCCACTTTAATGAAACTTGATCGACTTCTTAAAAAAAATCCCAATGGTCATCGAGGTTTGCTAGTTTTGCCAAACAATAAAGAAATAAAACTCAATTATGGTGTTAATTACACTCCCAATCTTGAAGCTGAAGTGAAAGAATTGCTCTCTCATTCTTGATTCAACTCTAAATTTAATATAAAATACCAAAGTTTCCTACTAATTTTTTAAAAATAAAATATGGCCATCAAATTTATATACCAAGACCAACAATTCCAGGTCGGCGATAGCATTAAAATTGCCTACAAAATTAAAGAAAAAGACAAAGAAAGACTACAATCATTTGATGGAATTTTACTTTCCATCACCGGAGAGGGTGAGAACAAAAATATTTTAGTCTCTAAAAATGCTTCCGACGGGATTCGAGTCGAAAGGATTTTTCCTCTTAACTCACCCTGGATTGCTTCTATTAAAAAAACTCGTGGTCCCAAAAGAAATATTCATAGAGCCAAACTCTATTTTCTCCGTAAACCACGAGCCAGAAGTATTTAAGTTAACAATTCGGGTCCTTAGCTCAGTGGTAGAGCAGTTGCCTTTTAAGCAATTGGTCGCGAGTCCGATCCTCGCAGGGCCCACTTGATTCATCTCTACGGCCTAATTATCGGCATAGCCATTATTATCGGTATCAATTACTTTACTAAGCACCAAAATTTTATACCCAAAAATAAAGAGACAGGTTTTATTCTGGGTCTTTTACTTTTCGCTATTTTAGGCGCCCGTCTTTATCACGTTTTTGATCAATGGAATTATTATTCCCAAAACCTTTCTCAAATTCCCGCCACCTGGAACGGGGGATTGGGAATTTACGGTGCTATTTTAGGTTCCTTATTTTTTATTTTTCTCTATTCTTTTTCAAACAAAATTTCTATTTTAAAAATTACAGATTCAATTGCTCCTATTTTACCTTTATGTCAATCTTTCGGCCGTTTAGGCAACTTTGTAAATAATGAAATTCCTTTTTGGTGGCTCGAAGCCATATTAAATTTAATATTATTTTTTATAATTAAATCTAAAACACTAAAACACTATAGTTCTACCGCACTATATTTAGCCGGCTATGGTTTAATTCGTTTTATCTTTGAATTTTTTCGTCATGATACCTGGACCATTAATGGAATAAAAATTGCCCAATTAATCAGTGTTATTTCCTTTATCCTTGGTTTAATATTAATCAATCATGAAAAAATCAAAATCATTCAAAAACATAATTAGTAACACACTTTGGACCATACGTTTGATTTTTAAATTCAATCCCTTACTTTTCTCCAGCATCTTTTGTTTACAAATTTTAGCTGCCGGCGCCCCCTTCTTAAGAAACAAAGTTTTTTCCCAACTTCTCGACACTATCGTTTACCGTCACCAGGATAATATTCTCAGAATCTTTAGTATTTTTATCTTTATTTTAGTTATTTCCACCGTTTTTTATTTTCTCCAGACTCAATTTAGCCGGATCCTAGATACCAAACTTCAAAGCCAGCTGCGAATCATGTTCATTAATAAGGTTTCTCAACTTGATTATCAACACCTTGAAGGTAAAAAAACCGGCAATCTTATTTCAAAAGTTGATGAAGAATTTGGCTGGCGCATTCGTCAAAGTGTTCAGGATATTAGTAATATTTTCAGTAATTTAATCAGTCTAATCGCCGTCACAATTATTATTGTGCCTCGTTACCCACAACTTTGGCTTCTAATTTTTGTTTCCCAAATTCCTCAGTATTTAGTGGAAAAATTTTGGATTCAAAAAGATTGGCAAATCCGAGAAGCCAATAGTGACAAAAATAAAATGATGTGGGATTTAAATTATCAACTCCGCTCCAAAAACTATATTTCTGAATTAAGAATTAACAACGCCATTAACTATCTTTTCCAAAAATATCAGGACATCCTTAATTTTTTCACCAGTTCCCGTATTGAACTCAGAATTAAACAAAGTCCCAGTGAATTATCGCTTATCGCCCTTTCTGTTCTAACCAACGGAATCTGTCTTTATGTTTTAATTTCTGATGCCCAAGCTAATATCCTAACTATAGGCCTTTTCACTTTCTTTTTTCAAACTATCCAACAAACTTCAGATTTCTTTCGTGGTTTGGTTTATAGTTCAGTAAATATTACTGAAAACAGCTATCATATCGGTAATTTTCGGAAAGTTATGGATCTTAAAAATATTATCAATGGCGGTTCGAATAAAATTTCTCCTCCCATTCCTACCAAAATCGAATTTCAAAATGTCACCTTTAGATACCCTGGGTCTAAACGTTATGTCTATAAAAATCTAAACCTGACAATTAATAGCAATGAAGAAATCGCCATTGTCGGTCAAAACGGTGCCGGTAAAAGTACTTTAATTAAACTCCTTTGTCATTTTTACGAACCAAACTCAGGGCGAATTTTAGTTAATGGCATCGACCTCAAAGAGATAGATCTTGAAAATTGGTATCAACAATTGTCCTATCTTGCCCAAGAATTTAACCATTATCAGAATCTTTCCCTTCGGGAAAACGTCAGCATCGGCCGACCACAAAGTATTAACGATAACAAAATTATCAACGCTCTCAAAAAAGCTGATGCTCAATTCATAAATACATACCCCCAAGGTCTTGATACCCCTATGAGTCATCGTTACGGCGGGGAAGAACCCTCGTGGGGACAAATGCAAAAAATTGCCATTGCTAGGGTATTTTATCGGGACAGTCCTATCATTCTTCTTGATGAACCCACCGCATCCATTGATGCTATTTCTGAGAGTAAAATCTTTAACCGCCTCTACAAAACTGTTAAAAATAAAACCCTAATAATTGTTTCCCACCGCTTTTCCACCGTTCGTAATGCCCAAAGAATCATTGTCATTGATAAAGGAAAAATTGTTGAGCAGGGAAGCCACCGGGAATTACTTAAACTAAAAGGTCTTTATGCCAAATCTTTCAACCTTCAGGCCAAAGGCTACCAAGAAGCTTAACAATCTGATAAAATATCCAGGCACGGCTCCATCGTCTAGTGGCCTAGGACTCCTGGCTTTCATCCAGGCAATCGTGGGTTCGACTCCCACTGGAGTCACCTCATATGATTTATATTTTTCACGGCGACAACACTTCCCAAAGCTATTCTGCCTTTTCACAAAACCTGGACACAAAAGCTAATTTCCAAAAATTTAAAAGCGACGTAAAGAATTTTGATATTGACCAATTAAGTCGTTTTCTCAACACCGCCTCACTTTTCTCCGAAAACAAGGCAATTATTATTGAAAATTTTTTTTCCTTACCAAAAAATACTTTTGATAAAGCTGTTAATACGATTAATTCCCACCCGGAATATGATTATCTTTTTTGGCAAAGCAAAAAAATCGAAGCCACCAAGCTCAAAATTTTCCCTAAAGCCGAAATAAAAATTTTCAGTCTTCCCGAAACTCTATTTACCTGTCTCAATTCTCTCCGACCCAATAATCAAAAAGACTTTGTTGTTAAATACCAAAATTTACTTTCCGCTCTGCCTTTCGAACTAATTCTTTTTTGGTTTAAAAACACTCTCCGTCGTCAACTAACTACTTATTCTAAATTTTCCGAAAATAAACTCAAACAAGCCTATCTAAATTTAATTGAACTCGATTATCGTTCCAAAAATGGTCAACTCCCACTGAGTAAGGAAGACAGTCTCTGCCGTTGGGCTCTCAACTTAATGGACTAGCCTCCTTTTTTTTTGCTATCATTTTCATATGACTGCCCAAATTATTGACAAACCCTGGGGTCGGGAAATTATTCTTACTAACCCCGAATCTCCATATACTGCCAAAATTTTAGAAATCAAAGCTGGTCAACGCCTTTCTCTCCAATACCACGACAAAAAACTAGAAACCTTATGCCTTTTTTCTGGCAACTGCAACATTATTTGGGGACCAAATCAAACTGAGCTTAAAACTGAAGCCATGGAACCTTTCAATGGTTATACCGTTGTTCCAAACACTATTCACCGCTTTCAAGCAATCACCGACTGCCAGCTTTTTGAAGCTTCAACTCCAGAAGTTGGTACCACTTATCGGCTTCAAGATGACACCAATCGTCCAGACGAAAATGACGCTCTTAGAAATTCACCAAATCGGGGTTGGCAACAATGAAAAACAATGTTCCCAATCTATTATGGTTTAAAGACATACGTTTTGAAGATATTTCCATAGTCGGCGGAAAGGGCGGTAATTTAGGTGAAATGTATAACATAGACATTCCAGTTCCCAATGGTTTTTGTACTACCACTAAAGCCTATTTTAAATTTATTGATGCCAACGGACTCAAGCCAAAAATTAAAGCGATTCTAGACATTACTAATGTTGATAATCCTGACGAATTATCAAGATCTTCTGCTAAAATTCGAAAACTTGTCAAATCATCACCTGTACCTGACGATATTGCCCGTGACATTATGAACGCCTACAAAAAACTCTGTTCTTTCGGTGGTCTTAATGACGTCCCTGTAGCTGTCCGCACCTCAGCCACCGCTGAAGATAGTGCCGATGCCTCCTTTGCCGGTCAAGGTGATACCTTTCTTAACGTTATTGGTGAAGCCAACGTAGTTGAAAAAGTTCGTGCATGTTGGTCAAGTCTCTTTACTGCCCGCTCACTTTTTTATCAAGTAAAGAATAAATATGACCACTTCAAAATAGGAGTTGCCGTTCCCGTCCAAAAAATGGTTCAAAGCGAAGTTTCAGGTATTTGTTTTACTATTAATCCGGTAAATAACAACAAAAACGAGATTGTTGTGGAAACTATCTGGGGTTTAGGAGAATACATTGTCCAGGGAATTGTTACCCCCGATCAACATATTATTGACAAAGGTTCATTGGAAATAAAACAGGAAAATCATGTTCATCAAGACATTCAATTACTTCGTTTTAATGATGGTAATAAAGAAGTTAAGGTTCCTAAATACAAACAAAACAAAAGTAAAATTGATCATAAAATGGCCATCAAAATCGCCAAAATCGCTCTTAAACTTCACAACCACTATGGTCGAGCTCAAGATATTGAATTTGCCATTGAGAAAAATAAGCTCTATTTTGTTCAAACCCGTCCAGTTACTACCGTAGCTTCTAGTCAAAAAAGCATAGATCAACAAAACCCAGTTGATCTTGACTTAAAACTTCTTCTAGAAGGCCAAGCCGCTTCGCCTGGAATTGGATCAGGTTTAGCCGTAATCATTAATAATCCAAGCGAATTAAACCGTGTTCAAAAAGGTCAAATACTTATCACCGACATGACTACTCCTGATTTTGTTCCAGCAATGAAAAAAGTCAACGGTATTATTACCAACAAAGGTGGCCAAACTTCTCATGCAGCCATCGTTGGACGGGAACTGGGAGTACCTTGCGTTGTTGGTACTGATAAAGCCACTAAAATAATTAAAGAGGGGGATCTGGTAACTGTAGACGGTACTAACGGAAAAATTTATCAGGGACAATCACAAACTATAAAAACAAACACTCTTAAAAAAACTCCCTTTAAAAAAACTGCAACTAAACTATACGTCAATTTGGGTGAACCAGAATTGGCAAAAGAAATAAGTAAAAAAGATACTGATGGCATCGGTTTACTCAGGGCTGAGTTCATGATTGCCAATATCGGCATTCATCCCAAAAGAATAATTCAAGAAGGCCGTGAAAAAGAATACATTCAAAAATTAGCTGATGGTCTTCTTCAATTTTGCAAAAATTTCAATCCTCGGCCTGTAATATATCGGGCCACTGATTTCAAAACTAATGAGTATCGTTATTTAAAATGGGGAAAGCTTTATGAACCTGAAGAACCGAATCCGTTATTAGGTTTTCGTGGGGCTCTGCGTTACATTAATTCTCCTGAAGTATTTAACATGGAATTAGAGGCCATCAAGCTTGTTCGCAACAAACATAATTTAAAAAACCTTTGGCTAATGATCCCTTTTTGTCGCTCCCCTCAAGAATTAATTAAAATTAAAAAACTCATCAATGATGCCGGTCTTTTACGAAGTCCTTCTTTTAAATTATTTATGATGGCAGAAATTCCCAGCAATGTTATCCTTTTGGATAAATTTATTGATGTTGGTATTGATGGTATTTCTATTGGCAGCAACGACCTAACTATGCTAACTTTAGGTCTAGACAGAGATAACGCGGAAATTGCCAGAGAATTTAATGAATTAGACCCGGCGGTACTCTGGTCCTTGAAACGTTTAATTACCAAATCAAAAAAACGTGGAATTATGGTTGGTATTTGTGGTCAAGCACCTAGTAATTATCCTGAACTTGTTCAAAAATTAGTTAAATGGGGAATTACTTCTATCTCTGTATCACCAGATGCCCTACAACGAACACGGGAAATCATTGCTTGGGCAGAACAAAAAAGGTTTAATTAAAGACAACTACCACTTCACCTCTTTTTTCTCCATCCCAGTCTTTTTTTATTTCCTCAAATTTTTTTGTCATTTCTCTTAAAATCCTTATTTCCGTTTTTTCTCCATAAATTTCCTTTATTTCCTTAATTAATTTTTCTACCCTTAACGGTGATTCATAAACCACCTTACTTCCCTCAATATTTCTATATTCCTTTAAAATATTTTTCCTTTCCCCAGTTTTCTTTGATAAAAATCCTAAATAAGTAAAACGCCCCATAGGCAAACCTGACAAAACTAAAGCGTTAATAACAGCACTGGGACCAGGCAATGCAGTATAAACTAATCCCATTTCTTGACATTTTTTTACTAAATTCCAACCCGGGTCAGAAAGAAGAGGAGTACCAGCATCTGAAATTAGTCCTATTTCTTTGCCAATTTCTAAATTTTTTATAACATATGGAATCTTTTGAATCTCAACCTCATCATAAAAAGATACAAGCTCTGGCTTATTCGTAATTCCCAGTTCTTTCAATAAAATTCCACTCTTCCTTGTATCTTCACAAAGTAATATATCGATATTCTTCAATATATCAATACTTCTCAATGATATGTCTTTTAAATTACCGATAGGTGTCGATATGATGTAAAGCATCGCTAATTAAATTGGCGAATGACAGCCACTACTCTTCCTCTAATTTGAACATCTGTAACGTACATTGGACTCATAGACGAATTTGCTGGTTGTAATCTAATTCGATTTGCTTCTTGATAATATCGCTTTAAAGTAGCAAAACCATTTTTTAAGACGGCTACTACTATATCACCATTATGGGCTTCCCTTTGTTCCTTAACTACCACAAAATCTCCGCTTAAAATCCCATCATCTACCATTGAATCACCCTTTGCTTGAAGGACAAATGACTTGTCGCCTGATTTTACCAAAGCGGATGATACCAACAAAGTAGCATTTGGATCAGTATAGGGTTCTATAGGTTCCCCACAAGCAATAAAACCCAAAACTGGCAGTTCAATATTTTCACCATTTTTCTTATTTTCGTTATCTAATAGTTCAATACCTCTCACTGCTCCTCGATATCGACGAATTAATCCTTTTTTTTCTAATGCTGATAAATGCTCATGCACCGTCGCCAACGATGATAATCCCAAACTTTGAGCGATTTCAGTCAAAGTTGGGGCATAACCATACTTGTTTACTGAGTTTGTAATTAAATCTAAAATTTCTTTTTGGCGTTTATAAATTACAGCTGGCATAGATTTATCTTACACGAATAATACCCGAAGTCAATTGAGAGAATGATAAGATAAATTATGTTTTTTTTACTAATAGTTTTTCAATTTTTAATATCGCAAGCACCAACATTCGCCATTGAAGAAAACTTTATCGTTAATGAAAATATTGAATATTCTGTCACTGAACAAGAAAAAGCAAATGTCACTCATTCAATTATCATTACCAATAAAGACTCACAAAAATATCCAAGTGAATATCAGCTATCTTTCAAGGGTTATCAGCTAAGTCAAGTCAATGCCACAGATGACAAGGGTAATGCTCTTCAATCTTTTAAAGAAGATAAAGATGTTTCTATTTTTAATTTAAAATTTAACCAACCTAAAGTTGGTAAAGACCAACAAAATGAAATTAATCTGACCTACACCATCAATAATTTTGTTAAACATAAGGGTAAAACTTGGGAAATTTTATTGCCACAAATTGTCTCTAATAATAATGTTACTCGAAAAATTATCACCCCTATTTCTTTTGGTTCTCTTTCCTTTTCCTCAATTCCACTCAAATTTGAACCTGGTATCTCAAAAAATCAAATTATCTTAAATAGTCAACAGCGAGAAAATATTTTAATAATTTTTGGCAATTATCAACTCTTTGACTTTAAACTAAATTATCATCTGAAAAATAATCACAACCAAACAGTTACCACTGAAATTGCCATAATTCCTGATACTCACTCTCAAAGTGTATATTATCGCCAAATCGAACCAGCTCCAGAAAATATTAAAATTGATCCCGATGGAAATTGGCTTGCTCAATATACTTTAAAAACTAAACAAGAGCTAAATATAATTGCCACTGGACAGGTTAAAACCGGATTTGAACTACCTCAAACTCTAGAAAGTGAAAATGACTTTATTGGGGAACAAATTTTTTGGCCTGTTAACGATACTAAAATCCAAGATATTGCCAAATCTCTCGACAATCCAAAAAGTATTTATGATTACGTTACCAGTACTCTTGAATATAATTATGATCGTTGGGGAAATGCTGGTCGTTTAGGTGCCCTTTCAGCGCTCAGTGAGCCTCAAAACTCATTATGTACTGAATTTACCGATCTTTTCGTTACTTTAGCCCGAGCCAAAAATATTCCCGCTCGAGAAATCGAAGGATTCGCTTATACCAACAATCCTGAAATTAAACCCACGGCTCAGAGTGGGGATATCCTTCACGCTTGGCCAGAATTTTATAATTCAAAAACCAATTCATGGCAAGAAATTGATCCCACCTGGGGTAAAACCACAGGTGGCCTCGATTTTTTCAATAAACTAGACCTTAATCACATCACTTTTGTCATACATGGTTACAGTAGCCAATATCCGTTACCGCCAGGTTCATACCGCCACCCCAATTCCGATAAATCTGTCGAAATAAATTTCGCAACTGAAGAATTCCTTAGTCACCAAGAATTACCACGGGTCGCATTTCAAAAAAATAAATTATTATTCAACAACTCCACCCCGAATTCCATAAAAGGTCTCTTCCTTTCCATTCCTAAAATAAATTTTTCCAAAAATATCGATACAATCATGCCTTATTCATCATCTTTAATAGAAATTCCTAGACTCAATTTTTGGCAAACTCTCAACCCCTCTATTCGTACTCTCGATATAGTTTTAAAAAATAGCGAAGATAAATTATCGACTCAAACATTGATTTACCCACCATATTTTATTAATTTAGGAATTTTGATAATCTCTGGACTGATAATTTTGTCTTTGAGCGGTATAATAATAACCAGAAAAAAAAATGAAAAAACTTCTTAAATATACCCTATTTCTTAGTTTTGCTTTAGTTATACACAACGAAATTTTTCACAATCTTTCTTTTAATCCTCGAATCCAAACTATTGTTTCCGTGGCGTTAATTTTGGCAATCTTCGAGCTAGTTTTAAAACCAATCATAAAGATATTATTATTACCCGTCACTTTCCTTACTTTAGGGTTAATCAGGATTGTAATCCAAACTTTAGGTTTGTATCTTGCTTCC
>ENA-UOWE01002418-UOWE01002418.1-activated-sludge-metagenome-genome-assembly--contig:-NODE-2418-length-20589-cov-4.624379_pt1 | contig 20589 bp, 18 predicted proteins | sample MGYA00249841_ERZ761562 | MGnify/ENA primary metagenome ERZ761562 (study PRJEB28883, sample SAMN05720200) | activated sludge metagenome | isolation source: Anaerobic digester | place: Japan... | reverse complement strand
AATACCTGACTGCGTTTTTCCCAGTCGAAACCCACACCACTGACTTTTTCCTGTATGCGGTATGCCTTTACCATGGCAGGCAGCGAAGCAGGAACGCCAGCAAGTACAGATTTTTCGCCTGTTTTCAGTTTTATTTTTTCCCAGTTGCTTTTTACATCATCGGCATTGGCCACTTTAACATCAGCATAAATATGCGGATGGCGGACAATCAGTTTTTCGCAAATGCCGTTCAGCACATCCGTTATATTGAAATCATTTTTTTCGGAAGAGATTTTTGAATAAAAAACTATATGCAGCATCAGGTCACCGAGTTCTTTGCGCACATCGTCCATATCGTTGCGGATGATGGCTTCGGATAATTCATAAGTTTCTTCTATGGTAAGATATCTCAGTGATTCGATGGTTTGGGATTTGTCCCAGGGGCATTTGGCTCGCAGTTCGTCCATGATATTCAACAATCGTTCAAATGCTTTTAATTCTTCTCTCATGGTATTTTGTTTTCGGCAAAAGTAATCAATTCTATTTTTTATCTTTGTACAGAATGTGAGGATTTTTTATTTTGAGAAAAGCAGGCGCCATACTGTTTATTTTTTTGTTTCCTGTTGTTTTTGCAGCGGCCCAACAGCCTGTGAAAACGGCCAAAAACCTGAGGTTGGAGACGCTGGTTCATTATGGTTTTGTGATTCCTCATCACAAAACCATGCAACACCTTACGCAAAGTCACTTTCCGTGCTTTGAGGTGAATTTGTCGGAACAAACGCACGGGAAACAATTGTGGGAACAACTTTTTAAATATCCCTTAAAAGGTATTGGCTTATATTACTCTCCGCTTGGCAATACAAAGGAACTGGGACATGCTCTGGCTGTTTATCCATACATTAACTTTTGTCTTACCCGTGGTAAAAAAGTTAATCTGTATTTTCGTGTAGCTGCCGGCTTAGGTTATCTGACAAAAAGATTTGATGCGGAAACCAACTATAGGAACATTGCCATAGGGTCGCACTTCAATGCCTTTATACAACTCCGGTATGAATTGAGGTGGCATATAACCGACCGGTTGGGCTTTTCGGCCGGCATTTGTATCTCTCATTTTTCCAATGCATGTTATAAGGTGCCTAACTTTGGTATTAATATCCCCACGCTGAATATGGGCTTTTCTTACCGTTTGAATAAAACACCGGCAGCGATGATAAAAAATGAGATACCCCCCACTGATAAAAAATGGCAGTTTTCCGTTATGGGCAGTTTTGGACTGAACGAGTTGGCGGGGCCGGGTGGCAGGAAATATCCCTACTATTGCCTGAGCGGATTTTTTATGAAGCCGGTAAGTCTGAAGCGGCAATTTGGTATTGGTTTGGATGTGTATTACAGCGAAGCCCTGGCAAATTTAGTTCAGCGCAGCGATACTGTGTCGAACATCAAATATCAGGCTATCAGGCCTGGACTGAGTTTTGCCTATATCATGAACTTTGCACGGCTTTCGTTTGTTGCCCAATTAGGGGGCTATCTTTACACCAAAGAAAAGTCCGATGGGTATATCTGGGACCGGGTGGCGCTGCGATATACAATAAAAGATCATTATTTAATACAGATGGGATTGAAAACACATCTTTCCAGGGCTGAGGTGCTGGAACTTAGTGTAGGCTATAAATTCTGATTAACGGCTGTAATCCTGGTCTTTTTGCTGCACTCCGTTTTCGTCCCAGAATTTCCAGATACCGGTTTTCTTTCCGTCTTTATATTTCCCTTCAAAATGTTTTTTCCCGTTTTCGTGGTAGGCTGTGCGCAAACCGTCATCCAGGCCGTTATTAAAAAATCCTTCACTCCATGTGTTGCCGTTTTGATACCAACTGGTCCATTTGCCCTGGCGTTTGCCGTTTTTGTATTCTCCTTCCATATATTTCTGATGATTGGAATAATACAATGTTTCTTTAAACAATACCCGCTGGTCGCCATCGTCCTTGTAATAACGTACCATTTTGGAGGATCCATCGGGATATGATTCGACAGTTTCTTCAACAATTTTGGTTGTACAGCTTTTGCATAATAAAGCAAGCAGTAAAAGCAGCAAGATCTTTATTTTCATAGTACAGTGATTACTTGGCTTTATCAGTTGGTGTTTCCCCGTTTGCTGATTTTTTTTCATATTCTTTGTTCAGCATGGACAGAATGTCGTCGGTAATATCAAGGGCTTGATTTACAAACAGCAATCCGCCGCCGTAGGATTTTTCAAAAATGAAGGTGAAATTTTTGGTTTTGTTGTAACGGGCAATGGTATTTACAATAGTATCGTGTACTTCCATATTACGTTTTAGTTTTTCCTCCTGCAATTGCATGGCCAAATTAGATTCCAGTTCCTGAATGGCCATTTGTTCTTTGGACAACTCTTCTTCCTTTTTCTTTTGCTGGTCGAGTGTCAGCAGGCCGGCAGTCGCTCTTTTGATGTAATCATTATATTCTTTTTCAAAACCCTTGGCCCTGGCAGCATATTGGCCTTGCAGGGTTTTCTCATAATTGGATAAATCCACCTGCACATCAAGCACAAAATCATAATCCTGCATCAGAGTGTCGGTGTTTACGTATGCAAAGGTAATCTTGTCAATTGACGGGGTTGTAATGTTGGATGCGGTATTTCCTTTTGTGCGGAAAAACAAAATAAACAATACGATCACGCCTGCCAATGCCAAAAGGCTTATTGCCGTGAAAGCATACTGTTGTGCATTACAGGATTTTTTGGGCGAATCGGCAGGTTCCACGGGCGTTTCCTTTGGTTGCTGGGTCAATTCATTATTGGTTACCGGAATTTCTTCCCGGTTTTCATTTAAAGGTTCTTGGTTCATTATTATTATTTTTGAATTTTATTAATTACCTACTTCAGATAAGAATTTTAAGCGTACCAGCCTGATTTCTTCTTCAGAAAACTCTTCTTCACCTAGTTCTTTCAGGGCATCTTCTACTGAATCCGTTTCTGCATCATAAAAATAGTCATATATTTCTTCCTGATGATAGGGCTCCACATATTCTTCGATATAATAGTTGATGTCCAGCTTGGTGCCTGAAGCTACAATGCTTTCGAGTTCCATCAGCAATTCTTCGATGGTCAGGTTTTTGGCGTTGGCAATATCTTCAAGAGGGATTTTACGGTCGATGTTTTGGATAATGTAAACTTTCAGCCCGGATTTATTTACTACCGATTTTACAATCATATCCATGGGCCGGATTATTTCGTTTTCCTCCACATATTTCGCGATCAGATCCAGAAAGGGCTTGCCGTATTTTTGCGCCTTGCCGGAACCAACACCCGTTATCTGCATCAATTCATCCATTTTTATCGGGTATTGTATGGCCATATCTTCGAGCGAGGGGTCTTGAAAAATGACGAAGGGCGGCAGGTTTTCTTTACGGGAGATTTGTCTTCTCAGATCTTTCAATAGCGTGAAAAGTGTTTTGTCTGCTGTGCTGGTTTTTCCGCCGCCTGCAAAAAACTCATCTTCCTCGGCGGTATCATAATCATGATCCATGGTAAGCATGATGGTTTCCGGTTCGTCCAGAAACTTTTCTCCTTCTTTGGTGAGTTTAAGAATTCCGTAGTTTTCAATATCTTTGCTTAACAGCCTGTTGACAATGGTTTGTCGTATCACAGCCGTCCAGAATTTTTCATCATGCTCGGCACCTTTTCCAAAGACACTAAGTTTTTGATGTTTGAAAGATTTTACCTGAGCGGTAATTTTGCCGATGATTACATTTACCAGGTGGGCGCCTTTGCATTGTTCCTTTGTTTCCGTAACGGCTTCTAAAACCGTTTCAACATAGGCGGTACCGTCAAATTTTGTTTTTGGGTGAAGACAGTTGTCGCAACACTGGCAGTTTTCTTCTTCAAAGATTTCACCGAAATAATGCAATAACAGTTTTCGCCTGCATACCGAAGATTCGGCATAGGCAATGGTTTCCATGAGCAGTTGTTTGGCAATTTCCTGTTCATTTACCGATTTTTTTGAAGTGAATTTTTCCAGTTTCTGGATGTCTTCATAAGCATAAAAGGCGATACAGTTGCCTTCGCCATCATCGCGTCCTGACCGGCCGGTTTCCTGGTAATAGCCTTCCAGGCTTTTGGGCATATCGTGATGGATAACATAGCGTACATCGGGCTTGTCGATACCCATGCCAAAAGCAATGGTAGCCACTATAACATCAACTTCTTCCATCAGAAATTTGTCCTGGTTGGCTTTGCGCACCTCCGATTCGAGGCCGGCATGATAGGGCAGAGCCTTGATGCCATTTACCTGAAGGGTTTCCGCAAGTTCTTCTACCTTTTTCCGGCTGAGGCAGTAAATAATTCCCGATTTTCCGATGTTGCTTTTAATATATTTTATGATGTCGCGCTGCACATCTTTTGTTTTTGCCCGGACTTCATAATAAAGGTTAGGACGGTTGAAAGATGATTTGAAGAGGGCGGCATCCATCATGCCTAGATTTTTTTGGATGTCGTGCTGTACCTTGGGTGTAGCGGTGGCTGTGAGCGCCATCACTGGAACTTTTTTGCCTATAGCTTTGATGGTGGGGCGGATGTTACGATACTCCGGCCGAAAATCGTGTCCCCACTCCGAAATACAGTGGGCTTCGTCGATAGCGTAAAAAGAAATTTTGAACTGTTTGAAAAATTCTATGTTTTCTTTTTTCGTGAGGGTTTCCGGGGCAACATAAAGCAGTTTGGTTTTTCCTGCAAGAAGGTCGGCTTTTACATCGGCCATTTCCTGCTTGGAGAGCGAAGAGTTTAAAAAGTTGGCAATCCCTTTGTCCACGCCAAAATTTCGGATGTTGTCCACCTGGTTTTTCATAAGCGAGATGAGCGGCGAAATAATAATGGCTGTTCCTTCGCTGATAAGGGCCGGAAGTTGGTACGTGAGCGATTTGCCGCCTCCTGTGGGCATGATGACAAAAGTGTCCTTGCCGGCCAGTACATTTTTTATGACGGCTTCCTGATTTCCCTTAAATGTGTCGAATCCGAAAAACTCTTTAAGAACTATATGTAATTTATCGCCAGATTTTTCTTTCATTACCTTACTGATTTGTTTAATGTAAATATACGCACTTTTCGTCTTTTTGACAATAACTTTTCCATTTATATTACGAAATTATAAAAATTTACTATTAATCAAAAAACTTTATTTTTTTCTGTAGTATCTTTTTAATACCTTCTATTAGTCTTTTCTTTTTAATAGCCGAATTTTTTTTGTTTAGTACACAAAAATAAAAATTGTTTCATTAGGAAATTATTTTTACTAACAAACACAAAATTATTTTTTATTAAAGAAAATCGTTTTTTGATTTTTAAAATCAGATAGTAGTGGGTTTACGAATATCTGTTTTCGCAATATCAGAATTATTGAAAAGAATATATTTTTTTGATAAATTTGTATCCTGTTTGAAATAAATCAAGTATAAGTATTTTTTGGAAGGTTCAATATTTTTTAGTTGTTTCATAAAGAAATGTCGAAATGGAAAAACAACTTACCATAATAATACCGGCCTATAATGAGGAAAGTTCCCTGAAATCATTTTTGCCGGAGGTGATTACTTTCTGCGGGCAGCATAGTTACAGCCTGATTGTGGTGGACGACGGTTCCCGGGATAAGACATATGAAACACTGAAGGAGCTGACAGCGAATGTGGATTTTGTCAGAATATTTCATCATAAAGTCAACAAGGGATATGGTGGGGCCATTAAGACAGGTATTCAGAACACCCTGACACGATGCCTGATAACTATTGATGCCGACGGCCAGCATTATTTGGAAGACATATTTAAATTAATCAAAAAAATGAAAGAAACCGATGCCGATATGGTGATTGGTAGTCGCAAAGGTCAAAAAGTACATAATTATTACCGACATGTTGGTAAGTCGATAATCCGTAGTTTCGCAAGGCTTACGATGACAGTACCGATTTATGATATCAATTCCGGAATGAAATTGTGCGATACCGCCCTGGCTCAGAAATACATTGCTTTATGCCCCGACGACATGGCCTACAGTGATTTTATCGCCCTGGTTTTTCTAAACCAGAAACATCTGGTGGTGGAAGAACCTATCAGGATACGTGAACGAAGGGATGGAAAAAGCAAAATATCTCTGGGGACTGCATATTCCACTATTTTAGCCATCATTCATATCTTGTTGCTGTTTAATCCTATGAGGTTTTTTCTGCCCATTGCCATGGCATGTATTTTATTCGGCGTGGCTTGGGGGTTGCCGTTTTTGCTTATGGGCAGGGGGGTTAGCAACGGAGCTATTATCAGTATCCTTTCTGGTCTGATCCTTGTGTTTCTGGGATTAATTGCCGACCAGATTTCGATGTTCAGAAAAGAAAGACTAAAGTAATGAAAATCTTACTGGTCAATCCGCCTTTTTACAGGATTATTAGTTTTTATAACCGATATTTTCCTTTGGCTCTGACCATGCTTGCTACAGCCATGAAAGAAGCCGGACATGAGGTTGCTGTATATGATGCAGATTTGTATAGTACCCCCGAAAACTTCGATTATTCCCTATTGCCCGAAAAATACCCCGTTTTTATAAATTCGCTGAGAGATGAAAACCACCCGGTTTGGACTGAGGTGAAAAAAACCATCAGGGATTTTTGTCCCGACCTTATCGGAATATCCATATATACCACCTTTGCGGCCTCAGCTTTTTATACAGCCGAAATAGCCAAGGAAGTGTTTCCCGGATGTCCCGTTGTGCTTGGCGGGCCTCATGCTACGTCAAAAGCCGAAGAAGTCATGCAAATTGCCCCTTTTGTTGATTTTGTGATAAAAGGAGCCGGCGAAGTTCCGCTGCTTGATTTAGCTAACTTTATTCAGTACGAAAAAGGCAGCCTGCAGTCCATCGCTGGATTATCATTCAGAAGGGATGGACAGGTAATTCATAATACGGTTAATAATGCCCGTAAAGAAATTTCCAAAATATCTTTTCCCGACAGGTCGTTGCTGATGAACGAGAAAAGCTACAGTTCGGAAGATATGGGCCTGATTATGACTACCATAGGATGCCCTTACAACTGTACTTTTTGCGCTTCGCACATCAAAAAAATTAGCTCCCGTTCGGTGGAGGATATCATTGAGGAATTAAAACTGGTAAAACAAAAATACGGAACTACCCAGTTTGCCTTTAAAGATGACTCTTTTACAATAAATAAAACCAGAGTCTATGAACTTTGCCGCCAACTGATCAGCGAAAAACTTAATATATGCTGGGAATGTAATACTCGCGTTAACCTGATTGATGAACAAATGCTCAGGTTGATGAAAAAGGCCGGTTGTAATTATATTAAAATTGGTATCGAATCGGGTGATGACAAAATTCTGGCAAAAATAAATAAAGGCATCACTAGCGAACAAAGCAGAAATGCAGCAAAGATGTTACGTAAATCTGGTATTCATTGGAGTGCATACTTTCTCATAGGCTTGCTGGGTGAGACAAAAAAAGATATGTACACAACCTTGGATTTTATGTATGAACTAAAGCCTCACCTGGCGCTGCTGGGCGTGTATGAAAGCTTTCCCGGGACGGGCATGTTTGATGAGGGCATAGAAAAAAATATGGTAAGAACATCCATGTCCCTGGATGATTTTTATTCCACACCGCCCCATCTTTATTATTTCAAAAATCCGCGTGTGCGCAGTGATCAACTTGAAGAAGATGATTTTATACAGGTGGTAAAAGATATTAAGGAGAAATTTCACCATTATAATAAAAAGCCGCGGAATGTGATAAAAACAGCAATGGCAAAGGCCTCGGTGTATCGCAGGGAACCGAAAATTTTAATGGCTGATATCCGTAAATATTTCAGATATATTTGATTTCTATGGAAGACCATACGTTTGTCATACCAGCTTATAAAGATTCGACTTTTATTGAAGAATGTATCGTCTCACTGAAAAACCAGACCCGCAAAAGTCATATTTGCATAATCACTTCTACCCCGTCAAAATATTTGCAGGATGTGGCGCAGCGGTTTTCGTTGCCGTTGGTGGTTAACATGGATAGTAAGGGCATTGCAGGTGACTGGAATTTCGCCCTGGCACAGGCTAAAACAACCTGGGTTACTATCGCTCATCAGGACGATATTTATGAAAGCACTTTTCTGCAAAAAGTGTTGCAAAAAACCAACAAAAAAAATGTGTTGATTTTTTTTACGGATTATTGCGAAATAATACATGGCAGAACCCGTAGGCATTCATTGAATTTTTTTATAAAAAAAATACTATTGTTTCCCTTTTTGATAAAGCCGTGCATAAAAAACAGGTTTTTCAGGCGACTTCCCTTAGTGTTTGGCAACGCGGTTTGTTGTCCTTCGGTTACATTTAATAAGCCGGGACTAAAGGATTTTACTTTTTCGCCTGATTTTTCATACAGCCTCGACTGGAAAGCATGGCTGGATATGACCAACCGTGAAGGGGCATTTATTTTTATCAATAAAAAACTGATGAAACACCGTATCCATAAGGATTCTGAAACTACTAAACAGTTAGGAACCAACGTCAGGAAAAAAGAAGAATTAAGAATTTTCAGAATTATTTGGGGAAAGCGCGTTGCCGGTTTGCTTGGTCGCATTTATACATTAAGTCATAAGGATAATATTTTGTAGGATGCCTTTGGAAAATATCCGGATGATTTTAGTTGTAGTGCCCACAATGGAAAATGCTTACCATAACCTAAAGCACTTTGTATCGGTAAGCCCACCCATTGGGCTGACCAGTATTGCTGCCACGGCTCTCCGGGCGGGCTGCGATGTTTCTATCATCGACGGCGATGCCGAAAACCTTACTATGGAGCAATTGGTAACCAGGGTTGCCGATAAAAATCCCGTGTTTGTCGGCGCCACCATCATGACTGCCACCATGGATATCACCAGAGATTTTTTTACCTTGCTGAAGAAAAAAATTCCTGAAACGGTAATGATTGCCGGAGGCCCACATGTGTCGGCCTTGCCTGAGCAAACAATGGAGGATATACCGGCATTGGATATCGGTGTTATTGGCGAGGGCGATCTTACTATTGTTGATATTGTAAATGCTTATAAAAACCAGTTGCCCTTGCGGGATGTTGATGGTATTGTTTATAAAAAAAACGACAAGATTATTATTACCCGGTCCCGCCCGCCAATAGCTAATCTGGGGTGTCTTCCGGTCCCGGCCAATCATTTGCTGAAAAAGCATCTTTACAGGTCTTATTTGTGGAGCCGCTGGGTGTCGGGGCGAAATGGCCCTATTGGCGTGATTTTCACAGCCCGTGGGTGCATCGGCCGGTGTAATTTTTGTGCTTCGCACACTGTCTTTGGTCCCAAGGTTCGGTATTTTGATATGCAACAGGTGTACGACCAACTGGAGTTTTTTATTAATGAGTGGAACGTCCGCATTTTATATCTTCAGGACGACACATTTAATCTAAACAGAAAGCGGGTAAATGAACTTTGCGATTATATAATTGAAAAAGGATATAATCAACGGCTGGAAATTCAAATCTCTTCAAGAGCCAATACGGCCCACCTGCCTACTCTGAAAAAGATGCGCACAGCCGGTGTGCGATGGGTTTTCTTTGGAATCGAAAGTGGCAACCAGCAAATACTTGACCAAATGGACAAGAATATACACCTTGATCAGATACGCAGCGCCGTGGCAAATGCCCGTAAAGCTGGTATGTTTGTGGGCGGAAATTATATTATCGGCTGCCTTGGAGAAACTCGCGAAACGGCTAAAGATACCATAAAGCTTGCCTGCGAACTTGAGCAAGATTACGCTTCATTTGCAACAGCTATTCCCCTCCCGGGAACAGGCTTGTACCAATATTGCCTCGAAAAAAATATCGCCTTACCGGCCTGGAACGACTTTGGCAGTGTGAATACCCCGCCCATCGCACTTAATAGCACCTTAACCGCCGAAGAACTCTGTCAACTGCGTGATATGGCTGTCAACAGGTTTTTCATCAGGCCGGGGTATCTCATAAAAATATTAATAAGACTCAAAACTTTTATTGTTTTAAAAGATTTTGTTACCATGTTTTTTGCCCTGAGAAAAGAAAAAAAGGAAAAGAGGCTGTAGCCTTTTGTGCCTGAAATGTGAAATCAACCCGATTTACGGCTGATGCCAATGAACTCGTTGTACTTGAAAAAACTTCCGAAAAACCTGGGAAAAGGAAATGAATATTGTCTTACAAATTCCAGATTCAACGCTTTAATGATTCTGTGCTGCACGTCAAAGTCGACAAACTGAACATGCGTTGCATCAGAATCATAGCCTTTTTCCTGAGGAGTAATGATAATTAGGTTCCCGTTATTTTTTAATAATGGGAAATATGTTTTCAAAAGATTTACTACCTCTTGTTCTGTCATGTGTTCTGCTACATGCGCAAGCAATATAGAGTCAAAACGTAATGGGATATTATATTCACTCTTGTGAAAATCCTCCGGAGTAAAAACCTGCAAGCCTTTGTTTCTGGCTATTTCCACGGCGGCCGTATTATGGTCAATTCCTACTCCGTTGCCGTCTAAGTGAATAAGGTTTCTGCCGATGCCGCAACCGATGTCGAGTACAAATCCCGGATGTATACGCCGCAGGTGACATCGGTAAGGTGCCTGCACATCCAGCAAGCGTTTCCACCAAACGTATTGGTTTTTATAAAGTCGGCCGGCATATTCCTTATCCTGCGTTTTCATGTTAATATAGATAGTAAGGATTACCCTGTATGAAATTAGAATAAAAGGCCTGTAAAGTTAACTATTTTTTCCGGGACACAGTCAGTGAGTTGTTTAATACTAGTATACCACAGTCTTAATCGGGTTTAAATCATTTCATGGAAAATAATTATTTTTACTGTGATTTTTAAGTCAACTGATTATGAAAAAAACAAGGTCATTGATTATTGCCTTATCAATTCTTTTTGGTATAGGCTTGATTGTTACTTATGCCAACCATTTCAATAACGGCTTTCATTTTGACGATTCGCACACCATACAGGATAACCCGTATATCACCAGCCTGAAAAATATTCCATTGTTTTTTACAGACACCAAAACGTTCAGCTCCATGCCTTCGCATCAGGGTTACCGTCCACTGGTGACTACCACTCTCGCCATTGATTACTGGCTGGGTGGAGGGTTAACCCCCTTTTATTTTCATCTTTCCACTTTTTTGTGGTACCTCCTGTGCTGCATATTATTGTTTTTTGTTTTCAGGAAAATCATTCAAAAAGCGCTTAATCATAACTGGACTACTTATATCGCCCTTGTCGCGGCTGCGTTATATGCATTTCATACCGTTAATGCCGAAACTATCAATTACATCATTTCGCGTTCCGATGTGCTTTCCACATTGTGCATCATTGCTTCAGTGGCTATTTTTATTTCTTATCCGAATTTGAGGAAATGGGGCATCTATATTTTACCGGCCATACTTTGTGCGGGATTTAAAGAAACGGCTATAGTTATCCCGGTCATGTTGTTTTTTTATGTGATTTTCTTCGAAAAAAATCTTTCCCTTTCTGACTTGTTCAGAGTCCGGAATTTGAAAACCTTTGGTAAAACACTTTTGATGTTTATTCCTATTATTATCATTATTGGGCTTTTGCAGTATTATTCTTTTACAAAAATTCCCCAAGCGGGTATGGAGAACATCAATAATCCGGTGTTACCTTATGTGCTTACACAAACTTTTGTATGGGTTCATTATTTTCTTTCATTCTTCCTGCCGGTAAATCTGAGTGCAGATACTGATTGGACAGTGCTTTCCAATCCTTTTGATGACCGGATTATGGTAGGGGTACTATTTGTTGCCCTGTTGGTTATTGTAATTTTCAAAACATCTGCCAGGGCTGAGCAACGGCCGATAGCCTTTGGGCTGATATGGTTTGCGGTGTCGCTGTTGCCCACATCAGTTGTTCCGCTCACCGAGGTACTGAATGACCATAGGATGTTTCTGCCCTTTATAGGATTGGCATTAAGCGTGGTATATACGTTAGGATTGCTGGTGGTAAAAAATGAAACCATCTTTGTCAAAGCCGGAAAGAACATGGTTTTATTGTGGATTGCTGTTTTTTTGCTTTTGTCGGCTTTTGCTTATGGTACTTTTCAAAGAAATAAAGTGTGGAAAGACGAAGAGTCGCTTTGGCTTGACGTTACCATTAAAAGTCCCAAAAATGGCCGCGGCCTTATGAATTATGGCTTGACACAAATGGCCAAAGCCAACTATCCGGTAGCCGAAAAATACTTTGAACAAGCTCTTGAATATACGCCATATTATTCTTTTTTGCATATTAACCTTGGTATCTTAAAAAATGCGATGGGTAAGCCGGCGGAGGCTGAAGAATACTTTAATAAAGCCATACAATACGGCCCGCAGTATAATGAACCATATTATTATTATGCGGGATTCCTGTTAACGCATAATCGTGTCAATGAAGCCAGGCTGATGGAAGAACAGGATTTGCGCATCAATCCCATATTTATGCAGGGCCTTTACCAGATGATGGATATTTATAACAGGTTGGAACTATGGGATAAACTCGATTCAGTTGCGCGGCACACCCTGTCAATTGCTGCCGGCGATACCGCCGCCCTGAAATATCGCGAGGCCGCCGGTAAAAGGGTTTCCGCTGCGGAGCAATCCTTGCTTTTTGTTCAGCAAAATCCAACCCCTGAAAACTATCTTAACCTGAGTCTTCAGTATTATCACCTGGGCCAGTACGAGAAATGTATTGAAGCCTGTAACGAGGCCTTGAAACTTAACCCTGATTATGCCGAAGCCTACAATAATATTTGTTCTGCCTATAATGCCATGCAAATGTGGGATAAGGGAGCCGAAGCCTGCGAAAAAGCCCTGAAAATTAATCCCGGGTACGAACTGGCAAAAAATAATTTAGCCTGGGCAAAATCAAATTTATAACTCTAAGCTTGCATCATTGCGGGTATTTAGGGCTCCGTTGTAAATGGTTTGTTGGCACTTGATACAAACGATTGTGTGTGCTCCAATAATCCGTTTTGCATCGTGTGTATAAAAATTTTGTTGAGTAATATGGGATAAACAATTTAAATGACTAATTTTGACCGCCCAATTACAATAAAAGAATTATGAAAGAAAATTTCGATCCAAAGCTTAACTACGAAGAGTCAAAAAAAGCCATTGGATACACGCCGTTAAAACAAGCAACTCAGGAAGACTGGACCCGCATAGGCTTTATGTCGGGACTGGAAGTTCACCAGCAGCTTAAAACCAAAGAAAAACTTTTTTGCCATTGTCCGGCAGGGGTGTACCAGAAAAAAAATCAATATGATGCAGAACTGCTGAGGCATATGCGCCCCACACTTAGCGAACTGGGTGAATACGACGGTACTGCGCTAATGGAGTTTAAAACACGCAAAGAAATAGTATACCGCGTGAAAAACGAAACCACCTGCACTTACGATGTGGACGACACGCCGCCTTTTAAACTTAACAAAGAAGCACTCGAAAACGCATTGGAAATTGCCCTGCTCAGCAAGCTGAATATTGTTGGCGAAGTACACATCACCAGAAAACAATACCTCGATGGAAGTATTCCCACTGGATTTCAGCGCACTGCCATTTTGGGCGTGGAGGGCGAACTGCCTTTGAAAACAAAAAAAATCAGGCTGATACAATTGAGTATTGAAGAAGATTCCTGCCGTGAAATTTCCGACATCGGACACCGGCGTATCTATTCCACCGACCGGTTGGGAGTACCTTTGATCGAAACAGTAACTTATCCCGAAATGATTAACCCTTATGAGGTGAAAGAAGCTTGCGATTATATCCGTTTCTTAAACCGGAGCACCGGAAAAGTTCGAACAGGCATCGGAGCCGGTCGGCAGGACGTAAACGTTAGCTGCAAAGGTGGCACACGTATCGAAATTAAGGGCGTGGCACATACCCGGTGGATACCCAAACTCACTCATAATGAATGTTTCAGACAATGGGCATTGCTGCATATCCGCGAAGTTTTAAATGAAAAATTCGGAGACGGCTCTAAATGGAAAATGAATTTTCAGGAAGTGAAACTCAAAGATTTTCATTTTTCCAATCTGCCCCTCAACGACGAAAAAAAGAATTCTTATAAATATTATGCCATCAACCTGCCCGGGTTTAAAAAGGTACTTTCGCATTTTACCCAGCCTGGAAAAATGTTTGCCGACGAAATCAGCGAACGCCTGAAGGTGATTGCATGTATCGAAGTGCCCAATATGACTCATTCGGAAGAATTTGAACCCTTGATTAGCCGTGATGATTTTTCAAATATCCGTACCTCACTGAACGCTAAAGATGATGATGCACAGATTATCCTTTGGGGCCCGGAAGCCGATATGAAAACCGCACTGGAAACGATTGAAGAACGCTGCCTGTGGGCTTTCAAAGGTGTGCCAAACGAAACCCGCAAATCATTCGAAAACGGTACTACTATTTTTGAACGCGTGTTGCCCGGCGCCGACCGCATGTATCCTGATACCGATTCTGTGCCTATTCCTCTGGAAGACGAATATATCAACCGGTTGAAACAGAACCTGCCTACCGAAGTCATTGAAAGGTACCAGAAACTTAAAGAATGGGGTATTCCTGAAGATACTTTTACCTATATTTTTAAGAAAAATCTTTACCCGGTTATTGAAAAAATAGTCAGTGTAAACGGCTACGAACCTAAATTTGTCGGAACTTTTATCGGACACACCCTTAAATATTTTGAAGGACAACATAGTATATCGCCTTACTTTAATTATGATATGGTGGGTGAAATGTTTGCCTTTATAAACGAAAATAAACTGGATAAACAGATTGCCAAAAAAATGCTGCCCGTATTGATTCAACACCCCAAAATGGATTTCGAATCGATTCTTGCCACCATAAAATTCAAAAAAATCAGCAGAGAGGAGCTTCTTTCAAATATTCCTTTCATGAAAGAAAAGTTCCGTCAGATACGCATCTCACAGCAACCTGATGTTGAAACCAAATGGATAATGGGCGGTTTGCGCAAAATGGCCACCGGCAACATCTGTCTGGCCGAATTAAAAGAAATAGTTGAAACCAGTAATTAATAGCTAAAATTTATACTACAATGAGCGAAGATTTTTTTCAGGGATATAAAGGCGATGCACTGGAAATATTAAAAAAATATAATGTCCGTGTATGGGGCCAGGCCGAGGTGGATACTACCCGCGGATTATTTAAAGGGACCGTATTGCCACGTGCCGAAAATGATGATGATAAGCATATTGTCCTCAAGGTGATTACCGGTTATAATATCGGGGTTGACATCAGAACCATCCTGACAATGAAAGAAGTGGGCTATAAAAAGGCCAATTATAAAATTCCCGAAAAAGAGTTCCCCTATACTCCCGGAAAGCCTAAAGTAAAACTTATAGGCACAGGTGGTACTATCGCTTCACGCCTCGACTACCGCACCGGCGCTGTAATTCCTGCTTTTTCACCTGGCGAATTATATGGAGCTGTTCCCGAATTGGCAGATATCTGCAACCTGGAAACCGAAAAACTTTTTGCTGTTTTCAGCGAAAATATGGGCCCTGAACAATACAAAAAGCTAGCTGTTGCCATTGGACAGGAAATAGAAAAAGGTACCGACGGAATTATTATCGGCCATGGTACCGATACCCTGCATTATACCGCAGCCGCGCTCACTTTTATGGTTCAGAATCCTCCCATCCCTATCGTGCTGGTAGGTTCACAGCGTTCCTCCGACCGCCCTAGCTCCGATGCCGCACTTAACCTGATGCATGCCGCCACAGCCGCTGCCCATGGCGATATCGCCGAAGTAATGGTATGTATGTTTGGTCCAACATCCGACGAATACGGTTTCCTGCATCGCGGCACCCGTGTTCGTAAAATGCATTCGTCCTACCGTTCTACGTTCCGTACCATTGGTGATATTCCTGTGGCCACCGTGACACGTAATGGCGTGGTTCCGCAAAAAGCGGTATATAACCACCGCCGTAAGGATACCTCAAACGTAAAAATAACCCCGGTTTTCGAAGAAAAAGTCGGTATGTTGTATTACTATACCAACATGCAGCCCGACATGATAGACTCCATGGTGGATAACGGTTATAAAGGAATTATTATCATCGGCACCGGACTGGGACATGTCAACAAACCTATTTATCCGGCTATTGAACGTGCTGTGAAAAAAGGTGTGGCCATTTATATGACAGTGCAAACCCTATGGGGCTATGTACACATGTTTGTTTACGATACAGGCCGCGACTTGATGGCCAAAGGTATTATTCCGGCCGAAAACATGCTGCCCGAAGTAGCCTATATTAAACTTGGCTGGGCTCTTGGTCAAACCAACGACCTCGAAAAAGTGAAAGAAATAATGCTTACTCCCATTAATGACGATATCACACCGCGCGAACCCTACAACGGATACCTGATTTATCAGGGTGGGGTGAAAGAAGTCGAAGATTTTATCAAGAAAGTACACAAATAAAAAAATAAAGGGCTGAATTTCAGCCCTTTATTTTTTTATCTATATTCTTCCCTGCTTCTCAAATCCTTCCTCTGACAATATACTTCTGAATCTCTTCTTTCTTCTTTCTATATATACTGTTCCCCTTTTTCAATCTTGATTTTTACATCATTCACAAAATTGCGGATCTGTTGTTCATCGTTTTTGCGGCATATTAATAACACATTTCCCGACTCTACCACGATATAATCGTCGAGACCTTGCAATACCACCAGCTTGTTTTCGGGCATGTTCACAATACAATTGTGGCTGTCGTACATAATAACATCTTTACCAACTATAGCATTCCCGGCTTCGTTTTTTTTGCGGTTTTCGTATAAAGAACCCCAGGTGCCAAGATCGGACCAGCCGAAATCAGAACACAGCACATATACATTATCGGCCTTTTCCATTACGCCGTAATCAATAGAAATGCTTTTGCCGGTGCTATAGGTATGCTGAATAAATTCCCATTCTTTATCTGTATTGTAAATTCCTTTTCCTTTATCAAAGGATTCTTTGATCTCGGGAAGATGAATTTCAAAAGCTTGTAAAATACTTTTTATTGACCAGACGAAAATGCCCGAATTCCATAAAAAATCACCGCTTTCAATAAACTGCCTAGCCATTTCGAGTACGGGTTTTTCGGTAAAGGTTTTTACCTTTTTCAAGCGTGTATCTTCAGGATAACCATCCGTATCCTTATATTGAATATAGCCATATCCGGTATCGGGACGGCTGGGGGTGATGCCCAATGTCAGCAACCAGTTATTTTTTGATGCAGCCTGTAATGCCGAGCAGATGATTCCTGAAAAAGAATCTTCGTTAAGTATTATGTGATCTGAAGGGGCAATCACCACATTGGCATTGGGATCGGTTTCGTTGATTTTATAACAGGCATAAGCAATACATGGTGCGGTATTTCTGCGGGCAGGTTCAGAAATTATCTGACGCACATCCAGCGAGGGAATTTGTTCGCTGACAAGGTCGGCATATTTATCGTTGGTAACAATGAATATGTTCTCTTTGGGAATGATCTTTTCAAAACGTTTGAAGGTTTGTTGGATCAGTGTTTCCCCGGTGCCGAGAATATCAATGAACTGTTTGGGATGAGAAGTGCGGCTCATGGGCCAGAAACGCGAACCTATACCGCCCGCCATTATCACACAATAGTTGTTACTCATTATGGTTATTTATTATAATTTTTGGCAAAAATATCAAATTATCATTGATTATACGAGTGTTTTTTCATTTTAAATCGCCTGCGTTTACGTCTGTTTAAAATCAAGAGCATTGCTTACCGGGTTGACTTTCATGGCCGCACTAATCAGATACCAGCGCTTGTTGTTCAAACAATAACATTTATATCGTGTGCGAATTTTTTCACCTTTGCGGAAAACAAGACCATTATGAACAGAAAAAACCGAATCAGGTACCAGCTCTTCCAGAAATTCATTCGACGGACTGGTATCATATTTAGATAAAACCAATATGAGGTTGTATTCAGCGACATGTGCCGGCTCGCCATTTTTGACAAAAGTCTTTACTAAAGCATGGGCTATGTCGGACGGAAATATATTCTTTTCTAATAAAAAAAACACCAGGGTCCGGTAATTGGCTTTCCACTCGTCACCATGGGGCTTAGCCTTTCTCTTATAGGTATTCCAGGTTATCAAATGGGCATATTCATGTGTAAAAGTTATGAGAAAAGCAAATTTGTTCAGGTTGTGGTTTACACTGATTCTGTGATAAGACTTATTCCTGTCGGGAGGACGATAATCTCCCGATTTGGTGGCCCTTTCCCGTGTAATAATCAATTGCAAAAGATGCGATTGCATCCACTGGAGCACCGTTTCTATACTTGTTTCGGGAAAATAAGGCGCTAAAGATTCTTTATCCAATGTGTTGTACCTTTTCTGTTGGTTGGGCTTTGCTGAACGTAGGACATTGATTGTAGCGATGTTTTTTTGATGCACAGCCCGAAATGATCACAATGACAACAAACACCAGAAGAAAGAGAATCTTGTTAGCTTTCATATAAATATAAATTATTGTTTTGGAAATTACAGTTTATAATATGTGTAAATGTCGGACAGTCTTTGCATTTATGTTTTTGAGAGGTTTTACACCCCCGGGCCACAAAAGCAAAACAAATAAGTAATAAAATCACCAGAAATATTTTAAACTTTTTCATCCGGATTTTTATAAACTTAACAGCATAATATTATACTGCAAAATTAATCAAAAAACCTGTCATTTCAGGCAAAATTATATGCCGTTATAAAAAATATAGAATTTTTTTATTGTCACTCACCGGATAATCAGTTATCAATTTTTGCAGCATGTTTTCAAATTATTGCTAATTTCGCGGAAATTAATATCCCATAGCTTGAAAAAAGCATTAACCACCATAGGACACTACTTACTGTTGATGAAGAAAGTGTTTACCAAACCCGAAAGGGGACCGGTTTTTCGCCAGCAAATTTTGACGGAAATCGACAATCTGGGTATTGATTCATTAGGTATTGTTGCGATTATTTCAGTGTTCATGGGAGCTGTGGTCGCCATACAAACCGGTTATAATACTACCAGCGCCTGGATACCCGAATATACGGTAGGGTTTACCACCAGGGAATCTATAATTCTTGAATTTTCTAACACCATTATCTGCCTGATTCTTGCCGGAAAAGTGGGCTCCCGTATCGCCTCCGAGATTGGTACCATGCGGGTTACCGAACAGATCGATGCATTGGAAGTAATGGGTATTAACTCGGCCAATTATCTGATTTTACCCAAGATAGTCGCGGCTATGTTGATATTTCCTGTGCTAGTCATTATAAGTATGTTTCTGGGGATTATGGGCGGATGGTTTGCCGCTGCCTGGATGAATGTGGTTACCGTTTCGGCATATTATGACGGTATCACCCTTGATCTGATTCCTTTTGAAATATTTTATTCTATTGTGAAAACTATTGTGTTCTCGCTTATTATTACCTCTGTCTCCGGATTTTATGGTTTTAATGCCTATGGCGGAGCCCTGGAAGTTGGCCGTGCCAGCACCAAAGCAGTGGTTATGAGCAGTATTCTTATTATATTGTTTAACCTGGTGATTACACAACTGATGTTATAGTTATGATTGAAACCCGTAACATTTCCAAAGGATTTGCCGATAAAAAGGTGATAAAAGACATCAGTGTGATTTTTGAACGCGGAAAAACCAACCTGATTATTGGCCCGAGCGGCTCGGGGAAAACGGTGCTGATGAAATGTATTGTCGGCTTGCTGGATGTTGATGAAGGCCACATTCTCTTTGATAACAGACCTTTTACTGAGATGTCTTTCAACGAAAAAAAAATTATCAGGCAGGAAATCGGTATGATGTTTCAGGGCGGCGCCTTGTTTGACTCGATGAATGTGGAGGAAAATGTTATGTTCCCCCTGACCTTGTTCACCAAAAAATCGCTTGAAGAAAAACGCGACAGGGTGAATTTTTGCCTCAAACGAGTCAACCTCGAAAATGTAAACAAATTATTTCCCGCTGAAATCAGTGGAGGTATGAAAAAACGTGTGGCCATTGCGCGGGCAATAGCAATGAATCCCAGCTATCTGTTTTGCGACGAACCCAATTCGGGATTAGATCCAAAAACCTCTATCCTGATCGACAACCTTATCAGCGAGATTACCCAGGAATACCAAATGACAACGGTTATTAATACCCACGACATGAACTCGGTGATTGAAATCGGAGACAAAATTGCTTTTGTGTACTCAGGAAGACTATGGTGGGTGGGCGACAAACACCAGATACTGGATACCAACAACGTGGAGTTGAATGACTTTGTTTATGCAACCGAACTCACACGCCGCTTAAAAAAATAATATGAATTATCTCGATATTATTATCCTGATTCCATTCGGCTTTGCTGTTTTCAATTTTGATCTATTCACTTGCTGTCGGAACTTCCCTTTTTATCATGGTCGTCACGGACACGGAGCATCCGCCGGCCGCCGGCACCGCCCTGGGTGTCGTGATGACAGGCATATCACTTCAGGTGTTGATCGT
>ENA-UOWE01002411-UOWE01002411.1-activated-sludge-metagenome-genome-assembly--contig:-NODE-2411-length-20616-cov-31.612665_pt1 | contig 20616 bp, 21 predicted proteins | sample MGYA00249841_ERZ761562 | MGnify/ENA primary metagenome ERZ761562 (study PRJEB28883, sample SAMN05720200) | activated sludge metagenome | isolation source: Anaerobic digester | place: Japan... | reverse complement strand
AGATTAAAAAAGGTGAGTCTATATGATCGTGGTAGTCTCTGATGTTCACCTCGGCAGCGACGTGGGCAGAAAGTGCAGAGGAACGGGAAAGGCAAGCGATGATCTGGACCTTGATCCCCTGTTTCAGACCTTTGTGGGGCATATCGGCAAAGAATACCTCCATACAAAGGAAGACCGGCTGATATTATTGGGCGATATCTTTGACTTCTGGAGAAAAGACGCAGCCGCTGTTCTAATTGAAAACCAGGAGATCATCTCCAAGATCAGAGATATCTCTAAAAAATCCATAATTAACTACATAGTCGGAAATCACGACTACTCCATACGAAAAATGTGGAGAGGGGGCGGCCCAAACAGCATTTTCAGCAGCATGGACAGGAGCTTGGACCTGGAAATAAATGGCGAATCATTCACCTTCATCCACGGCCATCAGCTCGAGGTCCTGGCAAATCCCTTCAACAAGAGCGAGAAGCTATACAACTCGATTGCTGCAGCCCTCTGTGATTCAGCCGGAGCCACAGGCTCAACTGCAAGCGCAATCTGGTCCGCCATAGATCCGAACAAGCAACTGGACTATATGAAGTCCATGAAAAAAATTAATTCGGAAAGGCTCCACGGCAAGCATAGAGCAAGAGATACTGTGGAAAAACTGGCCGAGTCAAGGTCCCGGTCCATATACGTCGGTGGGGATGGCTGGCTGGTATACGGCCATACCCATAGAGGCTATGTAGATGAGAGAAGCAAGACTGCGAACACCGGCTCCTGGGGCAGGGAAGAGGACTCTCGGCTCGACTTTATGATTATAGAGGAGGGAAAGCCGAAGCTGTGCGCATACGAAATTTAAATCCTTGCTCAGTTATTTATGTCACAATTTTTTAGTATCCTTTTTTGGCATCCGGCCAATCGACAATGCGACAATGATTTTTGAAATCGATATCCAACGCAATTGCATGAAGATCATCTCTGAAAATGCTAGCCAATTTTCCTGGCCAATATGATTATGGAGTAGGAGCCGTCCACATCCTCAACTGAAGGATAGGAAGCAACATAGGAGAGCCAACGTATCATCCCCGGCTCATGCATTATCGGCTCATCGGATAGTCTGCGCCCCAGCCTTCTGGCATTGATGAGCTTCTGCTCTCTTCTATATAGCGCCCTGGACCATGACTGGCCCAGCCTGTAATCAACAGCCATGTCATTATCCTGCACCAGGCGGGAAAGGGACCCGAAATTAAACCACTGTTTATGAGACCTGTTTCTGGGAAGCCCTGAGCTGTCTCCCGACTCAGAGAGGACGTGAGGAACCGAGGCGATGAGAAAGCCTCCTGGCTGAAGGATCCTGGAGAACTGGGATATGGCTCTTGATGGATCCAGCAGATGCTCCAGGGTCTCGAAGCTGACCACTGCAGAGGCGCTGCCTTCGCTTATATCCGGAAAGAGATCCTCCTCATTTAGATCCTTATAGAGAAAGGCGAGATTGTCTCTCTGAAAGTTCTTTCGGTCCCATTCAATCAGAGATCGGCTGCCGTCAACGCCGATCACCTTCTCGGCCACGCCAGCCAGCTCTGCCGATCCATAGCCTCTGCCGCAGGATATATCTGCCACCAGGCCGGGCCGAAGCGGCCTCAGAAAATCGGCAGCGAAGAGGTAGCGCCCCAGGTACTCTGCTTTTCGCCAGATATTGCCGTCCTGAGGATCAAATGGATCTATCTGATCCGGATCGCTTCCGCTATACCCTGAATAGGAGGACATCAATGCATTCGTTGAACTCTAGAAGCCCATATATCTTGTCGTCAGGCATCAGATTCTGACCTGTCAAAACGGCTGGCACCCGCCTGGAGCCAACAGCACCAGCAGCTGAGGAGAGAGAGGCTAATCGCATTCTATCGGGATGGAGATTGAATGGAGAGGAACTATGTAGGGCCGCCCCATAGCATTCATGACCATAGCCTGAATGCCGTAGACCCGGCTGATGTTGTCCTCGCTCAGAAGAGCCTTCGGCTCTCCTGCAGCGTAGATCTTCCCTGATTTGAGCATGACCAGCTTGTCTGAAAAGCGAGCTGCCAAATTGAGATCGTGAATGGCCATAACAGCTGAGATCTTCCTTTCCTTAACCGTGCGACTCACGATCTCCATCACCTCCAGTTGATGCAGCATATCCAGGTTGGATGTAGGCTCATCCAGCAGCAAGACCGCCGGCTCCTGAGCCAGGGCCCGGGCGATGAGAACCTTCTGCTTCTGGCCGCCAGAGAGCTGGGAAAAGTCGCGCATAGCCAGGTCATCCAGATGCAGCATCTCCAGCACATCGGCCACCTTTTCCAGATCGGCGTCTGTTACCCTCCAGCCTATGTGAGGCCTTCTCCCCATCAGAACCGTGTCAAATACCGTTGTAGCCAGGGGGGTGGAGCTGGACTGGGGCACATAGCCGATCTGCCTGGCAATATCCTGCCGGCTCATTTTTTCTATCTCCTTTCCGTCCAGAAGGATGCTGCCTTTGGGCTTGAGTATGCGATCGATGCACTTGATGAGGGTTGTCTTTCCCGAGCCGTTAGGTCCAACCAGGCTCAAGATCTCTGAATTCTCTATGGAGAGATTGATGCCATCGAGTATCCTGTGGCTGTTGTAGCCGAATGCCAGATTTTTGATAATGATATTTGCCAATTGATACACCTCAGAGGCGATTACAACCTATCCTCAGAGCAAATCATTCGTTATTAATACGATCTCCAGATAATTGCTATTTTATCCTAAATTCTGACGATACGATGAAGCGTATGTTTTATAAATCCTTCCATTACCCCATCCTGCCTGTGGTCTGGAAGCCAAAATCCAGGATACCGGATATCCTGTCGTGGACTGGAGCAGCTGCACCTGCCGGATCCGCTCTGTTCGGCTTTTCCAGCTGCGTCAGGCGCATGAGCGCTCCAACATGGGAGATTTCGCTTTCTGGATAAGGAAACATTCATGACCAGGGGTCACCCATGAGGATGAAAATAGCTCCACGATCGGAGCCATTTTCATACCTAAAAAGGAATTTTATCTATGGGCAAAATAAGCCACTATCGGCTCTCCCAATGCATGGATCTGGACGAATCCATATCTCTCGAATTGCACCACCCGTCCCAGCTCTTCAGCAATTCCGGCCTCTCCGACACCATCGTCAATGCCGTCCGGCCTGAGAACTCGCACCTTCGGCCCTTCTGCCGGGGCCCAGTGGATGATCCGGGTTCTCTTGCCCATATCCTTGCCCGCAAACCTCGCCCGAGCGGGCTTTATCCCGATGATCTCGATATTGCAGAGGTCCTTGAGCCGGAGGACATCGCCGATCTTCAGGCCTTTGAGATCGCTACTGCAGATATAGAGCCTGCTGCCCGCTGCAATCTCCCGCAGGCCGCGGTCAACTGTAGGGTGTAGCGGCGCATGAGCCAGGGCAGGCACATCTCCTTCAACCGTCAGCTCTACCGGGTCCCAGACAAAGAAGCGCCGGTTAGCCTGGGGATCGATTATCTTTCTGTTCTCGGCATAGATGGAGTCCATGCTTATGGATATGTCCGTCTCGCCTACTCCCAGGTCGATCATAAATTTTCGCAAGGCCTCGGCCCGGATGCCGCGGCAGCGCATAGCCCTTACTGTGGGCACCCTGGGATCGTCCCAGCCGCTGTACTCACCGGCCTCGATGGCCTTGCGCAGCTTGCTGGTGGAAAATGAGCCGAACTGATGGATCTTAATCCTGCCCCAGTGGATGACTTGGGGATACTGCCAGCCCAGATGCTGGTAAAGATACTTCTGCCGGCTTCCGCTATCGGCCAGATCCTTGCCCCGGATGATGTGAGTGGTGCCGAGCAGGTGGTCCTCCACCGCCGACTCAAAATCCAGCAAAGGCCAGACCCGGTATTTGTCTCCTACCAGGGGATGGGGGGCGGTGACGATGCGAAAGGCCGGCCAGTCCCTGATGGCCGGGTCCTTGTGGTGCATGTCTGTCTTGACCCGCAGCACCGCCTCTCCCTCAGCAATGCTGCCGTCCAGCATTCCCCTCCAGAGGGCCAGGTTCTCCTCCACGCTCTGCCCCCGGTGCTGGCACTCGATCCCCTTGTCCTTGTGCTCCTTGAATGCCGCCTGAGGGCATCCGCAGACATAGGCTCCCCCCCGCAGGATCAGCTCCTCAGCTATGGGGTAGTATTGATCCACCCTCTGGCTGGCGGTAATAACCAGATCTGGCTGTGCCCCCAGCCAAGCGCAGTCCTCCAGATACCAGCCATAAGCCTCAGGCATAGGCCGCTTCTTGACCGGATCGGTGTCATCAAAACGGATGATGAATTTGCCGCCGTACTTCTTGACGTACTCGGAGTTGACCACGATGCCCCTGGCGCTTCCAAGCGTAGGCGGGCCGTTGGGGTTTGGGGCAAAGCGCATGACAACGCCCTTTTCAGCGCCCACCAGAGCCGGCAGGCCCTTATCCGGCTCCTTCTTCTCCGCCAGTTCTGCAAGCAGCTCCGGAGCTATGGCCTCCAGCCTCTTCTGCCACTCCTCGGGGCTGGTCTTCTCCACGGTCGCCAGGACCTCAGCCACAATCGGCGAGACCTCCTTGGCCCGGGTGCGCAGGGCAGGATTCTCACCCATGAGCTTGCCCATAACCGCCCCGGCCTTGGGTGCGGCTCTGTACTTAACGGCGTTCTGCAGCGCATACTTTTCTATAAGCTCTCTGATCTCTTCCATGAAGCATCTCCAATGAGACTGGGGCGGACGGGACGGGAAGATGGTTGCTCTTCTCGAGATCCCCATCCTGCGGTGAGAGAGGCTAATTTCAATCACTATACTTTAATTTGATCGTCTGCTTCTCCGGGCTTGAGGAACCCTTTCGCCAGGGCGTCGGAGACGATCTTCTGATGGTCGAAGGCCAGAGGCGGCAGGCTCTCTATGGAAAAGACCCTGGCTGCCCTGGCGTCCGATCCGGCCATAATCTGGCCTCGGCCCCTGGCCAGGAAGGCGGCAGATACCACATGGCCGCGTGGATCGCGGGCCGGATCGGAATAAATCCCCACCAGCCCTAAGAGCTCTATCTCCAGGCCGGTCTCCTCCCGGGCCTCCCTGATGGCAGCGGCCTCGATGCTCTCCCCTATCTCCACAAAGCCACCCGGCAGGGCATAGTAGCCGGAGTAGGGAGGCCGGTCTCTTTCAACCAGCACAATCCCAGCATCATATAGGATAACCGCATCTGCGGCCAGCAGCGGCGTCTGGATGCCTTTTTTCTCTTTCATCAGAGATGGATCTTCCGCCGCAACCAAAAGCCTTATCTACGACTGAAGCCGGACCAAACTACGGCAAAGGTCGATTGCTGCACCATCCCTCCCTACCCAAGCATCCAATCGGCCTTTGGCGATTTTTCCATCCACGGCCAGGCTCTAATAGAAGGCAGTCATTACCTCCATTGATGCCCTTTTATGTTCTGAAGATGGGAGGAAGCCTCATGCCCTCTGCCCGGAACCTGGTGCGCTCTCTCCTGGCCCTGGGAGAGGAGGGCTACAGCTTTCTGGTGGTCCCAGGCGGCGGCCCCATGGCCGATCTGGTGCGGCAGATCTACCGGCGCGGCGATCTCAACCAGGAAGCGGCGCACTGGATGGCGGTGCTGGCTATGGAGCAGTATGCCTACTTTCTGGCGGATGGAACCGGCGCCGTACTGACAGGAGAGGTCCGCCATCCGGAAAGGCATAGCCTGAAGATCCTCCTGCCCTATCAGGCGCTGCTTAACGACGACAGCGGCCTGGAGCACAACTGGGACTACACCTCCGATGCCGTGGCAGCCATTATCGCCTCCCGGCTCTCCGCCCCCCTGATCAAGGCCACCGATGTGGACGGGGTGATATTGGAGGGAAGGGTGATTGGAGAGATTGCAGCATCAAGCCTCCTGGGTCGCGATAGCTGCATCGACCAGGGGACATTGAGGCTCTTATGCGGCCCGCTCAAGGGAATGAAGCTCATGATCCTCAATGGTAGCGATATAGATCGGTTCATAAAGAACCTGCGGGAACGCAGTGCGGGCACAATCGTCACCGGATGAACTATACTGTTGTCGCTGAGCAGTGTGGTCGTTCTATGGGAAGGTTTAAACAGAGAAGTACAACAACCAGGGAGGAGATAATATGAAGGAAGAAATGCCAGAGAAATGCATATCATGTGGCGTTGCGCTGAGCGGTGTGGGGGGAACCAGATTTCCCTGTCCCAGCTGCGGCACCGTGATCGCCAGATGTAATAAATGTAAAAAGCAGAGCAACGTCTATACCTGCAAAGCCTGTGGCTTCACCGGGCCGTGATCGAGGAGATATAAATGGGAGAAGCCGCAGTGAGAATGAAGGTCATGCCTGAGAGCGCTGACCTTGATATGAAGAAGCTGGCCGAGGAGATCAAGAAGGTCATACCGTCCTTTGCCCGTCTGCATGCCATTGAAGAGATGCCCATAGCATTTGGCTTAAAAGCTCTGATCGTGGTCACCATAATGGATGACAAGGGCGGCAGAAGCCCGGATGAGATCGAGGTGGCGGTCTCCAAGGTCACCGGGGTGGAATCGGTTGAGGTGGAAGAGGTAGGCCTCATCTAAACCACTTTTTTGGATTGCATCAATCCCCTCCCAGAGGGCAAAAAAAGGGGCTTGTAGATCAGTGGTAGATCGCCGCCTTCGCAAGGCGGAGGCCACGGGTTCAAATCCCGTCAAGTCCATAGGCTTATTGGATGCTTATTCACTTCTTCCTGCGCCAGCTACTTAAATTGAAAGTCTCAATGAACTGTTCATGGCGAGAGCTCAGGCCAGAGCGGCCCGATATTCGAAGACGCCTTCGCCGCCCCAGGACAGAGCATCTGTCAGAGGCGAAGAGCTGACCGGGATGAAGCTATATGCCGCCCAGGAGATCCTGGCCGAGGTATTTGGCATCAGTTTAGCTGAGGCAGAGGAGATGATAAAGCAGCGAAGCAGGGAGAGAACTCTCTGGCCGGAGAGCTTTTCCGCCGACGATATCGGCCTTTAGAGATGGATAGGAATATATCTTTTTAGGGCATTGAGTTCGTAGTTATGGCAAAGATGGCCAGACTGATTAGAGCGGCACTCAGGTTGCTCCTGCTCAACAAGACGGCAAGGTTCGCCCTAATAGCCGGGCTCATTAAATTGGGAAGATATATCCTCCGACCATCGACCATATCCAGGATAAAATGGTCTTCCCAGGGCCTGGGCCAAAAAATGGCTGCAAGCGGCAGATCGGGCCTCTTCTCCAGCCTCCTGCGGGGAGCAGAGGAGTTGCTCCTTTTAATGCTTTCCGGCAAGGGCAGCCTTAGCCGGGCTGGCATCCTCTCCGCTCTGGCCGCGGTGCTCCTTTCCATGAGCCGGGAGCAGAGGGAGGGCAGGTCTGATGACGGCAAGGCAGAGGATGAAGAGGCAATCGACCTAGACGATTACACCATTCTGGAAGACAATCATTAATTAATATGAATCGGATCATTATCTTTTCATGACAGAGAGAGCAGCAGATATTCTGGCCGAGACGATGCTCCTTCCAGAGCGAGTTGCACTTGGAAAAAGGGCTGGCCCGGGGAAAGATCATCTATTTGGAGCCGATGTCATCGTAAGAGGGGGATAGAATTTGGCCAAGATGAAGATCAGAGGCGGGGATTTGGATCTGGTGGAGTATGAATTCCAGCCGTTTCTCCCCGGCGAATGCATCCACACCCTGGGATTTGAGGGAAAATACAAGCTCGAGCCGCATAGCGGCAGTGTGACCGCCACGGCGCCGGGAAGGATTCACTTGACCGTGCTGGACATGAACCGCTTTGCCCCCAACCGTCCCGGCGGCGGAGGAGTGGGATTCGCCTTGCAGATCTACTGCAGTGCTAAGGTCAGTTGCATACCATCCGGCCTGAGGATAGACTACTCCCGGGAGCCCATCATCAGCCACTTCGCCCAGGCCTTTTGCCGGACGGTGGGGTATGAGGGCGGATTTGAGATTGCGGTTACGGATCACCAGAAAAAGCATGTCGGTCTGGGCTCAACCGGATCGGTGCTGCTGGCCCTGGGACATGCCATGAACACCGCCCTGGGCTCTCCTCTGAACGCAGAGCAGATCAGGCTGCTACTGGGGCACAACTATGTGGAGGAGACAGATGACGGCAGAGTGGTCAATGGCTTTGAGACCGGGGTGGGACCGGCGGCCTGCTCTTATGGAGGCATGGCCATAACTGGAGATGAGCTCTCCCTGGTCTACAGGCACAGCTTTGCCGAGGCCAAGAATGTATTTGTGGCCATACCGCCCACTACGGTATCATCTGCTGGCCGTTCGGAGTTCGATCTGCTCATGAACCGGGCCAGGAACCTGGACTATCAGGATAGGGAGTTGAAAGCCTATCTCCTGCTCATGGACATGATCCCCGCCCTGGAGCGCTCTGACCTCAAGAAGATCGGGGATATCATCTGGGAGATTGAGTTTCGGGGCTCGAAGAGGGCAGAGGTTGAGCACCACGGCTTTGAGATCTACCGCTACATGAGCTTGCTGCGCGAGAGCGGTCTGGAGTTCGTGGGCATGAGCTCGGTGGGCCCATCCATTGCCATCGTCACCGACAGGAGCCGCAGCGAGGTGGCCGATCTCCTGAGGAAAATAGGCCTGGAGATATCAATAGAGACCAAGGTGGACAACCGGGGAATTAGGGTGGAGTGCGATTGAGCTGCAATGCCTGAGGATAGCCTATCAAGAATCCTTCTCCCATCAGGCGAGCCAGGCCTGGATATCTGATCCAGCAATCAGCTTTCCCGCCGATTTATGGATAGAAGAAGCCAATCCACAATCCAGCCGCCGATTGCTCTCCGATCTTGAGATCACAAGATTCCTAATTTCAACAGGGAAGATCGATGGGAAAGCGAATCCAATTCCAGGAATGGATATGGCAATTTCCAGAAGAGAGGTGAGGGCCAGGCGTGCCCGCCCGGCCGGATCAAGCGCATCAGAGCTGCCACTCATCCTCCGGAGCATCGGTCCGGAAGATATTTGTCGAGACGGCAAATGTGAACCGGCCCGATCGGCTGCTCCCATCGGCCTGATGGACCAGGTAATGCCCTCCTGCCAGAGAGGAGAGAGATAAATTTAGATGGTATGTATCCCCTACTGCCTCAGTCCGCACGGTTAGATTCATCTCCGAGCCGGAGATCAAGCCGCGGGCTGTGGCCGTCCGGCTCTTCTCTCCTTCCATTATGGCTCCCTGGCCGCTGATCAGGCTGCCGTTCTGAACCAGATACAGCTTCATCTTCTCTCGCGGCTCACCCAAAAGATCTATGGACCAGGCCCCGGTTACATTCACCTCATCCATGGAATTGTCGGCATCGATCTCCTTTTTCATCTCTTCTGCAAAATCTCCCAGAAAATCGAGGGATCTATCCTCTATCAACTCCGATGGTAGGCCACCGGCCTGCAGCAGGAGACAGGCTAAGATCGCTGTGCATGGCAATAGCCTAAAAATCATATTCGCCGCTCCGGCCTGCCTGGCAATCCATTTGCCCTCATCGAGCCAATTGTGCTCTGTCTTCACTATATGACGATTTCGGTTTATCTGATTGTCGATGCATAGCGACAGAGATGATATCTGTCCTTGAGCAATTTCTGAAACCGAAACAAACGGCTCGAATACACTGGTCGAGGAAGGCCGAAAGCTGGCAGACAGCGGCAAGCTCAATGGAAAGGGCTTAAAGCATTGCCAAGGCAATATCCAGGTCTCTGCAGAAAATATCAGCGCCCAGTGGGATCATCATAGGAAAATGAGGGGAGGCGATCCGGGTAAAGGAGGGAAGAAAACAACGGTCGCCTCGGATCGCCAGACTCCCTCCACCGGCCTATCCTAGATATAGACGATTGTGTTAATCGAAAACGAAAAGCTTTAGACGCTGGGCGGCGATGCAACTTTAAGCAGATGGCCGGAATCGATATTGAGATAGGCGCGCCTTTGGTATGAAGATGGCTCCAATCGTGTAGATATTTTCATCCTCATGAGTGACCCTTGGTCATGAGTGTTTCTTTTAAAATAAGGAATTCGGGAGGAGAGCAAAAGGAGCAGCCCCTGATAAGCCGGGCTTGGTGGGCATGGGCATTGAGTCTGCAATGGCGGTAGTATCCCGGCATGGAGACGCTCTGATCAGGTCTAGCCATCCAATCTTACCCAAGCAAGGCTGCCATAGCCTGAATTTTCTCATGAAAAAATGAACGGTAAATTAAACTTTTAATAGAAGAGGTGCAGGGGGTCAGGAAGGAGGAAGAGGACCTGAGACCCCCTTGTCCAAGACGGCTTTAAAAAACTATAATTAATGTTGATGGTATTTATCTCTTTCGGTCATACTTATATAAAAAAAGATGTTTGGATTCAGCAGGGCTGGCTCCGGTCTAAGATGATATCCCATAACAAAGATTAAATCAATCCCGGTTCTTTAAATCCATAACGAGGATTGGCATGGACAAGAACGAGAAGGTTAATGAGCTTGCCAGAAGGCGCGGTTTTCTCTGGCCCGCCTTTGAGCTTTACGGCGGAGCTGCCGGCTTTTATGATTACGGCCCGCTGGGCGCTCCCATGAAGAGGCGGATTGAGGACATCTGGAGGCGGTATTTTGTCATCTCGGAGGGATTCGCGGAGATCGAGGCTCCAACCATAGGGGTGGAGGGAATCTTCCAGGCCTCGGGGCATTTGAGCGGCTTTTCCGATCCGCTCACCTCCTGCAAGGAGTGCAAGGAGATCTACCGGGCGGACCATCTGATCAAGCATATTGTGGAGGTGCCCGATGCTCTCTCCAATGAAGAGATCTACAAATGCATCCAGGAAAATGAGATAGGCTGCCCGGAGTGCGGTGGAGAACTCTCAGAGGTCTATGAGTTCAACCTCATGTTCAAGACCATGATTGGGCCGGGCAATAAGATGAACGGATACCTCCGCCCGGAGACAGCCCAGGGAATGTTCATCAATTTTCCAAGGCTGCTGCGCTACTTCCGCGACTCCCTGCCCTTCGCCGCGGTGCAGATTGGAAAGTCCTACAGAAATGAGATCTCTCCCCGCCAGGGCGTTATCCGGCTGCGTGAGTTCACCCAGGCCGAGGCGGAGATCTTCATAGATCCCCGGGACAAGAGCCATCCCCGCTTCTCTGAGGTGGCGGAACTGAAGATGAAGTTCTACTCCCAGGAGGCCCAGGAGAGGGGCGAGGAGTTGGAGATGACCTTCGGAGAGGCGGTGGAGAAGGGCATCGTGGCTCACCAAACCCTGGCCTACTATGTGGCCCGCACCTATCAGTTTCTTCTGGAGGTGGGGGTGGCGGCAGAAAAGATGCGCTTCCGGCAGCACAAGGTGGATGAGATGGCCCATTATGCAGCCGACTGCTGGGATGCGGAGGTCTTTTTGGACCGGCTGGGCTGGATTGAGGTCGTGGGCGTAGCTGATCGGACCGACTATGACCTCAAGGCACACAGCTCCGTGAGCAAGGTCAACCTCAACGTATTCGTGCACTATGATCATCCGGTAAAGCGGCAGAAGCTGGTGGTGAAGCCCGATTTCAAGGCTCTCGGCCCCAGGTTCAAAGCCAAGGCCAAGGCGGTGGGGGAGGCTCTCAAGGCCCTGTCGGCAGAGGAGCTTGCGGCGGGCAAAGAGGAGTGCATAAGACTGAACATAGACGGCGAGGCCATTGAGATCGAGCCCTCCCTCTTCTCCTTTGAGAGGGTGGAGGAGGAGATCCGGGGAGAAGAGGTGGTGCCCCATGTCATTGAGCCCTCCTTCGGCATAGACCGGATATTATACTCTGTTCTGGACCACTCCTATCATGAAGATGCCTTGGACGGCGAGGCCAGGACGGTTCTGCAATTAAGGCCCGCCGTAGCCCCCATCGAGGTGGCGGTTCTGCCGCTCATGGACCGGGAGGAACTGGCCAAGCCGGCCAGGGCTATACTGCAGGAGTTGAGGGAGAGGGGCATGAGAGTGGACTATGACACCTCCGGCTCCATCGGACGGCGCTACCGGCGCAACGACGAGATCGGTACACCCTTCGCCGTCACAGTGGACTACGAGACCCTGGAGCAGGGGACGGTGACCATCCGGGACCGCGACAGCATGCAGCAGGTCCGAACAGCTCGCTGGCAGGTCTCAGACAAGCTCTCCGCACTTCTGGCCGGCCAGCTCAAATTCCAGGATGCAGGAGATCTTATAGCTGCAGCAAAGAAGGAATGAGGCCCGACCCGGAGGGGCAAGCGGGCAGGATGGTGAGGTGGTCTACTTGCCTGAGCTGGTTTACGACTGGCGGAATCGTCTGGCGCGGGAGGTGCGCCGCAAAGCGATTCACCTCTCCGGGCTCTCGGTGCCCCTGGGCCTGATCTTTTTAGGTCGAACGGCCACAGCCGCGGCCATAGCTCTGGTTTTAGCCCTCTCTCTTTTCCTGGAAGTGCAGAGGCTGCGGGGCAGGATCAGCTTGCCGGAGGTGCGGGAGCATGAGAAGACCAGGGTGGCGAGCTACATCTACTATATGGCCGGCTGCCTTCTGACAGTCCTGCTCTTCCCCAAGATGATCGCCCTGGTCGCCATCCTCTTTCTGGCCCTGGGAGATACTGTGAGCGGGCTTGCCGGCTCCATGATCAGGGACTGCGATGTGAGACGCTATCCTGCTGATCTGCCCGGTGCGCCGTCGAGCGGCGCGGGAGCCATCAACTGGCGGATTAAGCCCATGCCGGTTTTAGCGGCTACATTCTTTGCCTGTATTCTCATAGCCATCCTGAGCCATCCCTATACCGGACTGCAATGGCCGGTCTATCTCTGCGGTGCGGCTGCCGCGGCATTTGCCGATGGGGTGGCGATCATGATAGCTGGCCATAGCCTCGACGACAACTTCAGCATACCGGTGCTTTCCGGTGCGGTCATGAGCGGGGCGGCCTGGGCTCTGGCGGCCTAGCCGCCTGGAAAAGGTTTTTTAAAGATGCAGGTATAATCCTCTCCCGGTCACAAGCAGCAATTGCTGCCTGTCAAGGGAATAGGAGGATATGGAATGGATATTATTTTGATCGGTCCGCCGGGATCCGGCAAGGGCACACAGGCCAAGATGATCGTGGACAGATACAATGTTAAGCACGTCTCCACGGGAGATATTCTGAGAGAGAACGTCCGCAATGGCACCCCTCTCGGCGTGGAGGCCAAGAAGTTCATGGATGCGGGCAAGCTGGTTCCGGATGCCCTTCTCATAGATATCATCAAGGACCGCCTGGCCAAGGACGATGTCAAGGGCGGCTGGATGCTGGACGGCTATCCCCGGACCATACCCCAGGCCGAGGCTCTGGACAAGATCCTTCCCGCTCTGGGCCAGAAGATCGATGTGGTTCTGAACATTGATGTTCCCGATGAGGAGCTGGTCAAGAGGGTCACAGGCAGGCGGATGTGCAAGTGCGGCGCCACCTATCACGTCTCCTTCAACAAGCCCAAGGTGGAGGGCAAGTGCGATGCCTGCGGCGGCGATCTATACCAGCGGGCGGACGACACCGAGGAGACGGTCAAGCAGAGATTGAATGCCTATCACGCCCAGACCCAGCCGCTCATCGACTACTACACCAAGAGGGGCATAGTGGCCACGGTGCTCGGCGTGGGAGATATCAAGGCCATCTTCGACAAGGTGGCGGCGGCTCTGGATAAGGCATAAAACGACCTTCAAAATCCTTTTTTCGTAAGCAATCCAAAATCTTATCATTCAGAGCGGGGAAGGAAACCGCCGGTTCAATATGAGCCTCTCTTTGTATGCTCTGAGCCGGCAAGAAAAAGCTATCTCCCTAGCTAGGTCAGCCCTTGCCATCTTCGAGCAGATCGAAAGCCCTCACGCCGAGACCGTCCGCAAACAGCTGGCCGAGTGGGGCGCATGAGATCGCAGGCTGTTATCCACTCGTATCACTCACCTCTCCTCGCCATCCCTGTATATCGGCCTCTCCGGAACCAGATAAATGGTCCAGAATACCAGAGCAGTGACTGCCGCTTTGACTATGATATTGGTCCAGAACATCTGTTGCAGCCCCTCCGCCCCCACCACCCCGGCAAAGGCGATGATGGGAAAGAGCAGGCTGTCTATGGGTATGGACACGGAGTTGGAGGCAGCCACCCTCGTCCACTGGGGCCATCCGGCTCTGGCTCCCGCCGTCCAGAGCTGATAGACCTTGGTGTCGATAAGCTCCGCTATCAGCGCCGTCAATATAGAGGCCAGGGTGATCCTCAACTGCAAAGAGAAGAGAAACTCCCAGGCCTCCTGGCCCCCGGAGGCAGCCCAGTCGGTCTGGGCCGGCAGCATCACCACGATCTGGAAATACAGAGCCGCCAGGAGGTTTATTGCCGCCGCCAGCCAGATGGTGGTCAGAGCTGCCCTCTGGCCGAGCTGCTTGTGGATCAGGTCGCGCCAGGTGAAGGTGAGGGAGTAGATGAAGCCGGCGTCCATGACCATGCTGCCGAAATAGGTCACCTTGGTGGCGGCGATGTTGCCAGCCAGAGAAAAGAAGATAAACAGGCCGCAGAGGATTATCCCTGCCTGGGTCCTGTCGATTGACGGCCTGATGGACGGCATGATGCCCTTGATAAAGCTCAAATTCTCCCTCCCGTTTTGCGCTCTGATTTGAGTTGTGATGCATTTGAAATAGAGGCCGATGGCTGGACTAATTGCCGCCCAGCCATCTTGCCTTGAGCTGCAGAAACCTGCCCCCTCTTATGCTTTCCCTCACTTCTTCCATGAAGCGGAGCATGAAGTGCAGGTTATGAATAGTGGCCAGGCGGAAGTAGGAGAGCTCTCGGGAGACATAGAGATGGCGGAGATAGGCCCGGGATAGGCTGCGGCAGGTGGGGCAGCGGCAATGGCCATCGATCGGCCCGCCATCGGCTTTGAACTGGGATGATTTGATATTGAGGCGGAACTTGTTGTTCCGGCATCCGCCCGACTCGGGCGAGAGCAAGAGGCTGCCCCGGCGGGCAATTCTGGTGGGAGAGACGCAGTCGAAGGTGTCAATCCCCCTGGAGACGCACTCCAGAAGGTCGTCGATCTCGCCTATTCCCAGGAGGTGGCGGGGCCTGTCCTCGTCCAGCCGGGATATGGTCCAGTCCAGGACCTGATGCATGTCTTGCTTGCTATTGCCCAGAGAGCCTCCTATGGCTATGCCTTCAAAAGGCCGGGATGCGATATCCTCGGTGCTCTCGCGCCTCAGGTCCTCAAACCATCCTCCCTGGATGATGCCATAGAGAGCCTGGCTGCGATCATGGTAGCGAAGGGACTGCTCCGCCCAGGCCTGGCTGCGCTGCATTGCCTTTTTGGTGTAATCGTAATCGGAAAGCGGCGAAGTGCATTCATCAAAGGCCATGATTATATCCGAGCCGAGGTTGGACTGAATCTTCATGGACTTCTCCGGACTGAGAAAATGCCATCCGCCGTCGGAGGGAGACTTGAACGATATGCCTTCATCGCTGATCCGGGTCAGATTCTGCCTTTTCTTGGGGCCAGGCTGCCTCTTTTTGCGCTCTCTATATCCGAATCCCATCTGTTCATCATCGCTTTCTTCATCCTTCCTTTCCTCATCCTCCTTTTCCTGGCAAAGGCTCGATCGAACCTCCCGAAAAGGCGCCTCCTGGGGAAAGATGTTTCCGATCTTGCTCACATTGTGCTCCCTTGCAAAGCCGAGGGAAAAAGCCTGAAAGCCGCCTGAATCGGTGAAGATGGGGCGGTCAAAGCCCATAAAACGGTGCAGGCCGCCCAACCGGGCTATCAGTTCATCACCGGGCTGGAGATGAAGATGGTAGGTATTGGCCAGGGAGCACTGCACTCCCAGGCGGAGCAGATCATCGGAGCCAAGAGCTCTCACACTGGCCAGAGTCGCAACAGGAACCAGATAGGGCGTCTCTATTTCGCCATGCCTGATTCGGATCAAACCCAGCCGTGCCTGGGTCTCGCGATCCTGCTTCAATACCTCAAAAGATATGGCGCTCATCTTATCTTATCCAGGAGATTTTGCCCATTGCCAGGGCGGTGATACAATGCCGCATTTATGCCAGGAAGGGGCTTCTTCCGGCCCGAGGCAAAAAACTTTTGCATGGCAGCATATCTGTATAAAGAGATCTTCCGGGAGGAGGTGTGGACTTGAGAGTGCAAAGCGCAGGAGTATTGTTGTATCGTATCCGGAATGGCGAGCTGGAGGTGCTCCTGGTCCATCCGGGAGGCCCTTTTTGGTCCAGAAAGGATGAAGGAGCCTGGTCCATTCCTAAGGGCATGTTCGAGGAAGATGAGGGCGCTCTGGAGGCAGCTAAAAGGGAGCTTATGGAAGAGACCGGATTTGCAGTGGACGGCGATTTCATGTATCTGGGAGCCATCCGCCAGCCCAGCCGGAAGATGCTTCATATCTGGGCACTGAAGTTCGACCTGGATGCCAGCCGGGCCAGGAGCAATAAATTCACCATGGAGTGGCCGCCCAAATCAGGCATGATGAAGGAATTTCCGGAGATAGACCGGGCAGAATGGTTTGATCTGGCAACGGCCAGAAAGAAGATCCAGAGGGGACAGACGGGATTTATCGATCGCCTACTCTTGAGGAGGGCAGAGGAGATGAGTCCCAGCCCGAATCAGGTATAAGCCGGGGCTGATCGCCCCCCTGGCATGGACATGCTGCCTAAAGAGCGATTATTGCAGGGCTCTTCTGATCTGCTGCACCAGCTCCTCCTGCACTGAGCTTCTTCTGTCTCCGCCGCATACTATCCCCCGCACCCCGATAATATCCGGCTGCAGCCTTAAGAGAAGCTCCAGGTGGCCAAATCCGATGCTTCCGGCAATGGCCACCTCAAGGCCCTCGTCGTGTCCCAGATCGATGAACTGCCTCAGATCCGCCTCGCTCATGAAGTCGAATGTGGGCCTTCCATCCTTTATTGCCGTATCCACCATGACCACATCGGCGCCGGATCGGGCCGCGGCAGCAGGAAGCAGCAGCGGCGTCAGGGATCCGACCCGGGCATAATCGGAGTAGCCTGAACAGACAACCATCTTTCCCGCATCGCAGTCCTTGACCGCCCTGACGATGGCGGTCATCATCTCTTCCGCCTGGTCGGCTGTCCTGATCTCCAGAAGGCCGGCTTTGACGTAATCTGCTCCTGAAGAGGCGGCTCCGAGAGCAGCCAGGCTGGCCGTTCCCGGCTTATAATCCAGGTCTCCGATGGTAGCCGAGACAGGAGCCCTTCCCCGTGCCAGATCTGCCACCGCCCTTATGGTCCAGGGAAAGTTCGCTCCCAGGGAGCCCTCTTTGGGGTTCTTCACATCCACTATATCTGCGCCGCCATCCAAGGCCGCCTTCGCTTCAACCAAATTCATGGGGCTAACCAACAATCTCATATTCATCCAATCCCGAAAGGAGCAGTCGTGCGGTGCATCTTCGTCCTCGATATACTTAATGGTGCTGTTGTCCATGCCCTGCGGGGGGAGAGAAAAAACTACCGGCCCATAGATGAATTTTCCAGTGTCGTCTCAACCTCCGATCCCGCTCTCATCATGCAGGAGCTGCGCCCCAGGGAGGTATATGTGGCAGACCTAAACCAGATCACCGGAGAGGGCGACAGCTTGGAGGCGATAAAAGAGATATCCAGAAGGGCTAAGACCATGGCCGACATAGGCGTCTCCAGTCTGGCCGATCTGGATCGGCTGCCGCCAGCCGTCTCTCCGGTTCTGGGAACTGAGACCGCTTCGATCTCTCTAATAAAAGAGGCGGCTGGCAGATCGTTCCAGAGCTGGGGCAAGGCTCTGGTGAGCATAGATTTAAAGAAGGGCAGACTGCTGTCATCCGATCCCGGCCTGGCCGGCAGAGAGCCAATAGATCTTCTCAAGAGGCTGAATCATCTGGACCTGGAGGCGGTCATAATTTTGGATCTGGATCGGGTGGGAGCATCGGCAGGACTGGACCGGCCGCTTCTGGAGGCGGCGACAGAGGCGAGTGACCACCCTCTTATCCTTGGCGGAGGAGTGAGAGGCGAGAAGGACCTGGCGGATTTGGAGGAGATGGGATTTGCCGGGGCCCTGGTGGCAACGGCAGTGCACAATGGCCGTATACCGCTGTCAAAGATCCGATAGCCTGCCAGGATAACTCCAATCCCACGGTCATCGGGATAAGAGAATGATTCTCATTTCAGGCATGTTTCAGGGCTTTTCAGCCACGACCTCCAGCCTTATCATCCTGACATGGATGCGGCCATCCCCATCCGGAGGATGGGCCGAGATATAGCCTTCAACCGTCTGGCAGATGAAGCGGGATCTGAGCTCTTTTGGAAGCCGCTCCAGATAGGGCAGCCAGGTGCTCTCCATCCAGGATGCCAGGCTCTGCCTATCGGGCTGGACCATGTCTTTCTCAATCAGCTCTACCCTTTCGGCTTTCAATCCCGCCTGGCCCAGCCACTCTCTGTATTCCTCGGCGCTGAAGAAGCCATAGGGAAAGGCAAAATCCCAGAAATAGGGGGCCCATGCCTCATCCTGAATCAACTTCTCCACTATATTGAAGAACTCGCCCGCATTTCCTCTTCCTCCAAACTGGGCAAAGAGCCTGCCGCCCGGCTTGAGGCTGCGTTTGATGCCCACCAGGACCGGGCGGTGATCCAGGACCCAGTGCAGGGCGGCAAAGGAGACTATCAGGTCGAACTCCTCGGAAAGATGGAGATCGCGGGCATCAGCATATCGGAAGGAGAGGTTGGGCCAGCTCGAAAATGGAAACCGGCTTTGGGCGAAGCGGATCATCTCCGCCGAGCTGTCTATTCCCAGAACCGATCCCTGGGGCAGGAGAGAGGCGATATGGGCGGTGATCTTTCCATCGCCGCAGCCGATATCCAGAACTCTCTCGTCTCCCTTGATCTTGATCTTGGAGATGACCTCCTCGGCCCATCTCTTCTGGGCCGATGAGCTCTTCTCGTACACCTTTGGATCCCATTTATGCGGCATGATCATCCACCTCAAAGACCTTCTTTTCTAAATTCCCTATCCGCTTCTCTCAGTACAGCCATGCTGGGCTATAATCAGAGGAGATATCTGTTGTCCCCAAGAAATCCGGAAGGCAATCCATATGCAACCAGGAGCATTGGCTTCAATACGACAGCCCAATGATCAATCCAATGATTGCTGGAGCAATAGATGCCTGATCCGTATTAGAAATATCGGTGGCAGGTTTTATATTCTAGCGATCAGCTTTCTCCAAAAAGGAGTTTGAGAGAGTTGCGAGCACATCTAAGCATTGCCGGCCATAGCATATTGCAGGCTGATGATGATCTATCTTATAAGCAGGCTGGCACAGCTATTAAGAGCATTATAGTCTAAGCTGCCAAAGGCGTGTAAGATATGAGATACATTGTGGTCACAGGTGGGGTTATGAGCGGCCTCGGCAAGGGCATCACTGCCGCATCCATAGGCAGGCTGCTCATGAACCGGGGGTACAAGGTTACAGCCATAAAGATTGATCCCTACATCAATATCGATGCCGGGCTGATGAGCCCCTTCCAGCATGGTGAGGTCTACGTCTTAAAAGATGGGGGAGAGGTGGACCTGGACCTGGGCAACTACGAGCGATTTTTGGATGTCGAGCTCACGCGGGACCACAATATCACCACGGGGAAGGTTTACAGCACAGTGATTGAGAAGGAGCGGCGTGGGGAGTATCTGGGCAAGACGGTGCAGATCATACCCCATATCACCGAGGAGATCAAGAGGCGCATCCGCCAGGTTTCAAGGGACGGGGGCTGCGAGATCTGCCTGGTGGAAGTGGGGGGGACGGTGGGAGACATCGAGTCCATGCCCTTTTTGGAGGCCATGCGCCAGCTCAAGTACGAGGAGTCGGGAAACATCTTCTTCGTTCACGTGACGCTAGCTCCCTCTACTGTGGACGGGGAGCAGAAGACCAAGCCCACCCAGCACAGCGTCAAGGAGATGCGCCAGCTGGGCCTACAGCCGGATATGATTGTGGTGCGCTGCGAGAGGCCCCTTCTGGAGGAGACCAAGCACAAGATCGCCCACTTCTGCGATGTGCCCATGGAGGCGGTGATAAGCGCCCACAATTCCGATGACATCTACCGGGTGCCACTCCAGATGGAGGCAGAGGGCCTGGCCAGGTACATCATGAAGGCGATGAGGCTCTTTCCCCTGGAGGAGAGGCGAGACTGGGATGAGTTTGTCCAGAAGATGGATGCAGCGGAGGGCTGTGTCAAGGTGGCCATCGTTGGAAAGTACACCGTGGGCTCGCAATGCGCCGATCCCATGGAGGATGCCTACCTCTCCATCCGTGAATCATTAAAGCACGCCGGGATTGAGGCGGGTGTGAAGATTGATGTGCAGTGGATCGATGCCGAGGAGCTGGAGCACGGCTCGCCTGACCTGATCCTCCGGGAGGCGGACGGCATTCTGGTGCCTGGCGGCTTCGGCTCGCGGGGCACAGAGGGCAAGATGAAGGCGGTGCAGTACGCCCGGGAGATGAAGGTTCCATACCTGGGGATATGCTTCGGCATGCAGCTTGCTGTCATCGAGTACGCCAGGAATGTCTGCGGCCTGGAGGGCGCGTCCAGCAGCGAGTTCGGGGCCACGCCCCATCCGGTGAT
>ENA-UOWE01002402-UOWE01002402.1-activated-sludge-metagenome-genome-assembly--contig:-NODE-2402-length-20656-cov-5.411291_pt1 | contig 20656 bp, 30 predicted proteins | sample MGYA00249841_ERZ761562 | MGnify/ENA primary metagenome ERZ761562 (study PRJEB28883, sample SAMN05720200) | activated sludge metagenome | isolation source: Anaerobic digester | place: Japan... | reverse complement strand
TAAAAACTCCTGCGGTATACTTATCTGTACTATCAAATGCTTTATATTTTATCTTATCAAGTTGTTCAGACTGTACTTCAAGTTTACTTTCTAACATAAAATTTAGAAGTGCAAGTTCAATTGGAGTTTTTTGTTCATTTAAAAAAGTAATCGCATTTTCAAACATTTTACGCTCTTTAATACCATCATAGCTTACCTTCAGTAAGTGTGCCAGTCAATACATAACACCGTAGTAAGCCCAAGGTTTTCAACAGACGTTAACTTTTTCACAAGTTCATTTCTTTTTAATATTCTCTTAGCACCGACTGTCAAAGTCAGAGTAATAATAACTATTAAACTTTCAGGTATTACTGTTACTCCTATCATTATTGCATAACGTATAGCATCCAAAACATTTTCACCCCGTATTGATGCTAAAGAAATTATTAATACTGCAATCGTTCCAGCAAGTAGAATAAGTTTGTTTGAAAATTTTGATATTAACTTTTGAGAAAAAGCCTTCTCATGCTCTAAAGAGGCTAATTTTGATATTATTTGACCGTACTTAGTAGTTCTAGCTGTTCTAGTAACTTTAACAATTGCAGTACCACCTAAAACATATGAACCTGCAAAAACTTCATTTTTTTGTTTTTATTTATAAGTTCAGACTCCCCTGTCAAAAAAGCCTCGCTAACAAAAAAATCATTAGCATTCAGAACAATCCCATCTGCTGTCACCTTATCACCCTTTAGTAAAACCAAAATATCTCCAGGAACCAACAATTTACTATCAATCATCTCTCTTTTGCTATTACGAATTACCAAACTTTGAGATTTGATAAAAGATTGTAGTTTTTCTAGTGTCTTTTTAGATGAATATTCCTGTAAAAAACCTATCAACACATTGATAACAATAACTATACCCAACAGTAATATATCTAGATATTCTCCAAGAAAATATGATACCAACGCAACAACTATTATTAATATTAATAATGGATTCTTAAATTGAGCAAGTCAAACCTTTAAAGCTGTAAATTTCCCTTGAGCTTTATAAACGTTATATCCAAATTTTTGGATTAAAATTTCAACTTCCTGAGTACTTAGTCCCTTAAGTTTATTATCCATGCGATAAAAATAATAATTACAGTCAGTAAATTGTAACACATATTTACATTTCTTATAACCACATAAAATCTATTGTCCCTAACATTATAATTTTTTATTTACCCCTAAACACTTTCTTAAGGAATAGAACTAATAAAAAAATAGCAGGAAAAATAGTTATAAAAAAGAAGGTATTAAAAAGCCCCCATTTATCTGAAAACGCACCAAAAACAAACGCCATTGGGATATAAATAATATTTAATACGAATTCCCTAATAGACCAAACCGTTGCTCTGTCAAAACTTTTTACATTTTTCTGCCAATCGACCGAAACAATAATTTCAACAATTGCCGTAACAGCCCTAAGTATAAACCACCCACAGATTACTATTAAAAACAATTTTGTTCCAACAGCAATCATCGCAATTATTGAAATCAATGCAATTAATATATACCATATGTGAAATTCCAACTAATATTGAAAAAATCATTATTTGCATAAGAAGTTTATTAGACCAAACTGTTTTTATTGAATCTTTAAAAAATTTCAAATAGGTTGTTTCTTCTGATGCTTTATATGGTTTAACGCTTGGCAAAAACACAGCACAGATTACACTTAAAATAGCAATTATTACCGAACCGACAAGCACATAATTCATATTAACGCTTCCTAAATATCCGGCAATAAGTACCCCTATCCCCAAGCCCACCTCTCTACTAATAGCAGTTATTGAAAGTATTTTATGAAACAGCTTACTATATTTCTTTTCTTTAAACCTCTAAAATCTCGAACTCTAAAATAAAAAGATAATAATGGCAAATGAAATATCAATCCTCTAACGTTTTTTACAATTAAAAATCTCCAAATTAACTGAGATTTGGAATATCTGGATTTTACAAGAGGAGAATTTATCATTATTACATTAGTAACAATATTTTCAAATCTTTGTGAAAGTTTATATGCACACAATCCTCCCAAAGAATGTCCAATAATAACCAAATTATCTAAGTTAAGCCTTCTCACCTTTTGCTCCAAAACATCAATCACCTCATCAAATTCTTTAAATGTTTTTTCAGTTCCATGTCCGGAAAGATTCGTAAAATATACCGTATATTCCTTCGAAAGCTCTTTTAGTAAAGGCATATAGGAATTAAATCTAATTGCAAATCCATGTAAAAAAGTATGTTTTTCTTACCACTACCTAAATGTTCGATTGTTTTATATCTTAAGTTAGCTCTGAATTTTACATTTTTTTACTGTCATAAACAACCCAGCCCCCCATCTCATATAACACATATCAGCTACTCTGTTTCTCGAGATTCAAAGTTAGATTATTATTTCTCACTTCTCACTTATCATTCATCATTTAAAATCATTTATCTAAAGTTTCTCCCACAAAAGATCAAATTGAATTTCTTCATTATATGAAAACTCTTTATCTTTAATCAATACTGCTACAAGTCGCCCATAATCAATTAACGCAACATAATCTCCAAATATATATTTATCAATGTCACCTTTATCATTATATTTTCCACTCTTTATTATTTTTACATCCCCACACATATCTTTACAGTTTTTTAAATACCACTTAGTTAACTCATCATTAAATAGTATCTGCACAGACTTTATTCCCTTCTTCTTTTCTTGATCTAAAAACCATTTGTTAAAATCATTTGAAAACCATGCAATATCATTATCTTTATTCCCAAGGTATAAAATTCGATTTTCTTTGTACGTTAATATTAAGTTAAACACTTTTCTAAGACCGCTTTCTCCAGAATAATAACTAATTTTAGGAAACAAATCGGAACTTTGATAATTTTGTTGATATTCAGTCAATAATGACTCATATTCCTTTTCACTTTTACTAATTTTATCTTTCAATTCATTTATTTTATTTAGAAAAAGATTGGGATCATTTGCAGAAAAAATACGACGTCCCTGATCCGAACTCTCGATAATTAAGCCCATCGCCAACAATTTAGGGTAGTAATCATACAGACTAGTCCTGGGAATATTGGTAATTCTTGAAATATCCCGCAATCCTATTCGAGGATACTGAAGCAAACAATTATATATTTGGGCCTGTTTCTCATCAAACCCTAAAAAATTAAAAACTTCAACCAACGTCTGATCAACCATCATTATAAAACATAAACTTATTAATCCATTATACATGTTGTTGTCGATTTTGTCGACACCCAACTATACGATATAATAGGGTTAATTGAAAGTCTATGGCCATAACTTTCATTGTAAAAGTTAAATTATTAACCTACAGCAATGAAAGTAACTATATATAATGCAATATCCATTGACGGATATATTGCAGATTCAGGACAAGGAACTGAATGGGTTACAGAAACAGACTGGAACCAATTTAATAGATTAGTAAAGCAAAAAAAGGCAATTGTAATGGGAAGTACCACTTATATAGCTAGTGGAGATGATTTCCCATATAATTGTGAACTGAATATTGTCATGACAAGCCAAGAAAAACTTCTTAATATGAACAAGAAATCAAATACAATATTCACCAACAAAACTCCACAAGAGATAGTCCAAATGGTAAAAGCTCAAGGGTTCAAAGAGTTATTAGTGATTGGAGGAGGCAAAGTTAATGCTTCATTCCTTAAAGCAGGCTTGGTTGATGAAGTAATTGTAGATATTCATCCAACTATATTAGGATCAGGAGTAAGATTGTTTGAAGCAGATAATCTTAATGTAGATATAAAAAGAATTAAAACCCATGAAATGGATGAAGGATTAACAACAATTAGATACAAAGTTAGTTAATAGAGAATAATTAACAGAGAGAATGATTGTAGGGAAATATGGGCTAAAGGAGCTTTATATCTAAAGCAAATATTGTAAAACCAAATATTACTTCCAATAATGTTTGCATTAAGGTATGCTTCTTTAGTCTAATCCTTGACCAAACAACTGCTTCGCAAAGGAGCAGCACTTATTACTCGTCACCTTCAATCACCAATTATTAATAATATCATAATCACATTTTTCCCTTTATCACTTATCATCTATCATTTAAATAATAACCCCTCCCCCTAATACCACATCATCATCGTAAAAAACGGCGGACTGCCCAGGAGTTATTGCACGTTGAGGCTTATCAAATACCACTTTAATTTTATTATCTTCCCAATCCTCAAGAGTAGCTTCAACAATCTCTGCCTGAGACCTCACTTTTACCCCAATAACTCTTTTATTAATAATTTTTAACATCTCTTCACTTTTCACTTTTCGTTTTTCATTTAAAAAAGTCCAACTTGTGTCAGTTACCTCGAACTCTTTTTTTAGTAGCTCATCTTGTTCCCCCAAAACAACAGCATTTTTTTCAGCATCAATTGCAACCACAAACATTGGTTTTCCAAAAGTAATTCCAAGATTGCGTCTTTGACCAATTGTATAATTAATTAATCCTGAATGTTTCCCAAGCACATTACCATCTTTATCAATAAAACATCCTTCAATTTCTTCAACTTTTCTTTCCTTCAAAAATTCACGATAGTTATTTCCATCAATGAAACACACCTCTAGACTGTCTTTTTTTTCAGACACCATAAACCCTACATCTTTGGCAATTTCCCTAACCTCTGTCTTTAACAGTCCTCCAATTGGAAACAAAACCTTAGACAACTGATCTTGATTTAAGCGATAAAGAAAGTAACTTTGGTCTTTCAATTTATCTAACCCCCTCCTCAAAAAATACAAACCACTTCTCACTCCTAACTTCTCACTCCTAACTAATTGTGCATAATGTCCAGTTGCCATAAAATCAGCATCATATTTTTTCATTTTATCCATTAGCAAACCAAATTTAATGTATTTATTACACACTACACAAGGATTGGGAGTCATTCCCTTTTTATATGTATCAACGAAGTAGTCAACAACTGTTTTCTGAAAAGCATCAGTCAGGTTAACGTAATGGTGCTCAATGTTCAATTTATGTATAACATCGTCGATATCTTCTCTTTGACTTTCAATTCCTTGCCCAATATCCATTGTAATTCCTATAACTTCATACCCTTGTTGTTGTAATAAGTATGCCGAAACAGAGCTATCAACTCCTCCACTCATACCCAAAAGGACCTTTGACATTAGTAATAAATAATAATTAGATTTAATACAAAAATACAATAGTGAATGATACAATAATATATTCATAACTGAAGTAAAAATTATTGTATTATTGTATTTTTAATTATTGTATTAGAATTATACTTTACAACTCAACAATTAACAATTGGAATCAATCTATATTTTTCTGTGTTATAACCTAGATGCACACAAAGTTTAATATATCATAATTTATTTTAAAAAATAGATGAACACTCTTATTATTTACGACTCTATATATTGAAATACTGAAAAGATTGCACAATATATTGCTGAAAAGTTGAAAGCAAAACATAATGTAATTATTGAAAAAGTTAATGAAAATAGAATCCAAAAGGTAAAAGACTCCGAATTAATAATTATTGGCTCCCCCACTCATGGTTTCAATGCGAGCCAAAACATTTTTAATTTTATTAAACAATTAAATAAAGAAATTTTAAAAGATAAAAAGATTGCAATATTTGACACAAGAACTATCCCAACAGACGTTCCTAAATTTTTTAGACTTATGATACAAAAAGCCGGATACGCCTCACCCAAACTTGAAAAATTTTTTAAGTCAATGGGCTGTAATATCATTACAGAATCAATAGGAATTAGCGTTCACGGAAAAGAGTTCCCAATAGTTGATGGAGAGATGGAAAGAGTTGACGATTGGATTATAAATTTTTAATTTAAATCATTATCTAATGGAACAAAATCAAAATCTATCGCAATGGGACACAGTATCGATTGATAAAAATATAGAAGATATAAATAATACTGAAAAACCTAAAGCCAATTTCTTATTAATAGCAATAATAGTGCTATTTGTAATTGTTCTTGGTGGAACCATTACTCTTTACGTAATATTTTTCATAGAAAAAAGAAAAGATAAAATAAATGACGAAAATAACAACCAAAATAACACTCAGACTTATTTTACTAAAACCATTGATGTTAACGATCAAACAGAAGAAATAGAATTATATAATACCCTTTCATATGCGATTGCTAACAAAGATAAAGAAAAGTTATTAGAAACCATGTTAGATTCTAATAATGAAATACAAGATTCTTTTGAACTTGATGAAGCTATGACATGGGAATTATTAGAAGGACTTACAACAGATTATGAAACTTTGTCAACCGAAATGATTGAACAATTTTGGAAGGATCAAAAACAGACAATTATTACTATCAACAATACAGATTCAAGTAGAACTTTTTTTTACGTTAGAGATAAAGAAGGTAATGCTAAAATATTGAAATTCAGAACAAATTATTCTGAAGATATCCCCATTGATACTGATCAGGACGGACGATATGATGACGACGAAACATGTCTAGCGGTAGAATATGAATATTTACCAGAAAATTGTATAGAAACGGATCAATAAAAGAGAGATACAGATGGAGACGGATATTGGGATGGAACAGAAATTGAAACAGAAACAGATCCAAATGACCTAAATAATCGTCCTTTTTAACAACAATTTAACATTTTAAACAAAACCATATTGAATCAAAAAATAACATCACATATACACAGTAAAATTGATTTCTGTGTTGAAACATATGTGGTAAATAACAATTACGTCTTACTAAGAAAACACGAGAAATATCATATTGGCTCGGAGTTGGAGGACACATCAGATTAGACGAAGATCCTAATGAATCTGCCATAAGAAAAGTAAAAGAAGAAGCAAATCTAGATGTTATTTTGTTTTATGAGCAAGAAAAAACCCCAAAATTCAAAAGGGAAGTAAAATCACTAATTCCTCCACAATACATTAACAGACACAGAATTGATGAAACTCATGAACATATTGCACTAATATATTTTGCTTATCCTAAAGAGATTATAAAAAAAGAAATGAAAATACCACAAGAATGCCGTTGGATTAATGAAAAAGATTTACTGGAAAATAGCCATAACTTTCCAGATGATACAATTTTTTATGCAACAAATGCACTTAAACTTGGAAAGTTGAAAAACGCTAATAAATATTGATCCTATTATTCTAACACAACTTCTAATTGATCAAAAAGTTCAAAAACTCTTTCCATATTTAAAGTGTCAGAACTCGCAATAAGATCCTTCATATGTGGACATATTTGGGCTAAGTGATTATTTTTGACTCTTACTTTTGACCCTCCTTCAACCGCAGTCCTGTAATTTAAGCCTGCAAGAATAATACCCATAGCAAATAGTTCATCTTGAGATAATGAATCAACCATTCTTTCAATATCATCATATTTTTTAACTGCTTCCATAAATGCTCTTAATTTTTCACTATCAGATTCACTCATTTCTCCGTTTTGTCTTTCATCCAACGATTGTAAAACTTGATATAATCCACCATCGTCCAAGTCTATATCTATTTCTCTTGGTAGTAAATGTCTAATGTGTGATAATTTATTGTTCAATCCAATTATAGAACGAAATTCGGATTTCAAACAAGAACCAAAATCTTCTGTTTCTCCATTCGGAAATGTAATATTCAGTTTCCGATATTCCATATTTAATATTCTTTCTCCTCTATATTGAGGATACTGGAAACCATTTCCAACTATATAATCATTAAGTAAATTAGCACCATATGTATTCCCATCAACAAATACAGGACCCACTTTCCTCGAAAGATCACGAATAGCTATGCTTGTAGCTAAACCGGTAAAATGTACATTATTATTTTCTTTATAATAATAGTTTGATAGTAGTACCATTGAAAGCTCGTCAGAATAACCATTAATTGAACACTTTCTCCCAATAATGCTTTCATCATCCAAAACCTCTTCTAAATAAGAGCCTATATCAGCTCCTATACCTAGTTTAGATGCCCTTTCTAGTACTTCTTTAATTTCACCCCAAAAGGTAGAAATTTTCCCTCTTGAATTACCAACTTCACCTAGAACATTCTGAGTTAAAAGCTCTATCCATTCCAATAGTTGCTGTAGAGAATTACCCATTTCCATCCAACGTGGTTGTAAAAATTCGAGAGACGTGCGAAGCCATACTCTCTCCGGATCGCTGGCCACTTCAATACGTGCTTGTCTCAAAATTTCAAAATCTTCTACTAGTTTTTTTGACACTTCATTAAATGTTTCAGGATATTTGCCTCTTGCTTGTAAAATTATAGAAGAATCACCCCACATTTTCTCTAACTTTGCTCTATCAAATTCATCACCAGTTAATATTCTTTTTTTCTTAATTTCATCTGATCAACTAACTCAAAGACTCTGTCAATTGTCAATATATCAGAATAAATCAAAAGCCCCTTCATATCACGACCAACTTCTTCTAAATACTCCAAATTTTCCCACACATGTGATTTATCTCCAAATCCCACCTCTCTTCTAAAACTTATCGCTACTATCTCCGAACATCACATCAAAAGGATTATCAACCCTCAAACCATCAATAAACTGGCTTACCAACCTATATCTTTCTGCAGAAACGATAAATGAATTGCACCAAACACTTTCCTTATCTGATAAGTTACCACTCGATAATTTATCTCTAATTTGACGCACTATTCATCAAAATTTTTATACACTTCATAATGAAAATGAGTAACATCATCAGAAAGCAGATGTCCCATAAAATTAAATTTCTCAGTAAAACCCAATAAAGATCTAAATTCATGCTTCAAACGGGAGTGAATAGTTTCTGTCTCACCATTCCTGTGCGTTGCTGTTTCACTCATTATTGTTACATGTACCCCTCCATCATCTGTTTTATCTAAAAAATCATCTAGTAAATGAAAACCATAACTATTTCCATCTGCCTTATTTGGTCCAATTTCTTCAGATAAATAACGTATAGCAATACTTGTTGCAAAATCAGAAAATCTTACCGACTCTTCATCCACTCCCTGTCTCGGATTGTTCATTTCATCTAAAATCATATTTAGTTCCGGACAACATTTGTTTTCTATACACTTCTGAGTAAGAATGGCATTAATATCTATTTTGTCACGTGCAATAGATGTTAAATCCCTACCTCCTATTCCCATATTCAAACCACGTGTTATTATATCCATAATTGGTTCCACAAATTCATGCTGCATGGGGGACGCCCCAACGCCAACTTCTTGACCTTCACATGTAAATTCTAAGACTCCTCGCATTCCTTTCATTCTATCTCCAATATCATGCCAATATGGCTGTAGCAATTTAGCAATGGTCTCAATCCATACTACTTCAGGTGTACAGATTATTTCTTTATAAGCATCAATAACAAATTTATAATTCTAGAACTACCGAATCACGGACATTCTGAAATTGAGTAGGATACCTTTCCTTTACCTGATCAATTATAGGAGATGAACCCCAAAGCTCTTCTAATCTCACTACATCCCACTCTTCTCCTTTCCAAGCAAGTGCTAAATTCATATTCTCTCTATAAGCTTCTAGAATTTGTTGTTGAGTTGGTAACCCAACACAAACATCGCCTCCTGATTTTGAAGCATCCAAAGATTCTCCCATGTTTATACATAATAACGTTATTTATAATGGAATAACACATTTAATAATCGTATACAACTACCTTTATTCCTCCCATTATTACCAATATTGTAACAATCTTTCTCACTAAAACTTAGCAAACTTTTCCATCGCCATATAAGTTACACTTTTATCAACAATTTCTCTGTTAACATCTAATCCAATTTCCTCTGCAATTTTTCTTAAAAATTTGACTGTGTTTTGAGGAGATTCTGATGTTACTTTTTCAACCTCAACTGCAGTCAGATAATCCTTTAGTTTATCAATTACAACATTACAACCTTTATATTTATATATTAATCTCTCCTTATCAACAGTGTGAAATTCTTTAAAATTCATCAATTTCAATAACTTGGCAGTTTCATCATAATTAGCGACATCTATTTCTCCTTCAACACAATTTGCATGATTATGTGGTTCAAACAATCTTTTAACCTCCAGAGAAGAAATTATTTTACCGGTATACCCATTGTCCTGCTCTCTAATCCTTAAACCATATCCTACTGCGGAATCGAACCACTCATTCTTCTCCTCAATATTTTTAATATCATTAGGTACAAACCAATGATCAATTACATGACTATGATACGTCACGATCGCACCAAGATCCAGTAATTTCCTTTCAATTCTTCTAAAATCTTTTACAGCAAACCTTATTTCAATTTCATGCTCCTCAGGTTTTTCAATCTTATTTAAATGGTTTTTTAATTCACTTTCTTTTATTCTTATTGATCTCCCAACTTTTATTGCATTAATTTGACCATTTTTTATATATTTCCTCACAGTTTGCCAATGAAGTTTTAAATAATCGGCACTCTCCTTAATAGTTAAAAGAGTATCACTCATTGTAATCAAATATTAAAATTATTTACATTGAGTGATATTTTATCAGGTCCGATTTAATAATGCAAGTCCATGTGATAAAATCACAAAATGAAAATTCAAATAACAAAACAATTTAAACATGCACTAGAAAAACTTGAAAATAGTAACAAAACTATATTCTTGACAGGAAAAGCAGGTACCGGAAAATCAACATTACTTCAATATTTCCGACAAAAAACCAAAAAGAAACTTGCAGTATTAGCCCCTACTGGTGTTGCTGCAGTTAATATCAGAGGACAAACTATTCACTCATTTTTTAAGATAAGTCCACAGTCAACAGTCGAAACAGCCCAACAAGAAGCTTATGCAATTAAACCAAACGGCAAACAACATAAACTCATAAATGCTATTGACACAATAGTTATTGATGAAATATCAATGGTAAGAGCTGACCTTTTAGATAGTATTGATCAGTACTTAAGAATTGTAAGAGAAGACTCTACTCCATTTGGCGGAATACAGATGATTTTTATTGGTGATCTTTTCCAACTCCCCCCTGTTGCACGTTATGATGAGAAACAAGCATTGTTAAAAATATATCAAAGTGTATACTTTTTTGACTCATTTGTAATTAAAGAAATAATTGATAAAGACATTAATAATCTAGAATATATAGAACTTACCGATGTTTTCAGACAAAAAGAACAAGAGTTTATAGATATTCTTCAAGACATCAGAACCAAAAAGGTCTATATGGGGAAATCTCTTAAAACTTTAAATCAACATATAATTGAACAACCACTAAAATATTTAAATAAAAAAACAGAAACAATCTATCTTTCTACTACCAATGAAGTTGCAAATGAAATAAACTCGCAACAATTAAGATCGCTTAAGTCGAAGGAATATCAATTTGATTCCTTTATTTCAGGTAATTTTCCAGAAAATCATTACCCTACAGAAACAACATTATCAATTAAAAAGGGCTCAAAAATTATGCTCTTAAATAACGATAAAGAAGGACGATGGATAAATGGAACGTTAGGAAAAATCATTAAAATATTGCCAGAATCAAATGAAATTGAAATTAAATTGGCAAACGGAGAGAAACATATTATTGGCATGTTCACTTGGGAGATATACAAAACAACTTATAACAGCACAAAAAGAAGTCTTGAAATAGAAGTAATCGGATCATTTATACAACTACCTATTCGACTAGCATGGGCAATTACCATCCACAAGAGTCAGGGTAAAACCTTTGATGATGTAATCATCGACTTAGGTAAAAGTGCATTCGCAGAAGGACAAACTTACGTCGCCTTAAGTAGGTGCAGAACACTTGATGGTATACACCTTACTCGTCCAATCCGTGCATCAGATATAAAAATAGACTACAATATTTTAAGATTTACAAATGCATTACAAAAAAGTGCAACTCTAATCACTTAATGATTCAAAATCCGGAATTAACTCTTTCATTTTATTTGCAAATCCCTCTACATCACCATCTAAATTACCAAACTTTTCTCCTGCACAATTGTAATTATAACCATCAAAGATTTTATTATCACCAGAATAGTATGAAATTCCATCAGTTGTACCACCTGTACACCCCCTACTACCTTCATTTTTAGTACGATTTTTTTATCATACTCTTTCAATGCATTTGCAATAGAATTAAATTTTTCTTCTTCAATTTCATACTCTTTGTCATTCAAAACATCTCCATAACTATCATTGTTTTTGGACTTTCGTGACTTCAAAATACCATAAAAATAATATCCGGGCCCAATTACAATCGTAAGTGCAATCAAAATACCCACAACAATTAATATATTTTTTCCCATATTATTATTGATTAAATTATAAAGTATACAGAAAACAGTATGCTGTAAATGGTACATAACACAATTTTACATCATATACTTCCTACCCAAATCATTCCCCATACCGACAAATCATTATTTTCAAACAGAATAATATTTTTAGTTGAATTTCTTTCATATATCACTTCTCCCCTATCACTTATCACTTAAAAGTTTCGCTCCTCCCCTTTTATCTATAATTTTCATTGATTTACACTGCATCCAGATAAAATCAAAAATCTTCTTTTGCATTTCAGCGAAATCTTCACTATAAATTTCCAAACCAACTATTTTTTCATTTTTATAAGTATATAAACCAATCACATCGTTATATATAATAATTTCTGAATTCATCATCAAAATTTGAGGATCAAGATACTTGAACTTAACAAGTTTTACATACTCTTCTATATTGGTCCATGGTAATATTCTTTTTAATTATTAATTTGTCTGAGCTCTTTTAAACCATTCTTTAAAAATTCAATTCTTACTCTTTCTGCAAAATCAAAATCTGTAAAAGCGCTTATATCTTGAGAAAGATCAAAAGCTCTAAAAATACCTTTTGCCTTCGTACTGTTCCAGGTAATAGTTTTCAGCCCTTCAAATCCGCTATAATGTACTACTTTTATACCAGAATCTTTTGAAGCAAATAAATCTGAATAACCGTTGAAAAGCACATTAAGGCTATTTTGCATAATATCTACCTGAGCTTTTTTCTGTGAAACAACATGCTCTAAACCCTTAATTGATAACGCCCTAAACCTTCTCTTATTGATCTGTCCTATCACCGAAGCCAATCCCTTCATAAAATTATGTCGATCTAAATGGACAGTTGGTTGGACCTAAACACAAGTAATCCCCTAGGAAGAGTTGACACCAGAATTAACAAAAACAAACTAATCGCTATTGTTGCAAAGAAATTTAATCTTGGCAAAGTAATCAAATTTAACCAAATACTTGAGGGATATGAGGATTACAACATAAAACTTACCACAAACAAGGGTAAGTTCTTAATCAAAATGTTTTCTCAGTTCAAAAGTTTTAGACACGTTAAAGATAATGTAACTGGGTTAAAAGAATTTAACTCAATGGGTATAATTGTACCTAAAATAATCCCCCACAGCAAAGATCAATATCCATTTCATTATGAAGAAAATGGATTGATGGCTTTAATTTGTGTAATGGATTTTTTAACGGTAAAAGTTTCTTTAAAAATAAGAAAGAACCAACTCTTGACAATCTAAAGTTAATAATACAAAACATAGCTTTACTACATAAATCAAAATTCCAACCTAATGGAATTTACGATATTTGGACTGCTAACCACCTTGTTGACGAATTTACAAAGAAATCAAAATTCCTAACTAAAGAAGAGTTCGATTTAATTAGACCTGTAGTAAAAAAACTTAAGAAAGTTGATTACTCAAAATGTACGAAAGCAACAATCCACAAAGATGTACAAAGATCAAATGTACTTGTTAACTCCGAAAACGAAATAAGAATTATTGACTTTAGCGTAATGGATTATGGTCCCATAGTTCTTGAATTAGCAATATTTATAGCTCTATTTGCAATTAATCCATGGAAAGACACTCCTCAAATAGCAAAGGAAAAATATGATTTTGTTATAAATGAATATCAAAAATATAGAAAACTTAAAAAATACGAACTTACAATCATTCCTACACTTGTACTTGCAACTTATGGTGCAAATACACTTCCAGCAAGACATGAACGTGAAGTTAAAGGAAGTGATACTGAAGAAACTCAATATTGGATAGACATAGGAGTAAACGGAATCAAACTCTTTAACAAGTTAACTAAATAGTTTTATCACACATCATATCTCACTTATCACCTATCACTTACGATTTAGATATGCTTGTTAGTTATCAACAATTATTGTATTATTGTATTATTGTGTCATATATCAATTCTCATTTTTCATTTATGAAACGAAATTATGGGGCTCACATAAACGGGCCATTAGAAAAAGCATTCGAAATATGCAAAAAGTATGGATTTAACTCCATTCAAACTATGCCAACAGCCCCAATGCAATGGTCAATAAAACCTATAGACCCAATTAAAGGATACCCCCTTAGTCCAGATGATGACCGAAATGTAAACAAAATCTTAAAAAATTCACCTCTAAAAAACATACTAATTCACGGAGTATATTTAATCAATCTTTCAAGAAAAGAAAAGCAAAAATTTCATCTAAGTAAACTATCACTTGTTAATTATTTAAACTTTGCACAATCTCTCATCAATGTAAAAAATACAAAAAAAGTAGACATTAATATTTTGGGGGTATGTTTCCATCCAGGTTCAGCAATTGATCTATCAGATCAAGATGGACTTAAAAGAATAGCACAAGGACTAACATGGATTCATGAACAAACAATTAAATCAGCCCCTGATGCAAAAATTTTAATAGAAAGTACAGCTGGAGCAGGAAATATTGTTGGAGACAAACTTGAAGAACTACAAAAAATGAAAGAGCTTACTTCACCAGAAGTACAAAGAAGGATTGGATATGTACTTGACACTCAACACATGTGGGTTTCTGGCTATGATTGGGAAAATGATAATTCAAAAATCTTCAAAAACATTGATAACACTGTAGGTATAGAAAATGTAAAAGCCATACATCTTAATAATTCAATGACAGAACTTGGCTCACATAGGGATAGACATGCTAATTTAAGTGAAGGGAAAATAAGTATTGAGGCAATTTCTCAAATAATAAATCACCCATCTATAATATCAAACAATATCCCAATAATTCTTGAAACACCAGCACTAAAAGATGAGGAAGGGATCAAAAGCGAAACAACAATTTTAGGAAAAATAGCTAAATAGATGCCAAAACATTAGTAATAAGAAATCTCAACCTTTTGGGAAGTCTTAAGGTCTTTTTTTTAAAAATTCATTTTGTCAGCGTTATCGGCATTCGTAACCGAATAAATAGTGATCGATCTTTTAAAACCTTTTAGAACATAATGTTTAACCCCGATTAAAGAAACTTTTTCAGCAACATTTTCATATACTGAAGAATCGATTAAAATCTCACCCGAACCCGCCTTAGACTCTAACCTTGAAGCTAAATTAACTGTACGCCCCAAATATGTATATTTTTGAGATTCAACCCCATAATCCACCCAAAACTGTTCCATAGCTAACTCCAAAACCAATTCCCAACTGATATTTTTTTAGAAACTTATTAAGATGATCTCTTACTGAAATACAGAAATTTACAGCAACGTAAGGGTCATCAAAAAATGTCAAAAATTCATCGGCAATAAACTCCACTTTAAACCCACCATATTTTTGAACATCCTTTTCAACTGTTTCATAAAAATCCTTTAGAACTCGTATAGAAAGACTTTCAGATTCATTTTCCATAAATGCAGTAAATCCCCGAATATCCCCCAAAACAACAACTTTGTTACTTCGTTCAGTATTTTTCATCGATTTGTGTTGAATACATTTAAATAAAAAACATGTTAACAAGTCTTATTATATCGTGTATGCCGTTTATATTCAATAGCATTTTTATGGGATATTTAATTTTATTCGAGGTGACTAATAAAATTACCGAGACAATACAAGTTTACATCACCCGCCATATAATATCAGTAACCACTATTCATATAATTCAAAACATAAAATTGTCATAACTTGATTAATGGTGTAAAATTTATATATGAAAAACTTAATAAATATGCCTTTACCCGAAGACAGTATGATAAGAAGGTTTAAGGGAGTATTTGAGGCATTCAAAAAGGGACAATCCGCAACGATGATAGGTTTACCCTATTGTGGGAAATCATCATTTTTTAGAGCACTCATCGAATCCAATAACCAATTAACTCAAAAGATCAGTAACAATACAAAATTAACTTTTATTTTCATTGATAATTATACTGGTGAGAAGACAGCAATTGGATTTAAAAATTACATTATCAGCAGTTTCAATCAAAAGATCAATCAGAATGATCAAAAGGTTGATTTACAAACTTTTTTGAACATAGAAAACTATATTAAAACCCTTGAGAATAATGAAAGAATAGTATTTGTAATTTTTGGTATTGACGATTACGCGAATAATTATCCTGATTTGATAAAAGTTTTAAGAGAAATGTATTACAGTCTTCATAGTAAATCCGCTAACTCAAAGAATAACTTGTGCTTTTTTTTCATAGGAGAACCAACAATTTTGAATAATCCAAACACGTCAGATATTCAATCCATAATTCACCAAAACATTTTTTATTTTGAACCATTAGTTAGTGAAAAGCTTAACTATGTTAGAAAAAGATTTCAACAAAACGAAATATTTAAATTAAATGATGAAGAACATAAAATAATTTCTAAATATAGTGGAGGTCATTATTACCTCTACAAAACAATTTCTAAAGACTATTTACGAAGGATTATATGACTTAGAAATTAAAAATATTGCTAACAATCAACACGTAAAGTCAACGCTTGCTAAAATATATTTTAGTGGAGTTGATTATCTAAAAGATAAGGGAAAAATCATAAATGATCCAGTACTTTCTAAAATTGGATTAATACATGATGGAACATATGCATCTGAATTATTTAATGAGTGGATTGTAAAACACAAAACAAACTACAGGCCAAACTCTTTGACTGCACAAGAACAATTGCTTTTTGATTACTTAGAAAAAAATGTTGGAAAAATTATTACTAAAGAAAAAATAGCCCAAATCATGTGGGGAAAAAATTGGTTTGAACAGTACTCAGAACAAGCTATTGATAAAATTATCACTAGAATGAGACAAAAATTGAAAAATTATAAAATTACTACAATAAGAAAGAGAGGAGTCAGAATAATCGATAATGTAAAACAACTTAACTAAATATTCATTATTTCAAATGCATGATATTTTTCGTCACACAGACTCACCCCACCTAGATCCCCAAATTGATTTTATACGCAGACAAATATTAGTTTCACTCATACAGAATCGTGATGGTACGGGAGTGTCTTATAGTTCAAGAACTTCAGATCTTCTTCCAATTCACGGATTAGAAAACCCTCCCCCTGCAAAAATAACACCAATTGATATTAAACTTCTACAAGAAATCGGTGTAGACACAAACCAAATATATGGTCTTCTATCGATGAATCAATTCGCAGAAGGCTCAGAAACCGCACCAATTTATAGTAGAGGATCATTGGCCAGAACAGTACTTAAAAAGCTCGACCCAAATTATGAAATACCAGTTGGTTCCTACGAATTCTCATCAGAGAAATCCGACATTGATGTAACATTATCTCAGAAGGCCAAAAATCTTTTCAGAGACTGGGGAACACTTATCTCATTACCTGATCCGAGATATGGAACAGTTATAGCTCAACGCATAAGATGCTTACCACCAAATGAGTTTGGAGATAAGTATGACGTAGATAGATTTAAAGTGTCAGGGGAAACCGAAATCCACAATCTGCAGATTCTGCATGCTTTTTTCCCATGGGATCCTGTAATAAAATTTTACACAGAAAACAACCAACTTAGAGCAGAATTAATAAGATTTAAAGAGGAGTCCCCATATATTTTTGACCCACAAAAATTAGGGATGCATGCATATACAAATGCATCAAATTATATAGCCAAGCAAATGCATAACCCTGACATGATTGATCCTCTAATAATTCACCAAATCAGAGCTACAAGACCGGATCTTGCACTTTTACAAGCAATGAAAGATTGGACCCAAAATGTTGAAACAGAATTAGAAAACAAAGATGTTAATAACCCAGCCACTCCAGTACATCTAAGTCCAAAGCTTGATGAGGAAACAAGACTTCTTTCATTAACATCACTGAGTGCTGTTAATTCAATGAAAAGAAATATCGCTACCTTTGAGCAGAATCCCCCAAGAGCTATTTACTACCTTGGAAGTACTGGTATTTTAAGTTTAGCTCTTCAGTCAGCAATGTTCTTAGGCGAAACAGAGTTAATCATAAGAATTTGTGATCTATTTATAAAAGCTTTAAGCTCTACGTCAGACCAAGCACAAACAAATTCTGTTGAATTTCACCAACTCGAACCAATCAGAAGCATGTTAAAACAAAGAGGGGTCAACCTAAACATTGAACTACGGACCCCAGATTATACCTACTTTCCTCCATCACCATCTCAATACAAAGAATATATGGAACTTGCTATGAACATTGCAGAATTAAGTCCCTTTAATTATATGGGAACAAAAGAAATAGAGCGTAAGAAGCTAAGTGAAACCTGGATTGGAATGTTATGTTTACCAGCTCAAGAGATACAAAAATTAATTACGGTATTATTAAATAATTTAATTTATATTTAAAATGGAAGATCTTATTGGACGTTCAATCCCAATCTTGTTTATGGGTGTATGTTGCTTCATAATTATCGTACCCTTCACTGTACTGTTAATATTTCTGATTAAAAAATCGAAAGATGCTTCATGGTCAGGAGTAATAATCAAAAAAGTCTACAATCAAACGACAGATATGGATGATAATACACAAGACAACTATTACTTCGAAGTACAAATGGATAATGGTGGGAGAAATAGAAATATCGGAGTAAATAAAGGGATGTATGATTCAGCAAAAGAGGGAGATAAAATAAAGAAAGATAAAGGAAAATTAATTCCAGAAATTATAAAATAACGTTTGGTTGATGTTACTTTACGAGCAAGTTTTTCGTATATATTTTTAGTTATCTAATTTTGTATAAATCAATTTTGAGAAAAAACTATAAAAAAATATTTATTCTGATAATCTCCCCCCTATTCTATTTATTAATAAACAACTTTTTATTTAACAACACAACAGTATACGCACAAGGACAATTTACAAACACAACAAATGTTTCTTTTAAATTAGATACAGAATCAGCAGATGGTATGTATGTATTTGAATCCACACCAAACTTCGAAGAAATATATAAAATAAATGATATCTCCTCATACATTGATGACTGGCCAAGTGATTGGACCGGCAACAAACCGAATCCATTAGTTAAACAATGTGGAAATAATAAATTTTGGATTTCAGCAGAAATCTCATTGACATCATCAGGAAGTCGTTCCTATAAAAGAGGAATTTTAGATTTAAATTCAGGGAATATTACAAGCTATAACGATCAAATTCCTTGGTACATATTTGATGTTGAATGTAACAATGATGGAACCATTTATGTTGTTGGTATGGATAACGATAAAGGTAAGATAGCTAAAATACAGAACGGAACGATTACAGATATTACTTCTAAATTTTCAAGTTTCGGATACATATACAGATTTCTAGATATTGACTACAATGGAGAATATTACTTAATTGCCAGCCAATATGGATATCTTTATAGAATGGATTCAAATGAAAATGTAGAAAAATCAGAATATAGACACAGCTACGCCTTTGACAGTATCGAATGGTCTGAGGACAAACAAAAGTGGCTTGTAAGTCCATATAATAGTAGTGGTGGAATTGCATGGTACGACGGACAAAATTTTGAAAAGATATCAAACTTAACCGCTAAAAACATCTATGTCTCAGAAAACCAAACTTTACTCACATCGACATTAGCTGTTGGATACAAACTTTATACATATGATAATGAGAACACTTTTAAAGAAATAAATTTTCCTACTGGAACATTTGGAGTCAAAAATAAATATAACAGATATTACACATTTGGATCAGCAAGTTGGACAGGACAATATTGGTTAGTATATTTAACAGATCAATACTCTTCTAGTAAGGTTTTTGCTGTATACAATAGTCAATTATATTTTGTTGGAGAGTATGATATGGGACTAAACGTAATGCTAAATGAAGGATATTTACTTGGAGCTTTTCAAGCAAAGTTGGTCAATTTCTCACCTCAAAACTCATTTAGTCAAGATATTGATTTCACTTTAGGGGATATCGAAGGTAATCATACTGTTAATATCTGGATATACAATCAGAACAACGTAACCTTAGAAACTCAAAATTATGTATTGGACAAAACCGCACCTACAAAAGCTGAAATCTTCCCAATAACCTCTGATCTAACATGTGAAAAAAGTGTACTTATAAAATGGAATAACTCAACAGATAATCTAGGAAAAGTTACATATGAAATATCAATAAATGGGGATTTAATTGGTAAAACAGAAGATACAAAATTTGAAATAAATTTCGAAGATTTGACAATTGGACAAGACAATGAATTAACTGTAAA